>PDWI01000520.1_pt1 | contig 62301 bp, 62 predicted proteins | sample 1430891 | NCBI WGS metagenome assembly PDWI01 (sample SAMN01162508, study PRJNA174530) | Oral metagenome, whole genome shotgun sequencing project. | biome: Marine environment; feature: Marine mammal; material: Swab sample of the gingival sulcus; isolation source: swab sample of gingival sulcus... | reverse complement strand
GGCAAAACACTTTAAAACGATGGCTTTTCTACTAACGGGTAAACTGGATTTTACCTCGCAAAACCCATATTTACCCACTTGATTTTGGGGAGAGCCTAACGCATGTCCGCAAACAGATAAGTTTCCATTCCTGATATTGGTGAGAACAAGCGATTGCCAACAACAATGGCGACAATCGCAAGAATGAAAAAGACGATAGTAACAGTATCTTTGTTTAAATATTTCATTTGTTCCAATTCAAAAATACCCCATCAAGTCAAACGAACTCAACGAAGACAGGTCATTTTGTAGATTGAGTATCACACCATCCAGTGCAAAAAGTTCTTAAATAACCGCAGGCCGACTTCGGCACTTTTTTCTGGGTGGCATTGGGTGGTAAACATGTTGTCGCGCGCCAAGGCCGAGGCAAAGCGGTGGCCGTAATCGCACGTGCCAACGACCAGCGCCTCATCTTCGGGAACGAGATAGTAGCTGTGAACAAAGTAAAAGCGAGCGTTGTCAGCAATGCCGTCCCACAGGGGGTGAGGTTGTTGGTGCTTGACTTCGCTCCAGCCCATGTGGGGGATTTTTAGCGGCGGATTGCGTTTGGGTAGCTCGTCCGAAAAGCGCTTGCACTCGCCCTTAAAAATGCCAAAGCCGGCCGTGCCGCCGTTTTCCTCGCTGCGTTCCATCAGCAACTGCGGGCCGACGCAGATGGCCAAAAACGGTTTTTCGCTGGCGGCGCGCTCAATGGCCGCGTACAAATCTTGTTCGCGAATGTGCTGCATACAGCCGGCTATCGCGCCTTGGCCGGGTAAAATAATGCGGTCGGCGCGCGCGATGTCTTCGGCTTGGTTACTGACGACGACGCGGGTATTGCGATCACCGGCATAGGCGACGGCTTTGCGTACCGAGTGCAAATTGCCCATGCCGTAATCGACGATAGTTACCGTAGTCATTAGAGCGCCCCCTTGGTGGACGGAATTACGCCGGCCGATTTTTCGTCCTGCTCAAGCGCGACGCGCAGGGCGCGGGCAAAGGCTTTAAAAATGGTTTCGGCAATGTGGTGCGAGTTAGTGCCGCGAATGACGTCGATATGAATGGTGGCCTGAGCGTGGTTGGCTAGGCCTTGGAAAAACTCCTGCACCAATTCGGTGTCGAAAGTGCCGATTTTTTCAGTGGGAAAGTCGGCAAAAAAGTGTAAACCGGGGCGGCCTGACAAGTCGATGACCACGCGCGTCAAGGCTTCGTCCAAGGGGCAGTAGGCGTGGCCGTAGCGCTTGATGCCGCGCTTGTCGCCCACCGCCTGCGTCAAGGCCTGCCCTAGGGCAATGCCGATATCTTCGGTGGTGTGGTGGTCGTCAATATGGGTGTCGCCGTCACAGTGGATATTGAGTTCAATCTGCGCGTGGCGAGCGATTTGTTCCAACATGTGGTCGAGGAAGCCGACGCCAGAATGAATATCGGCTTTGGCGGTGGCGTCTAAGTCAACGCTAACTTTGATAGCGGTTTCGTAAGTATTTCGGGAAATGGTTGCCGTGCGGTGCATGGAAGTTCTCGTGTTAAGTGTCAAAGCCGAAATTATAAAGTAGAAGTCACAACAAAACCAGCCGGCCACGCGAATTTCGATTGCCTAATATTTATCATCAGAGTTACACTTTTCGCATTATTTAATGATAAAATTCCGCTGTGGCGGTTGCTTTGCGTACTGAGCTTGGCTGGCACGACTCTCCTTGACCCACTCCCAAAAAAATAAAAACATATGAAAAATAGTGACATCGTTGCAGCAATAGACATCGGTTCGGCGCATATCATTGCGGCGCTTGCCGCCATTTCGCCGACCGGCGCTATTACGCCTCTGGCCTTTGCCGAAATCCCTAGCAAAGGGGTCAAAAAGGGCGGCATCGCCAATATCGGCCTCGCTCAACACGCCGTTGACACCGTGCTGGAAGCCTTGCAAATCGATGGCAGCTATCATATCCACTCCATTGTCGCCTCGCTGTCTGGCGTGAGCATCGTCGGTCACAATTCCGACGGCAGCGTCGCCATACGCGGCACGCCGGTCTGTGAAGAGGATGTCCAGCGCGCCATTTCAGTCGCTAAAAATGTGGCCTTACAAGAAGGCCGGCAATTGCTGCACATCTTGCGACAGAGTTTTATTCTCGACCGCCAAACCGACATCGATGACCCGATTGACCTCATGGGTGAGCGTCTCACCGTGCGCGTGCACATTATCAGCGCCGCCAAAACCGCGTACTACAATTTGTTACAAGTCTTCTCGCACCGCGATATCGACGTTGAACACGTAGTGGCCAGTGGCTTGGCTTCGATGCTCTCGGTGACTTCGCACGATGAGCGCCAATTGGGCGTCTGCGTGTTGGATATCGGTGCCGGCACGACCGACGTGACCATTATCCACAATGGCCAAGTCAAACACACCGAAGTCATTCAATTGGGGGGCGAACTCATTACCAACGACATCGCCTTTTTTATGCGTAGCACCGCGGAAAATGCCGAGGCGATAAAATGCCAAATTGACATCTGCGCCACCTACGACGAGGACGATATCATCGAAATCCCCAGTGTTGGCGATGTCGCGCGGCGTTACACCACCCAAGACGTCGCCAACGTCGCTAGAGACAGATGCGAGCAACTCATTGAGATGATTATGCAAAAAATTCGACGCTCTGGTGTCGAAGATATCTTCCCCGGCGGTTTTGTTATTACCGGCGGCAGCGCCAATTTGACCGGCATCGAACAATTGTTCATGGAAAAAACCCAGTTGCCGGTTCGCATAGCCAAAGTCGAAGTCGCTCTGCCCGACAGCACGCAAACCAGCAGCCGGTATGCCACGATTATGGGTTTATTCTTGTGTGCCTACGAAGAAGACTATACAAGAACCATGACGAATGAATTAAAAACAGGTATAATTAGTCGTTTAAGCACAGGCCTGCGCGATTTGTGGCAGAAGGTGCTCAAACACTTTTAATGAAAAACAAGGGCGAATATAGTCGCTTTTACGAATAAATATAATGGTTTTGGGGAAACAAATGTTCGAAATTTTGGAAGCTGAAAACAATGGCGTACAACCAGCAGTAATTAAAGTCATCGGTGTCGGTGGCGGTGGCGGTAACGCCGTACAATACATGATGGACAGAGACTTGGCTGGGGTAGAATTGTACTGCGCCAACACGGATTTGCAGGCACTGAACATCTCGCCACTGAAAAACAAGATTCAATTGGGCAAGGAAGTGACGCGCGGCTTGGGTGCAGGCGCTAACCCCGAAATTGGCCGCAAGTCAGCCGACGAAGACCGCGAGACCATTCGCAGTTTGCTAGAGGGTACTGACATGCTCTTTATCGCCGCCGGCATGGGCGGTGGCACTGGCACGGGTGCTGCACCTGTTATTGCGGAAATTGCCAAACAAGCCGGTATCTTAACCGTTGCGGTAGTGACCAAGCCGTTTACTTTTGAAGGCAACCGCCGCAGCCAAATCGCCGCGGCCGGCATTGTCGAGTTGTCGCAGCACGTTGATTCGTTGATTACAATTCCCAACGACCGCCTTTTGGCCGTCATGGGCAAAGCCGCGAAAATGACACAGGCTTTCGACACCGCTAACGCCGTCCTTTACGGCGCGGTACAGGGGATTTCCGATATTATTGTTCGCCCCGGCCTCATCGGAGTAGACTTCGCCGATGTGAAAACTGTCATGTCGGAACGCGGTATTGCCATGATGGGCGCTGGCTCGGCTACGGGTGAAAACCGTGCCCAAGAAGCGGCCGAAAAAGCCATTTCTAGCCCATTGTTGGAGAGCATTGATTTGTCGGGCGCTAAAGGCGTATTGGTCAACGTCACCGCCGGCGACGATTTGGGCTTGGTTGAGTTCGAAACCGTGGGCAACATCGTCCGTGGCATTATCGAAGACGATTCGGTCGTCATCATCGGTACCAGTATTGATCCTGCCGCCGAAGACACCTTGTCAGTGACACTAATTGCCACTGGCATCAGTAGCCATTTGGACGAAGCACCTCAAACGATGGGCATGGGACAACCACAACACGCGCCGCATAGACAACAAGGACACCCACCACCGCACCAGCCACATCAACCACAACCACTGCACAGCCAACCGCGTCGCGTAGAACCAGAGCCGCAAAAAAGCGGGCTGATGGATGATGGCTTTGACATTCCGGCCTTTTTACGCAAGCGCTCGGATTAGTCTGCTACTTGAAACACCTTGATAACGAGAAAGAAAAACGCCGATGATTTTACAAAAAACCCTAAAAAGACCCGTTGAGATTGCTGGCGTCGGCTTGCACTCCGGCAACACGGTGACTATGAAATTGCTACCGGCGAAAACCAACAGTGGCGTGGTCTTTGTACGCAATGATTTGACGCCACCGCAACGCTTTCGCGCCGGTGCTGAACTGGTCACCGACACCCTCCTGTGCACCGTAATGGAGCACGGCGAGGCCAAGGTCGCCACCGTCGAACACATTATGTCGGCACTGGCAGGGCTCGGCGTGGACAACGTAGAAATTCATCTCAACGCCCCCGAAATTCCAATTGTTGACGGCTCATCGGCGCCGTTTGTGTATTTAATTCAGCACGCCGGCTTAGTCAGTCAAGATGCCGCCAAGCAATTCCTCGTCATCAAGCACGAAGTCGAAGTGCGCGACGGCGACAAATGGGCGAAATTTTTGCCCTACGACAAGGGATTTAAATTAGATTTTGCTATTGATTTTAATCATCCGGCCATTCGAAAAACCAACACCAGTCGCTCGTTGACTCTGACGACGCAGGCCTACATTCAAACGATTGCGCGCGCCCGCACCTTTGGCTTTTTGCGCGATATTGAATTTTTGCGTCAAAACAATTTGGCTTTGGGAGGCAGTTTGGACAATGCCGTCGTCCTCGATGAATACCGCGTCCTCAACCCTAACGGCTTGCGCTACGAAGATGAATTTGTGCGCCACAAAGTCCTAGACGCCATCGGTGACTTGTACTTAGAAAGTCACGCCATCGTCGGTCACTACATGGGGTATAAATCGGGACACGCCTTGAACAACCAGTTGTTTAGGGCTTTGTTAGCCGATAAAAGCGCTTATGAAATCACCACGATAGATGATGAAGCACAAGCCGACGACGAAACGCTGGCAACCGCATTGGAAAGCAGCTATTTATTCTAGGGCGTGGTGCTCGAATCCCCCTATTTTCGGAGACACGTAGAGATGAACACCACGCAACCCGCCAAACTCTTCTTAATTCACGGCCTGTTTGTCAGCGGCAGCATCATGGCCTACTTGCGCGTTCAATTGGAAAAATGCGGCTATGATGTCAAAGTGTTTTCGTATAAGAGCGTGGGCAATTCCCTACACGAAAACGCCGGTTTGCTGGTGGATTTCGTCCAACAACACCGCCAAGCCGGTGAAACTTGCCATTTTGTCGGCCACAGTTTAGGCGGTTTGCTGATTCGTTTGGCCTATGAAATAGCGCCGGCGCTTTTTACCGGCAAAATCGTCACTATCGGCTCGCCACACAACGGCAGTCTTGTCGCCAAGCGCGTTGCCGAAGACATTCACCGCGCCGTGTTGGGTGGCGCTTACGACAATGCCTTGGACGGCGAAATGCCGGCTTGGCGCGGTGAAGTGCCACTCGGCTCGATTGCCGGTACCAAAAGCATCGGCGTTGGCATGGCGATGCGCGACTTGCCGCGCCCCAACGATGGCACGGTCAGCGTATCAGAAACCCAGCTCGCCAATCAAAGCGACCATCTTATTATCGACCTCAGCCACACGGCGCTAATATATTCCTCGCGCGTAGTCAGCCAAGTTGATGCATTTTTACAAAATGGCACATTTTTGCATGATGCCGATGTCGCGCCGTCGTAACGCAATGCGGATTGATTGGGGATTTGAAATGGCCGGTATTTCCAATTCTCTCAAATCTTCCCCTAACTCTACCCTTTTAGAAAGAGAAAACACAGTTATTATCGTGACGCTTTTGTTCAGTTTGGCATTGCGAGCAGGGTTACAATTCAGTAAACAATGCCGATGCCGGCAAGCGCGATTTAGGCAGCTTGGCGTTAAAATCCTCGTCACTGTGATAGCCGAAACACGCCATCACGGTGGTGTGGTAACCTTGCTCGGTCAAGCCAAATTCGGCGTCTGCCATCGCTTTGTCAAAACCTTCCACGGGTACGGAATCTATGCCCATATCGGCCGCCGCCAACAACACATTGCCCAAAGCGATATAGGTTTGCTTATCCAACCAGCTTTGTCTATCGGCTTGCGGCTGTTGGTTGAGACGGTCGATGTAACCGCTGAGTAGGGCTTGACGCTCGGCCTTGACGGTTTCGCTGGCGAAGCGCCCATCGGCGAGTTCTTGGTTTAGCACTTGTTCGACTTGCGCTGTGTTGATGTCGGTTTTGGCGCATAACAGCATCACCAGCGGGGCGCTGAGGACTTTTTTGGCGTTGTACTCAAACGCGCCGTGACAGCTTTTGGCCAGTCGGCTTTTGGCTTCGGCACTGCGCAATAGCACAAAGTGCCACGCTTGGATATTGATGCTCGACGGACTGAGGCGCAAGACGGTTTTAAGGGTTTGTACTTGCTCTTCGGTCAGGTTTTTTTCGGGGTCAAAGGCCTTGGCCGCGTACCGGCGTTCGGCAGAGTTTACAATTGACATAGCATTTCTCGTGTTAAAGTTATTTTTTCAGGTTGGAAATCATAGCCATTCCGAAAAATATCCTATCAAGGCAGGCGAGCGCAGGCGCGTTATGCAGATTTAGAGCTACGGCAAGCGAGTCTAACGAAGATAGGTTATTTTGCCGGTTGGGTATCACTTCAGCGCCTGCCAAGATTGCACGGCCAAACGCAGCGTGAAGTGGTCTTTTTTCACCACAATCAACGTCGGCATGTGCCCCAGTGGCGTTTGTTGCCACTTTCTGGCGCTGACGCGATAGCCGGCTTGGGTAAAGGCATTGCCGGTTTTTTGGCTGACGGTGCTGTCAGGTGCCGGCCGGCCGGTCACCCAGTAGCTCAACCAAGCCGGACTCAGCGTCGACAGCGCCGGATTGTCGGCGTTGTGCGCCAAAACCGCGACAAATTCGTTGGGCGTGGTGTCAATGGGCGGCTGGTCGGGGCTGGTGGCGCGCAGGTTTTGTTCATCACCAGCAAGGGACATCACGACGCGATTAAACGGGTCACTCAAAGTAATACGATAGTGCGGTGTCTGCTGTTGCCAGCTAATTTTGCCTTGGTCGCTTTTTGTGCGGCAGTCGCCTTGACCGCTGCAGTCGGCATCGGGATAGATTAAGCCAATTTTACCGTTTAGCTGCCACTGCTTGGGGGCAGGACTGTCGCCAGCGCCTAAGTTGTCAGTGCTGGCACAACCACTCAACAGGCCGACCACAAATAAAGCCAACCACACGGCCTTGGCCGGTTGCTTGGCCGCCTTAACGCCAATATGCTGTTTTTTATAGCTTACTGTCTTAAACATCATGACGATTTTTTCTCCAATAGCGGCAAAATGTCTTTGACGTATTGCTGTATTTTTTTGACGTTCGGCTGATAACGCATTTCCAATTGGTACAGTTGCTTGGCTAGCTCTGGGTGGCCGGCGTGATGCAGCGCTAAAATGTAGTGCGCAATGACTTCACCGTCTAGGTAATTGGCGTAGGAAAAGCGGAAAAACGGCAAGGCTTGGGTGAACTGTCCGCGACGGTAGTAAACCCACCCCAAGCTATCGATATAGGCCGGACTCATGGGTTTATAAAACACCGCTTTTTTGACCAGCGCTTCGCCTTCGTCGATGGTGGCTTGGTTGTCCAACAACGTGTAACCCAAGGCATTTTGCACATCGATATCGTCAGGTGATTTGGCGTATAGGGTTCTAAAGTCCTCGATAGCCACGGTCTCCAGCCCCAACTCCACCGCCAATAAACAACGCGTATAGCGCACGCCGGCTTGATTGGGATTGGCTTTTAGAAAGGCGTTGACGCGATCATAAGCGTTTTGCAAATAACCGGCCGCTTCCAAAGCGCTCGCTTGTTTTTGCACGAGGACTTCGGGCGACAAGGCAAAGCGCTTATTGAGCTGGTCAAACCACTCATCGCCGGCCGTCAGCGATTGCTCAGTCGCGGTTTGGTAAAGTATTTGTCCCATGAGTAAACTGGCCTGTAGCGCCAAGCCGTTGTTGTCATTTTCGCTGTCTGGCTTTTCTTCGATAAGCGGCGAGAGGTACTTTTTGGCGCGTTCAAACTGTTTTTGCAACGCTAACTGTTCGGCCAATGTCAGACGCGCGCGCGCGATGGCCGAGGTGGTTGACAGTTCGTCCTCAAAGACTTTGGCGGCATCGTCAAATTGTTGTAGTTGCACCATCGCCATCATGCGCAAAAAATTGATGCTTTCTTTAGTATTGCCGTCGCGCGTATCGGCGTTGACCTTATCTAGCTCGATAATGGCGCGTTTAAAATCGTAGCGGTCATACAAAAATTGGGCGTAGGCGAAGCGATACTCCGGCTCGTTTGGATAATCGGCGAGGAAATCCGTCCACACTTTTTCGGCCTCTTCCAAGCGCACGGCATAGCGGTAAATGTCGGATTGCGTCTCGACCAAGGCGACATCACGCGGGCTGTCAAAACGCAATTTATCAATAATGGCCACGGCTTTATCGACCTCGTTTTGCCAGCGCAACAACTGGGCGTAGGCCAGCGCAGTGAGCTCGCTGTCGGGATAGTCTTCGTACAGGCGTGCGAACATGCGCTGCACCGTCGGCTGATACCAACTGCTAACCAGCAATTGTTCGTAGGGTCTGAGGATTGGGTCGTTGGCGATGTCGTCTCCAGCCCCTTCGCTGTTGACTTTTTTTATCGCTTTGTCGATTTCGTCGCTGGCCTTGTCGATTTCGTTGTTGAGCACTAAGGCCAACACATGGAATTTGTTAATATTAATATTAACATTGGCAAATTTCTGCCACTCTGTGGTCAATTCGACGGCATCGGCGTAGCGCCCCACTTGGATAAGGGCTTTAAAAGCCTTGGCGTAGAGAAGCTCGTCCTTTTGCGAGCGGGCAAACTTGATGAGCGTGTCCGCCGAGCCGGCGTAATCGCTGCCCGAATGTTGCATTTGGGCAACCAGTAAATCGTAAACGGCGCGGGCGTCACTTTTCCATTTTTTCGGCAATTTCTTTTCGTTTGGCGATGGCGTGACGTGGGTTTTTTCATTGTCTTTGGCGGGCGTGGTGGCGTCTTGAGCGACACTGGCCTGTAGGCAACAAAAGGCCACTAAGGCACTAATAAGTTTGATTTTCATTTATTTATTCCTGACTGCGCCGGTGCGCTTTGGGGCTGTTAATTTCAAATTTAAGCTCTATAATATAGCGCAAACTGAGTTAATTATAAATGACTAGGTGCATTAAAACAGGCTCTGCTCGGCACCTACACCACGAAGGTACACATTATGTCACTGTCCGCTTTGGGCGTCAATCACCACAGCGCATCGGTCGATTTGCGCGAGCGTCTGAGTTTCTCCTCTGGCGATATTGCCGGCGCTATCGGTCACATTCGCCGTGAACGACTGGCTGAAGAGGTGGTGGTACTATCGACGTGCAATCGCACGGAGCTTTATTTGGCCGAGGTCGAACGCCCCGAACGTCTCTATGAATGGCTGGCCGATTCCCGTCACGTTGCGATACCGACCCTGCGCGACCACACCTATTTACACCACGACGAGGCCGCTTCGCGCCACTTGTTTCGCGTGGCCACCGGCTTGGACTCGCTGGCGCTGGGCGAGCCGCAAATTTTGGGGCAAATTAAAGATGCCTATCAAACCGCCGTGCACAATAACGGCGTCAAAAAAACGCTTAACCGGCTATTTCAAGAGGCTTTTTACGTCGCCAAAAACGTGCGTAGCGACACGCGATTGGGCGAAAATGCCATTTCCATCGTTTATGCCGGCATTAAACTCAGCGAGCAGTTCTATAGCAATTATCGCCCGCTCACTGCCTTGGTTATCGGCGCCGGTCAAACGGGTGAGCTAGCCGTTAAGCACTTGCAAAAAAAAGGCGTTGGGAAAATACTTATCGCCAACCGCACGGTGTCCAAAGCGCAACAGCTGGCACTCGCTGTCGGTGGTTTGGCGATGGCTCTGGAGCAAATTCCCAACCACTTACACGAAGCCGATATTATCATCAGCGCCACCGGCCGCGGTGCATTCACCGTCGATGCCAAAGCGCTAGCGGCCGGCCAAAAACAACGCCGCCACCGCATGCAGGTACTGCTAGATTTATCCGTACCGCGCGATATTGACCCCAGCATTCGCCGGCTGGCCAACAGCTATGTCTTTTCAGTCGATGATTTGCAAGAGATAGTCAACAAAAATCAGGCGATTAGACAACAGGCCGCCGTGCAAGCCGAGGCGCTGATTGACGAATACAATCAACATTTTCACCAGTGGTTGCAACTGCGCCAGCACCACCGGCTCATCAAAGGGGTACACGAGTTTGCCCAGCGCGAAAAAGCCGCTTTAACGGCTCAAGCGCTCAAGCGGCTGGAAAAAGGGGATGACCCCGCGGAGGTGGTAGAGATGCTCGCCACGCGCTTGGCAAAAAAATTAACGCACCAGCCGAGTTTGCTCATCCGTCAAGCCGGTGAGCAAGGCCAACTAGAAGTGCTGGATGCGGTGCGCAATATTTACCATTTGGATTGAAGGCAAACTCTAAAACCGCGTTTTCCCCAACTTATTCGGAATGCTCGCCAGCAGCTTTTGCGTGTAGTGGTGTTGTGGCTCGGCAAACAGTGCCGGCGTGTCGCGCAACTCGGCAATTTCGCCAAAATGCAGCACCAAGGTGCGGTCAGAAAAGTCTTCCACCAATCCCAAATCGTGCGACACCATAACGATGGTGAGGTTGAGCTGTCGTTGCAAGCGGTAAAATAGCTCGACCATTTGCCCTTGCAGCGAGACATCGAGCGCCGATAGCGGCTCGTCCAACAACAGCAATTGCGGATGTAGAATAATCGAGCGCGCAATGGCAACGCGCTGGCGCTGACCGCCAGATAGCTCGTGCGGGTAGCGCTTGGTGAAATCGGCCGGCAACTCGACTTGCTCCAACGCGGTGTTGACGGCGGCTAGACGCTCGCTGCGGCTGCCGATATGGTGAATATCTAGCGGCTCTTGGAGAATTTTGCCGACGGTAAAGCGCTCGTTCAACGCCGCCGAGGGGTCTTGGAAAACCATTTGAATGGCGCGGCGAATGGGCATTTGCTGACGGTGGCCGAGATTGTCAATGCGCTGGCCGCGATAGTGAATCTCGCCGGTACTGGGGCACTCCAGCCCCATCATCAAACGCGATAACGTCGATTTCCCACATCCCGATTCGCCAACAATGGCGAGAATTTCGCCCTCGCGAACCGCGAAGTCTAGCCCTTTGAGGATATCGACATAACCCACCGTGCGCCGGAACACGCCGCGCTGAATGGGATAGCGTTTGCTGAGATGGTTAATAGAAAGTATATCGTTCATGCGGCACTATTTTAGTGGAATTGTGACGTTAAGTCGATAACAACACGCCGACAACCTTCGGATTGATACCCAATCTACAAAATAATGCCCATTCCGAAAACCTGCACCAATTGTCTGAAGCGTTTTGTGGTAGAATTTTGTGCTTCACAAACCCATTCGAGCCAGCCGGCTGTTAATGAGCAGAATGAATGCATTGAATTCAATAAATTCAATGAACGCAAAGCCGGCCTTTGTTCCACAACCACCAAGGAAATCACTATGAAAGCATACGAAGTCAATTTTGACGGTTTAGTTGGCAACACCCACAATTATGCCGGCCTATCGTTTGGCAATGTCGCCTCCAGCAACAACAAGGGGCGGGTTGCTTCGCCCAAAGCCGCCGCCTTACAGGGGCTGGCAAAAATGAAAGCACTGGCCGACAAAGGCTTAAAGCAAGGCGTTTTGCCGCCGCACGTTCGGCCATTTTTGCCGTTTTTGCGCCATATCGGCTTTACCGGTGACGATGCCGCCGTGTTAGCGCAGGCCAAGGCGCACCCGCACTATTTGAACGCCGCCCATTCGGCTTCGAATATGTGGGTCGCCAATGCCGCCACGGTTGCCCCGTCTGCCGATAGCGCCGATGGTCGCGTGCACTTTACGCCGGCCAACTTGTCCTCGATGTTGCACCGCTCGATTGAATACCCGCAAACGGCGCGGGCGCTGAAAGCCATTTTCGCCAATCCGCAATATTTCGCTCATCACGATGCCTTGCAAGCGCAGATTCACAGTGACGAAGGCGCGGCCAACCACACGCGCTTTTGCAGCCAATATAATGAAAAAGGCGTGCATTTTTTCGTCTATGGGCAATCGGTGTATCGCGATGAAGAACGGCCGCAACGCTTTCCGGCGCGGCAAACGCGCGAAGCTTTCGAAGCCATTATGCGCCTGCATCAGTTAGATGAGGCGCAGTGTGTGTTTGCGCTGCAAAATCCAGCAGTTATCGACCAAGGCGTATTCCACAATGACGTCATTTCGGTCGGCAATCGCAAGGTGCTGTTTACCCACGAACAGGCCTTTGCCGACAAAGCCCGCGTTTATGCCGAGTTACAGCAAAAATGTGGTGGTGATTTGGCCATTGTCGAAGTCCCTAGCGCCGAAGTCAGCGTCGCCGACGCGGTGAATAGCTATTTGTTTAACTCGCAATTGGTTAGCGTTGCCGAGCGCACCGTGTTGATTGCCCCCAGCAATTGCGCGGAGACACCGGCCGTCAAAGCCTATTTAGACGCGTTGATTGCCGGCAAACAGCCGATTGATGACGTGCAATATTTTGATGTCAAGCAGAGCATGGCTAACGGTGGCGGGCCGGCGTGTTTGCGTTTGCGCGTGGTGCTGACGCAAGACGAGTTGGCCAATCTTTCTGGGCGCGTGTTATTGGACGATGCCCTGTACAACGATTTGGTTGCGTGGGTTAAGCGCCACTACCGCGACAGTTTAGCACCTGAGGCGCTGGGCGATATCGCCTTGTTGGAAGAAACGCGCGTCGCACTGGCGGCCTTGCGCGAGATTTTGGCATTGCCGGATTTGTACCCCGATTTGTGATTAAGGCCGCGCCCTACAAGGATTGACTAAAATGCCTATCCAGTAACTCCAAGAGTTCGGAGACCACGCCGGCGTTGATGCGATAGTGGGTGACCTTGCCTTTTTTCTCTTTGGCAATTAAACCCTCGTCCAGCATAATCGCCAAATGCTGAGACAAGGCCGGTTGAGACAGCGACAAATTGGTCAGCAGTTGCGAAGCACTTTGCCCACCCAACAGACGCAATTGTGACAAAATCATCAAGCGATTGGGATTGGCAACGGCTTTGAGCAATTGGCTGGCGGCCGTGGCATTGCGTGTGATGATGGTGGAGTAAGCTGACATGTGATGCGGGCTGATACTGAGGTCTGAGGGTTAAGATGAGACGGAAACTCATCGAGATAAAAAATAATACCAAACCCAATAGAGCGTATTTTTGAACGTAGAGACAGGGCGCGCCCTGTCTCTACAAAATGGCAGACTGTATATTTTGGGATTGATATAACCACTGCGTAGTGACTCTGGGCAGTAGCTATTTTTCAGCGTTGCGTTCAATTAATCGCTTTCGGGAAAGTCCTTAATAAACTGCATGGCCGTTTCCACCATGTTTTTCGAGCCGACAAAAAACGGTACGCGCTGGTGCAGTTCGGTCGGTTCAATATCCAAAATGCGACGGTGGCCGTCGGTGGCGAGGCCGCCGGCTTGTTCGGCGATAAAGGCGATGGGGTTGCACTCGTACAACAGGCGCAATTTACCATTGGGGTAGCTAGTCGCCGACGGATAAATATAAATGCCACCCTTTATCATATTTCGATGAAAATCAGAAACTAACGAACCAATATAGCGCGATTTATACGGCCGGTTGCTGGCTTTGTCCTCAACTTGGCAGTATTTGAGGTATTTTTTCACACCCAGTGGGAATTTCAAATATTGCCCTTCGTTGACGGAATAAATATCACCGTCTTCGGGAATGTGGGTATGTTCTTGCGACAAGCCAAAAATCCCCACCGAGGGGTCATAAGTAAAGCTGTGCACGCCGTTTCCGGTGGTGTAAACCAACATCGTTGACGAGCCGTAAACGATGTAGCCGGCCGCCACCTGTTTATTACCGGGTTGTAAAAAGTCCTCTATGGTCACCGGCTCACCGACAGGAGAGATGCGCTTATAGACGGAGAAAATCGTACCAACGGCGACATTGACGTCAATGTTTGACGAGCCGTCGAGTGGATCGGTCAAAATGACATAGCGCGCATTGCGGCCCTTTTCGCTGTTAAAAATGATGAAATCGTCTTCTTCTTCGGAGGCAAAGCCGGCGACGTCATCGCGCGCTAAAAAGGCTTGTTTGAGGGTGTTGTGTGCAATGACATCCAATTTTTGTTGGCTCTCACCTTGGATATTTTCTGAACCGGCTTCGCCGAGAAAATCTTGGATTAAACCGGCTTTGTTGATATCGCGGTGCAGGATTTTTGCCGATAAACGCAAAGCCGACAAAATGCCACTTAAGTCGCCTTTTGCTTCGGGGTAGTGACGTTGTTGTTCAACGATAAATTCGCCTAAACTTTTCATAGATAAACCTTTGGGTTAAGTTGCTGAGTCTACTGTTCAAACGGCCGCCACGATTTGACGTGCCGGCCGTTTGAACAAATCAGGTAAGTATTATAAGGTTTTTATTGAGTTACGACAAATATTAAATGGCTTGTCGCCCTGTCTTAGGGCGTGTTTTATTTTGGTGCACCTTGTGACAGGAAAAATCTTGCGGCTTCCATGCGTTCGGCATCGTAGGGACGATTGAGCGTTGAGAATTCTCGCAATCGTTGGCTCGCAAAAAAAGCGCCACAGCAGAGATTGCCGTGGCGCTTTTTTTGGGGGGTGAGTAAACCGGCTGTTTAACCCGCGTACATATAACCCAATCCCAAGAAAGCCACAATCGCAAAGGCCGCACCCATTAAGGCATACGGGAATTGCGTAAAGGCGTGTTGCATCGGCGCACAGCCCGCCCCTTGGGAAGCCAACACCGACGAGTCACTAAAGAAACACGAGTGACTACCAAAAGACGAAGCCGATAACAACGCCCCAATCACCAACGGCATGTGCACGTTTAGGCTTTGTGCGATAGGCACAACAATTGGGATAGCGATGATAAAGACACCCCAGCTCGATGACGTGCCGAAGACGATTAACGCTAGCACCACGAAGACAATGGCCGGATAAGTGGCTTGGTCAAGGTAAGGGCTAACGGTATTAATCACATATTGCGTCATGCCCAAGCTGTCGTTGACTTCTTTTAAGAAAAAGCTCGCTACCACCGTAGAAAGTGGGTACAGCATGGTTTTAAAGCCGTCAAACATGGCGTTGGTTTGCGACTCAAACGACAAGATGCCTTGTACATAGTACATGACAATCGTCACGGCACAGGTAATCACCACGCCTTTTAACAAGTCGATATCGTAGTAAACCGTTGAAGCCACCAACAACGCCATAGGGAAAAAGAAATTGAACAATTGCAAACCCATGCTGACTTCGCGCTTGGCTTCAGATTTTAGCGCCAACTCTTGGCCTTCAAATTCGGGAGGGACGGGGTGACCTTCTTTGGCGCGGGCTTCGGCTTTTTTCATCGGGCCGAAATCACCAATCACGCCGGTGGCCACGCCGTAGGCAATCAAAATCGCCACCCACGCATACATCATGAAAGGAATGGACGAGACGTACAGGCTCATGCCTTGATTTTCAGAGGCTACGCCGTTCTCTTCCAGCAAGCCGGCAAAGAATACTGCCCACGTTGAAATCGGCACAATCACACACATCGGCGCGGCAGTAGAGTCAATCAAGTAAGCGATTTTCTCGCGCGAGACGCGGTAGTAGTCGGTCAACTTTTTCACCGATGACGATACCGCCAAACAGTTCAAATAGTCATCAATAAAGACGACAACGCCCAAGGTTGCGGTGGCGACTAGCGATTGACGGCGGCTTTTGATGCGCTGCTTCAACCACTCGGTAAAGCCGTTCAAACAGCCGCTAATTTCCAACAATTGGATAAAGCCGCCCATTAAACCACAGACGAGGATAATCCAAATAATGGTTTCATCCCCCATGACTTTGGAGATATTGTCGGTAAACGGCGTAATCAAATTGTTCGGGTCGAGCATCACCAAACCGGCGACACAACCGGCAATCATGGACTCGAACGGTTTGCGCGAAATCACGGCGGTAACGACCACGGCAATGGTGGGTAGCAAGGCTTTCCAGCCCCACACTTCACCTTCAATTTTGGTAGTTGATAAATAATAGAAAATACCGTAAACCGCCAACATGGCAACCACGGTTAAAAACATTTTGGTATTACTGTAGCGGTCTTTGACCGCTGCATTAATGTCTTGCATAATGTAAACCTCTTTTGATTTTAGTTATTACATAGTTATGGATAAAAAATTTCGGGTGTGGCTGAAATACCCACACCCGAAACAAACACCTTTCTAAGCGCAGACGTAACCCAACGCTAAGAAAGAAGCAATCGCCAACACTGCGCCCAACAGTGCATAAGGGAATTGCGTAAAGGCGTGCGCCATTGGCGAACAGCCCGCCCCTTGCGCCGCCAGTAGCGACGAATCGCTAAAGAAACAGGCGTGGCTACCAAACGACGAAGCCGATAACAACGCCCCGACCACCAACGGCATGTGCACGTCTAAGGCCAGCGCCACCGGAATGACAATCGGAATGGCAATGGTGAACACGCCCCAGCTTGAGCCAGTGCCAAAGACAATCAACGCCATAATGACAAAGACAATGGCCGGATAAGTGACCACGCTCAAGTACGGCGTGACGGTGTTGATAACGTATTCGGTCATGCCGAGGCTGTCGTTGACTTCTTTTAAGAAGAAGCCGGCAATCACCGCCGCCAACGGATACAACATAGTGTAGAAGCCGTCGAATAGGGCTTTGGTTTGCTCTTCAAAAGTCAATAGCCCTTGCGCGTAGTACATGACAATGGTCACGGCACAGGTCAAAATCACACCTTTGAGCAAATCAATATCGAAGTAAACCGTTGAGCCAATCAGCAAGGCAATCGGCACAAAGAAGTTGAGCAATTGCATACTGGGGCTGATTTCACGTTTAGCTTGGGAAACGGAACTGAGTTCCTCACCTTCGTAGTCCAATGGCACGGGATGGCCGTCACGGGCGCGTTGCTCGGCCTTTTTCATCGGGCCAAAGTCGCCCAAAATGCCGAAGGCCACCAAAAAGGCGATCAACAGCGCCACCCACGCATAGGCCATGTAGGGAATGGCCGAGACGTACATGCTCATGCCTTGGTTTTTCTCAACCACGCCGTTTTCTTCAAGCAGGCCGGCGAAGAACACCGCCCACGTCGAAATGGGCACAATCACACACATCGGCGCGGCAGTAGAGTCGATAAGGTAGGCGATTTTCTCACGCGAGACGTGGTAGAAATCCGTCAAGCGTTTCACCGATGACGACACCGCCAAACAGTTTAAGTAGTCATCAATGAAGACCACCACGCCCAACACGGCGGTCGCCACCAACGATTGGCGGCGCGATTTGATTTTGGTTTTTAGCCACTCGGTAAAGCCGCCCAAGCAGCCACTGATTTCCAGCAACTTAATAAAGCCGCCCATCAGACCACAGACCAGCACCACCCAGACGATGCTTTCATCGCCCATGACTTTCGACAAATTGTCGGCAAAGCTGGTAATGACGTTGCTAGGGTCGAGCATCACCAAGCCGGCCACACAGCCGGCAATCATCGATTCAAACGGTCGGCGCGAGATAATGGCCATAACCACCGTGGTCAAGGTCGGCAGCAGCGATTGCCAATACCACGGCTGGCCGGTGGTGTGATTTTTGTACAAGGCATAAAAAGCCGCAAAAATGGCGAGACCTATCATCAAGCTGAGAAATTTTTTGCGGTTGTCAAACTGTTGTTTGAGCGATTCTTCAACGGCTACCATGTGAGTCTCCTGAAGGTTAAACTATAATTAAAAGCAATAAGAATATAAATTTTATCTCTGATATAACTCGAATTGCTTAGGGTAAAAAATTGAGGGATTGTGCAATCCCTCAATTTATTTTTTTATAAAAACAAAAAATTAAAACCCTACCGCATCGCGGAGCGCATACCACCAAGAACCGGCCACCGAGTAAGGCACGCGGAAAGCGCGACCACCGGGGAAAGGAATCCAAGGAATTTCCTTAAAGCGGTCAAACTCATCGGTTTTGCCATTAATGGCATCGGCCAAAATGCTACCGAACAAGTGCGTGCCGGTGACGCCGTGGCCGCTGTAGCCGTGGGCGAACAGGACGTGCTCGTGCAATTGTCCCATTTGCGGCACGCGCGAGAAGGACAAGGCAAAGTTACCGCTCCACGCGTAGTCAATCTGCACGCCTTTGAGTTGCGGGAAGATTTTTTCCATATTCGGGCGGATTTTGCTCTCGATGTCCGCGGGGTCAGTGCCACCGTAAACCGTGCCACCGCCAAACAACATGCGCTTATCGGCCGACAAGCGGTAGTAGTCCAAAATGTAGCGCACGTCTTCAACACAGACATCGGACGGAATGAGTTCATCGGCCAAATCGCCCAACGGTTTAGTGGCGATAATTTGCGTAGAAACTGGCATAACGCGGTCGGTCAATTCCGGCACGACTTTGTTCAAGTAAGCGTTACCACAGACCAAGACTTTTTTAGCGCGCACTTCGCCGAATTCGGTGAGCACGGTGACACCGTCGGCATCGGGTTTGACTTCGACCACCAAGGTGTTTTCGTAAACCGTACCGCCGTTTTTCTCGATAGCGGCCGCTTCGCCCAAAGCCAAATTCAACGGTTGCAAGTGACCACCGCTGTGGTCAATCATGCCGCCTAAGTAAGCGTCACTGTTGATGTATTCTTTCATCTTGGCCTTGTCTAACATTTCGTGGTCGGTCATGCCGTGGCTTTCCCACAACTTGAGCTTGGCCTCTAGGTCGCGCATTTGGTTTTTGTGGAAAGCGGCGAAGATGTTCTTCTCTTTCAAGTCACACTGAATGTCGTAATCAGCAATAAAACGGCGAATAATTTGGTTGCCGCGCGTCACCAAGCCACCGACAAAATTCGCCGTGTCTTGGCCGTAGCTTTTTTGGATTTTTTCCAAGCTGGCGTTGAGGCCGTTGACGATTTGGCCACCGTTGCGACCCGATGCGCCCCAACCGATTTGTGCGCCCTCTAATACCGTGACTTGGTGTCCGGTTTCCGACAAGTGCACGCCGGCCGACAAACCACTAAAACCGCCACCAATAATACAAATTTCGGTATCAACAGTGTCTTTTAACGCTGGACGCTCCGGCTTGGGGTTGGCGCTAGCGGCGTAGTAACTGTCGGGGTATTGCCCTTGCTCACTGTAGTGAGGAATATTTCTGGTATTATTATTTTGTTGAGTCATGATTATAAATCCTGTAAATAAGTATTGTATTCAAATTGCGTGATTTGCTTGGTGAAGCGCTCGGCCTCTTGACGTTTGACCGATGCCAAGATGCCACACATTTCTTCGGGGAAAATTTGCCCGACGATATCGCTGTCTTCAAAGGCATCAATGGCGGTAAACCAGTTAGTCGGCAACAATTCGACGCTGTCATCCTCGTAAACGCAGCCTTCGGTAGGTGCTTGCGGTTCGAGTGCGTTTTCAATACCGTAGAGCATACCACCCAACACGGCGGCACACACTAAATAGGGGTTGGCATCGGCGCCGGCCACGCGGTGCTCGATACGACGCGCGACTTTCGGGCCACCCGGAATGCGAATGGCAGCGGTGCGGTTTTCATAACCCCAAGCCACGCCGGTTGGCGCGTGCGAGCCGGGGGCAAGGCGGCGATACGAGTTCAAATGCGGCGCAAACACCAACATAAAGTCATTCATGGTGGCGAGCAAGCCAGCCACGGCTTGGCGCAACAACGGCGAGCCGGCATCGGTGCCGTCATTAAACAGGTTGTTGCCGTCTTTATCGACCATGCTACAGTGAATGTGGAAGCCACTGCCGGACTGATAACCAAACGGCTTGGCCATAAAGGTGGCGGTGAAGCCGTGTTTTTTGGCGACGCCTTTCACAACCTGCTTAAATAGCACCGCGTCGTCGGCGGCTTTAATGGGATTGTCGGTGTGCAACAAGTTGATTTCAAACTGCCCACAGCCGTTTTCGGCAATAGCGGCATCGGCCGGAATGTCGAGCTTCTCGCACTCTTGATAAACATCGTTTAAGAAGTCATCGAACTCGTGCAACTCGTCAATCGACAGTACCGAGGTCTTATTGAGGCGGTTGCCACTCTTCGGACAACGTGGCGGCTTGGGACGTCGGTTTTCTTTGAAATCAACCAAGTAAAACTCCAACTCGGTGGCCATAACCGGCGTCAGGCCTCTGGCTTTGATGCGCTTGACCACTTCGGCCAAGACGCGACGCGAATCGCCAAAATACGGCGTGCCGTCTTCGTTGGCCAACCACACCGGCAACATCGCCGTCGGTGGCGATGTCCAATCGGTTTCGACCAAACCGCGCTCGGTGACTTCGGCGAGGCCGTCCACATCGCCGTCAGCAATCGCCGATGACAACACGTCAGTTCCCCAAATATCAACGCCCAAAATAGACAGCGGCAAGCGCACGCCACCGCCTTGTGCTTTCTCGACTTGGCTGAGGGGAATGCGTTTGCCACGCAAAATACCATTGAGGTCATAGGCCGCAACGTGCACTGCTTGAATGTCTTTGTTCATTTCTTTTGTCATGATTTACCTCGCATTCGCTTAATGACATAAGCGTGAGTTATAGACCAATAATTAAAATTGGTAATTGAAATTATAAAATATAGTACATGATGAAAAATATACTTGTCAAGCGGTAAGTTATTTTTTACACTAAGCGCAATTATTTTAGCATAAGCGATATAAATTATCGCCTAAAAACGGCAATAACGGGAAGAGCCCGTAGGGTGCGTTCCACGCACCGTTAGCACATATTAACTTTAATTTAAACTATTTATAAGGGCAAAATCATGAGCACACCTATTATCGGCATCGTTTGTTGCCAAAAAGACATCGAAGGTCAACCCGGCCAAGCCGCACACAACAAATACATCAACAGCATCAGTCATTTTGGCGGTATGCCGGTGTTATTGCCGTCGCAATTGGCCGACAAAGACGACTTGCACCGGCTGTTGGACAGCTTGGACGGCTTGTTGCTAACCGGCAGTTATTCCAACGTCGCGCCGCACCGCTACGATGCCGGCCACGAGGAAACTTGCCTAGACGAAGCTCGCGACAGCTTGACTTTTACGTTGTTGGATTACGCCACCGCAAACGACTTACCGGTGTTTGGCGTTTGTCGCGGTTTGCAGGAGATGAACGTCTATTTTGGCGGCACGCTGTACCCTGACCTATTCGTCAACCCCGACTTTACCGAAAAGCATAAAGAAGATGCCGGCGCGCCACAATCTGAGCAGTATCTCGCCGCCCACGATATTCACATTGCCGAAGGGGGTGTATTGGCCGAGTTCGGCGCAATCGGCCAAGTCAATTCGCTACATAAACAAGCCATTAAAGACCTCGCACCGCCATTGTTTGCCGAAGCCACCGCACCGGACGGCTTGGTCGAAGCGATTAGTCATCCCAAGCATCGCCACATGGTTGGCGTCCAATGGCATCCTGAGTGGCAACCCGAAAACAACCCGTTGTCACAGTTTTTGTTCAACAAGCTGATACAGCAGGCCGATGAGTACCGAAAAAGCAAAAAATAAAAACAATCAGTTAGGTGAGCAGCTAACGGCTATGCGGCTCGCCAAAGGTTATTCGCAACGCAAACTGGCGCAGTTAGCCGGCCTGACCAACACCGCGATTAACGGCATAGAACACGGCAGAAGCAGCCCGTCAATCAACACATTAGAAAGTGTTTTGAAGGTGTTGGACAGCGACTTAGCTCATTTTTTTGCCACTTATAAAGCCGAGCAGCAGCACGATATTCGCACCGTGGTCAAGGCCGACGAGCTGATTGACATTGGCAATGGTAGCGTCACGCTGAATTTGATACACAACGGCAACCCGTCGCGACAATTGGCGATGTTGGTTGAAACCTATCCGCCGCATTCGCAGACCGAGGAAAAAATCTCGCACGAGGGCGAAGAGGTCGGCACCGTGCTCGCCGGCCGAGTGACGGTGTGCTTGGGCGACAAAACCTATTATCTGCAAGCCGGTGATAGCTACGTCTTTGACACCAGCATTCCGCACACTTTCATCAATGAAAGCGATGAGGAAACGCGCATTGTCAGCGCCCATTCGCCAACGACTTATTAGGCCAGCAACGCCGACAATTAACCGTCATTGTGAGCGCTTAGTAGGGTGTGTTAGCGAAGCGTAACGCACCGTTTGCATGCCACCATTTGGTGCGTTACGCTGTCGCTAACGCACCCTACGGATTATTGACTTTAAGCCAAACCCTTTATTCACTAACCTCAACGAGAGAACAACATGAAAAAAATGACCACAGCCGACTGGCAAACCTTACGCAACGACCTCAATATTGACGGTCGCGCCTTTATCAACGGTGAGCGCGTCGCCGGTGAACAAACCGTCACCGCCACCACGCCGATTGACAACAGCGCCCTAGCCGAAGTCACTTTCTGTACCGAAGCACAAACCAACGAAGCCGTCGCTCACGCTCGAGCCGCCTTTGAAAGCGGCATTTGGGCAAGCCAACCACCGGCCAAGAAAAAAGCCGTGCTGTACCGCTTTGCCGACTTAATGGAAGAGAACTACGAAGAATTAGCGTTGCTAGAAACCTTGGACAGCGGCAAACCGATTGCCAACGCCCACGGCTACGACGTGCGCCACAGCATCAACTGCATTCGTTGGTACGGCGAGGCTTTGGACAAAATCTATGGCGAAATTCCCAATACTGGCGAAGGCGCTTTGGCACTGATTCGCCGCGAGCCTATCGGCGTGGTCGGCGGCATTTTGCCTTGGAACTTCCCCCTATTACTATTGTGTTGGAAAATCGCACCGGCCTTGGCATTGGGCAACAGCTTGGTGATTAAGCCGTCAGAAAAAACGTCATTAGTGACTCTGCGCGTTGCCGAACTCGCCCACCAAGCCGGCATACCGGCCGGCGTGTTTAGCGTAGTGCCGGGTTGGGGGCACGAAGTCGGCGGCACTTTGTCGCTACACAACGATGTGGATTGTTTGGTGTTCACCGGCTCGACCGCCACCGCCAAGCGCTTGTTAGAAGCCTCAGGACAGTCCAACATGAAACCCGTCTATGCCGAAACCGGTGGCAAAAGCGCCAATATCGTCTTTGCCGACTGCTACGACTTGGACAAAGCCGCCGAGGGCGCCGTGCACGGCGTGTTCTACAACCAAGGGCAAGTGTGCATCGCCGGCACGCGTCTGTTAGTTGAAGAATCCATTTACGAGCAATTTGTCGAAAAAGTGATTGAAAAATCGAGCTTCTACCAAACTGGCAATCCGCTAGATACCAGCTGTAGCATGGGTTGCTTGATTGACGGCGAGCACGCCAGCGCCGTTACTGCTCATATCGACAACGCCGTTGCCGAGGGTGCGGAATTGCTACTCGACGGTCGCAACGCCGGCACCAACCAAGTCGGCCCAACCATTTTCAAAACCACGCCAAAACACAAAGTGGCCTGTGAAGAAGTCTTTGGCCCTGTGCTCAGTGTGATGACCTTTAAAACCGAAGAAGAAGCCATTGCGCTCGCCAACGATAGCATCTACGGCCTAGGCGCAGCGGCGTGGACAGCCGACTTGAACAAAGCCCACCGCATGGCCAAAGCCCTAAGAGCCGGCTCGGTCTTTATCAACAACTACAACCACGGCGACCTCACTGTGCCGTGGAGCGGCTACAAGCAAAGCGGCAACGGCAGCGACAAATCACTGCACGCTTTCGATAAATTCAGTGAAACTAAAGTCACTTGGATTGATTTGGGCGCCGGTTAAGCCGCGCTTTGATATGGTTGAAGGGACAGGGCGCGCCCTGTCCCTTCAACCAACTAGGGCGTGTCCTCAAACAGCGGCCACCTAGTCATCGGCTGTCAACTGTGCCTCAAGCAAGGCAATCATTTGAAATAATTCTTGATATTGCGCCTCAGACAGCGGGGCAATCAGCGCTTTTTCCCACGCGACCGCCTTGGGAATAATTTTCTCAATCAATGTCTTGCCGGCCGGCGTTAGCATCAATCGCAAGCTGCGCTGGTCGCGCTCGTCAGTTTCACGTTTGAGCAACCCTTGAGTCTCCAACCCCGATACCACGCGCGATACCTGCGTTTTGTCCATGAAACAGTTTTGGCAAATGTCTTTGGCATAGACCTTGTCGTTGCTATTCAACCATAACAGCGTGCGCCATTCGGCAATCGTGATACCAAACTCGCGCGTGTAAATTTCTGATAAGCCGTGACTCACGCGCTTGGCCAGCAAGTTGATGCGGTAGGGCAAAAAATCTTGAATATTGAGTGTCGGTGTGTCCATAAAATACGTTCGTTAATTCAGTGAAAGCTAGAGCGTGGCATCAACCCTTCGTGATGGGAAGAGATATTTCGCCATGCCTTGCATAATGAATATAATATATTACGGCAATTAGTTGCAAATGCAACTTTTTTCAGCTATGATAATTCGACGTTTTAACTATAACTATATTCGAGGTTATCCATGAAATTAGCTTCATTAAACACAGGGCGTGACGGCGAGTTAGTCGTCGTTTCCACCGATTTAAGCCAAGCCGTTAGCGCCAAAGGCATTGCCCCCACGCTACAAGCGGCCTTGGACGACTGGGCGACCATCGCGCCCCAGTTACAAGCACTGGCCGACAAGTTAAACGCCGGCCAAGCCGAGGGCGCGTTTGCCTTTAAAGAAGAAGACTGCGCCAGCCCCCTGCCCCGCGCCTATCAATGGGCCGACGGCAGCGCCTACGTCAACCACGTGGAATTGGTACGCAAAGCCCGCAAAGCCACCATGCCAGAAAGTTTTTGGCACGACCCGTTAATGTACCAAGGCGGCTCCGACAGCTTTATCCCACCGCGCAGCAACGTGCCACTAGGCAGTGAAGATTGGGGCATTGATTTAGAAGCCGAAATCGCCGTTATCACCGATGACGTGCCCATGGGTGTCAGCGACGAAGCCGCCGGCTCGCACATTCAATTGCTGATGTTGGTGAACGACGTGTCACTGCGCAACTTAATCCCCAACGAATTGGCCAAAGGCTTTGGCTTTTTCCAATCCAAACCGTCGTCTAGCTTCTCACCTGTCGCCATCACTCCTGACGAATTGGGCGATGCTTGGAAAGACGGCAAAGTCCACCTGCCACTGGTCAGCCACATCAACGGCGAGCTGTTCGGCCAACCCGAAGCCGGCGTCGATATGACGTTCAACTTCCCACAATTGGTTGCCCACGCCGCTAAATCGCGGCCGCTAGGCGCTGGCGCGGTAGTCGGTAGCGGCACGGTGTCGAACTACGACCGCTCCAAAGGCTCGTCGTGTTTGGCCGAAAAGCGCATGCTAGAAGTCATCGACAGCGGCGAAGCCAAAACGCCATTTTTGTCTTTCGGCGACACCGTTCGCATTGAAATGTTTGACAAAGACGGCAAGTCGATTTTCGGCGCTATCGAGCAAACCATGGAGAAATACACGGGATGAGCGCGCAACCCAAACGCACGCTCTACGGTTACTGGCGCTCTAGCGCCAGCTACCGTGTGCGCATCGCCTTGAATTTAAAAGGGCTAGATTACACGCATCAAAGCGTGCATTTAGTAAAAAACGAACAGCGCCAGCCGGATTTTTTGAACAAAAATCCGCAAGGGCTGATTCCGCTGTATGTGGAAGAGGACAGCACCGGCCGTTTTGAGTTGGCGCAATCGCTAGCGATTATGGACTATTTGGAGATGCGCTATCCGGACAAGCCGTTGTTGCCGGCCGATATGCACCACTGCGCCAAATTGCGCGCCGCGGCGTTTGCCATTGCTTGTGATATTCACCCACTGGATAATTTGCGCGTTTTGAATTATTTAGAACAGCAACTAGGCGTAGAGGCCGAGGCCAAAATGACGTGGTATCGCCACTGGATTACCACCGGCTTTCAAGCCTTGGAGCGCGAGTTGCCGGCGCTGCTCAACGGCCAGACCTTTTCGCTAGGCGAGCGCCCCGGTTATTTCGAAGCCGTGCTCGTGCCGCAAGTCTATAACGCCAAGCGCTTTGATTGTGTTTTGGACGACTTTCCGAATTTATTGGCACTCAACGACGCCTGCATGAAGTTGCCGGCATTTATCGCCGCTAGCCCCGAAAAACAGCCGGACGCACAATAACAATCACCAACTAACTAGAGGTTTATGATGACAATACATGTTAAACAAATGCACCACGTGGCCTACCGTTGTAAGGATGCCAAAGAAACGGCGTTGTTTTACCAAGACTATCTCAACATGCCGTTGATTTTGGCTATTGCCGAAGACCGCGTGCCGTCCACCAAAGCCCCCGACCCCTATATGCACATCTTTATTGATGCCGGCATGGGCAATATTTTGGCGTTTTTCGAGCTACCAACGCAACCGGAAATGGACAGAGACCGCAACACCCCAGAATGGGTTCAACACATCGCTTTTGAACTCGGCACAGAGCAAGAACTGATTGACGCCAAGGCCGAATTAGAAGGAAAAGGCCTAGACGTACTCGGCGTCACTGACCACGGCATTATTCGCTCGATTTACTTCTTCGACCCCAACGGCCACCGCATCGAATTGACCGTGCGCACCCACAAAGAAGGCGACATTGAGCGCCTAAACGCCGTTGCCATGGAAATGATTGAAGAGTGGAGCATCACCAAAAAAGCCCCACGCCACGCCGCTTGGTTACACGAGCGCGAGTTTGAAAACGCTTAAAAGACGCAGTTAATACGGTAAGGTGGGTTTCGCTACGCTGCCCCCACCTTACAACAAGACCACCGGCATTGTTGGCTTATCCGGCTAAACGGCTATACTTGTACGATTACGCTGCGCTAATTTACCTACGAGCACTAGGGCGTGCCCTTGCCATCAATCAACAAGTGCTGGAGTCGCGCCTTGGGTTCACTCAGCAGACGCTGCGACTCATCGACGGCAACGCGCAGACTCTCCTCAATCGAGCTGAGGGTATCTTTGTTACAAAAACGAAAAATTTGTTTCTTGTTAATCAGTGTGACCAACAACTCCGAGTCATTGGTATGACTGAGAACAATCGGCAGGAGCAGCGGATTCTCTTGTTTCAACTTGCCGATAAGTGAGGAAATATCACTGGTAAAGGTCGCATCAATCACCGCGATGGCGAAGTCTTTAGCATTAACACTAGCCGCTACGCGCGCCGGTTCGGCAAGACTGAAAATGTCATAGTTCGAAGCGAAGGTGTCGTTAAATAGCTGAGTCGAGTAATCATCCTTATCAAGATACAAAACCCGCGGTCGATGGTCGATCACATCCACACTATCGCCAAAAGTTAACTCATCAAAAGGCTCGAAGTCATCGCCATCGATAAATTCAATATCCGACAGCTTTTCCAAACGCTTGGCAATGTCCGTGGCTTGTTGCACAATACTGCGTATCTCGTCAATTTCCCACGGTTTTTGGATATAGCAGAAAATTTCACTCTCATTGACCGAGTCCACCACGGCGTCAGCATCGGCGTAACCGGTAAGCAAAATGCGCATGGTATCGGGAGACATATTTTTGACAAAACTCAACAATTCGGTGCCTTGTGCCTCCGGCATACGCTGGTCGCTGATAACGACATGCATGTGATGTTCGCTTAACAACTGCGTAAACTCAGCTGGCGATGTCGTGGCATACACGTTGTGTGTGCTACGGAAAAGCGCTTTTAGACTCCGCAAAATACGTTTGTCATCGTCAATACAGAGCAAATTCGGTTTTTCTGACATGGTTTTCACTATCCGTTGTTGTTATTTGGTTGTTCTTGGGATATTGGGCGATATTCAATGGGCAGATACAGCGTAAAGCAAGTGCCCTCACCTAACATGGAGGAAACTTCTAAACGCCCATGATGCGCATCGGCAATTTTTTTACAAATGGCCAACCCCAACCCCGTCCCTTCGCCAGCGGGTTTTGTCGAGAAGAAGGGCTCAAACACCTGTTCGCAAACCGCTTGGGACATACCGTGGCCGTTGTCTTCAATGCTAATCATGACGTCATCACCTTTCACCGCGGTATTAATATAGATGATTTTATCGCTCTGATCGCCGAAGGCATCCGCCGCATTGTGCAGCAAGTTCAACAAGATTTGATTAATTTGCGAAGGCGCACAAGATACCTTCGGCAAGTTTTTGTCAAAGTGCTTAATAATGTCCGCGTCTTTAAGCAAACTGTTGGCAATTTTCAAGGCACTGTTGATACAGTCGTGAATATCCACCGCTTGAACCTTCGATTCATCGAGTCGAGCAAAGTTTTTTAAATCCAACACCAAGTCGGAAATTTGCTTGACGCCAAATAGCGTGTCGTCGAATAAGTCTTTAATTTCCTCGTCGATTTGCTCTGATTTAATATCATTGACGGTCTCGGTAATTTGGTTAATCAAGCGGATAGCATCATCGTCGCTATCGTTGTCACTGTCCGGCAACGCCAAATGCCCCTTCAATTCCATATTCAATGACAATAACTCCTCATAATGACTCAGCAATTCCTGACAAATGGAGATATTGCTCTTGAGGTAACCTAGCGGAGTATTGAATTCGTGCGTCACACCGGCCACCATTTGTCCAAGTAACGACATGCGCTCGGTGTGAATGAGCTGAGTTTGCGACTCTTTCAGCTCTTCTAAAGCCTTGGCTAAGGCCTCGGTGCGATTTTTGACGCGCAATTCCAGCGTGGCATTGATTTCGGCTAATTTGCCTTCGTTTTCGACAATGCGGTCAATCAGCAGGTTGACCGATTCGCGCATCTCGCCCACCGCATCGGTATGCTTGACGTGCAGTTTTTTATCTTTAAGTGCCAAATAGTTTTTCTCATGCACCAGTTCGGCAATGCGCTGCATACCTTGGGTGGTTCGGCGAACTGGATGCAATATACTGAATTCCAACAACACATAACTGAGTGTACCCAAGACAGCCGTCACTACCAGCAAAAATATCAATAATTCGTCAGCAAGGCGATCGGCCTTAGACAGCGCAAGGCTATCGGGCGTGACAATCACCATTGTCCAAAACGTCTTGGGGACGTGAAAGAGGTGAGCGGTGGCCGGTTCATTGCCCAACAACGCATCGCTATCAAAATGGGCGCTGGCATAACGCGTCGATAAGCCATTGTTGTACAATCTGGCATTATCGCCGAGTAAAGCGACGTCAATTTGCGCGACTGACTTGGGCAAATTAGGGACTTTGCCGGTTAACGCATCCGTCATTATTGCCAAATCGCGACCGAGGCGCTGTTTTGCACGGTAGACGAGTGCACGATTAAAAGCCTGATAGGCATCCTCAACCAGTTCGAATGCAGGATAGCGTTTGGCTAATGCTGTCAAAGAGGGAGTCGCGTTAAGTTGTATAGATTGGTCGCCAATACCACCAGAAGCAATCAAACTGCCGTCTTTATCTAAGAAAAAAACATAACCGCCACCAATGCGTTGCGCCGTCTTTTTCGCTACAACCGGCAAATCGCTTAAGTTAATATCAACGCTAGCGACGCCTTTGAGCAAATTCTTTTTCCTCACGGCCACGGCACAAGTCATTTTGCGCTCGTGACTTTTTTCGTCTATGTACAACCGACTCCAAGCGCATTTGCCGCGTTGGGCGTACTTGGCAAGGTTAAACCACTCGCTGTGCAAGTAGTTATCACTTTGCTCATAACTGTCGTCGTAGGCCAACATGCCAAATAGATTGTGCGTCCAAAACAGCGCATTGAGCGACGTGCCAACCGCCTTACCATTAAAACCGATGTGTTTAATGGGATAACTGGGGATGGTCCAATAGCCTGAACCAAGAATAATTTCATGGTGGTGCGCATCCAAGTTGCGCGACAAAGCGCTTTTATACACCTTGTCATTGTTGCTGACCCCACCGGCAACAGCGGCTTGCCCTTCGGTCAGCGCTTCGATTTCTGAGAAGTTGGAGGTGAGATAATTGATGGTGTTGCTACCGGCTTGCACCGTCAATTTCCCTAGATCTTCTAAGTGCTCATGGGCTGCTTTTTCTCTGATTTCAAAATAAATAATAGCTGTGAAAGTCAGTAGTGACAGCGACAAGATGGCACTACCTTTAAACGACAGGCTACGGCAACCGCGTTCGCATACCGTTGCTAACAACTGCCTCGGTGTGTGGAGAGTGGCGAGTGGTGAGGAAACTTTCATAGCATTGTCCATCCAAGTTAAGGGGATGCAGGAAATTTGTCATTGACTATGGCATGTTGAACGCCAGTCGGCACGTAATGCTCTGGGAAGTCAACGGGATTGTCTAGGGCGGCATGTAGGGTTTTGGCGTCACTAGCCGTGCGCTTGAGTAAGTGTAAGGCATCGTCCTCTTTGTAATTAAAGTCTCGTAAAGACTGGATAACTTGTGGACAGTTTTTAGGCAAATCATAGCGTACACTACTATAAATGGAGGCGTGAGCGTGATATTTGTCAAAAACGCCGTGCGTGTCATACAAAAAATTCTGGGCGTAATTGTGACCGACATAGCTCAAGCGGCGTGCAAAAAACAGGATAGGTTGTTTTTGCTCTTGCGCCTTGGCTAACTTTTCTCGCAAGTCGTGAGTATTCAGCCGGATGACTTGAAAAGCGGCCAAACCGTGTAAATTTCTTTCTAGCATACCCTGTAATTGGTCGGCAAATTGCCAGTCTTCTTGGCCGATATAGATTTTGTAATCAAACAATTTGGCGTGGGCTTCGCTTTCGGTCACCTGCTTAAGGTTGTAAATGCCAGCCTGTTCGGCATAGATATTGGTCGCAATACCGACTTGAGTATAAGCGAGCACCCGATGAATCGTCCTTATCGAGCCGTCTAACAAATACGCCTTGACGTATTCAGCGTCTAACGGCATCCACGTGCTTAAATAAATATCGGCTTTCTTGTGGCGCAACAATTGGTAAGCCTCATCAGACAAGCTGGCGGAAACCAACTCAACCGTATAACCGGCTTTTTCTAACTTGGCTTTGAATAGCCGATTGGCAATAATATTATCCGCCCGCTTGGTATCGACAAGGCGGACAACATCACAGCTTGAAAAGACCACCGTACTGTAAAAAACGCAAAATGCCAGCAACCCCTTCAATGAATCACTGAGCATCTTAAGCGTATGGGTGGAATAAAACATAATTTTCCTTTTCATGGTATCAATAAAAATCACTACCAAGTTATCAAGTTATCAAGGATTGCCTTTTTAATGTATTTTCATCTGATTTAGCGGCTCATTATATGACATTTTAATATTACGATTAATGACAAGAACATGACATATTGCGCTGTGCAGGGTCATTGCTTTATACCCATTCGGAAAAATACTACAGGGCAGACACACGGGGCTGCCCCTACCGTCTTAAACGAAGAGCGGCTATTTTGCCGGTTGGGTATTACATGCCACAATTGGCTGCCGAGCGTTCAAACACGGGCGCAAAGATGCGTTGTAGTTTGGCTTTATTTTGTACCAGCGCGTGGAGTTTTCGACCGGCACTGCTGTTGTCAAACGCCGAAATGGCGGCCATGTCTGCGTTGCTGAGGTGTTGTTTTAGAAAAGTTTCTGGATTCGGGGGCGCATGAGATTGAATGATTTTTTTTGCGAGTTGCATTCTGGCTGCGGTGCTTTTCTCATAGGCTTCTGATTGTAGAAAATTGGCCGCACTACGCTGCTCAGTTTCAGAGAGCTGCTTGCCAATCGCGTCAGACAAGACACTAACAACACTGGAATAGTCAGCTTTGGCTAGACATTGAATTTTCCTTTCATTGAAGCTAACGCGCTGTCCCCGTGCCTTGAGGAAGTCCGCCTGCATTTTTAAACCAAAAGAGGTATTTTGCACAAAACTTTGCGTTAACGCTTGGGCGATGATATGCGACTCGGCGTCACCAGCTTGAGCAAAAAACAAGGCCGGTGTCAGTGCCAAGCACACTAGCCGTCTTTTTAGATTCATCTAATCCTCTCTATGTTGTAAATCTCACGCGGAGGATAGCAAAAAATGGCTCAACTGTCTGTTACGGCTTTGTGACTTTTCTTTTAATTCTTCGATAGGTGGTCAATTATTCGCCATCTTGCCCCATGATGCGCTCAATGGTGTGCGTGGTGGAGAAGCCCTCGACGTAGTCCATGACCAAGACTTCGCCACCTTGCGCGCGGACTTCGGCGGCACCGGGAATTTTGTCGGGATCGTTATCGCCGCCTTTAACCAAAAAATCGGGGGCACAGTCTTTGATAATGCGCGTTGGGGTGTCTTCGTCAAAGGCGACAACCCAATCGACAGCGCGCAAAGCCGCCAGTACATTGGCGCGACTTTTCAAATGGTTGGCTGGGCGGCCAGGGCCTTTTAAACGCGCCACGGATTCGTCGGTATTGATGGCGACCAACAGCCGGTCGCCCAATTGCGCCGCTTGTGACAAATAATTGACGTGGCCGTTGTGCAGAATATCGAAACAGCCGTTGGTCATCACGATGGTCTCGCCTTTGACTTTGGCTTTTTCCAGCTCGCGCATCAGTTGTTCTTCTTTCAAAAAGCCTTGGCGAATAAAGCGCGATTCATTCAGTGCCGTGTCGATTTCGCGCGGCGTCACAGTTGCCGTTCCCAATTTGCCGACCACGACGCCAGCGCCGATATTGGCCAGCTCCACAGCGGTGTCTAATTCACAACCGGCCGCCAAGCTGGCAGTTAGTACGGCGATAACGGTGTCGCCGGCGCCGGTGACATCAAAGACTTCTTTGGCTTGGGCGCGGTGGTGGATGTGGGTGATGTGGTCTTCGACAGTGCGCAAGAAAACCGTCATGCCGGCCTCACTACGAGTCAGCAATAGCGCCGATAAATCTAGCGCTTCAGTCATTTCGGTGGCGCGCTCGACCAAATCCGTTTCGCTGTCTAGTGCGCCGACAATGGCGCGGAATTCGGGCAGATTGGGGGTCAGCAAGAATGCACCTTGATAGCGCGAAAAATCTGTGCCTTTGGGGTCAACTAAGACCCGCTTGCCGTGTAGCTTCGCCAGTGCCAAAATAGCAGGAATATCAACCAACGCGCCCTTGGCGTAATCCGAGGCAATAATATAATCAAAATCGGCAAGGTAATCGCTGACGGTTTCTAGCAGGCGAGCGGATGTCATCGGCAGTTGCTCGCGATCGACGCGCAACAACTGTTGATGGCGGCTCATCAGCCGAATTTTACTGATGGTCGGCTTGTTGTCATCCGAGAGACAGGGGATAAAATGGATGCCTTGTTGGTCGAGTAACTGCGTCAGCGTTTGCCCGTGCTCATCGTCGCCGACCACGCCGATTAACGTCGTTTGAGCGCCTAAGGCCGCCAAATTCATCGCGACGTTGCCCGCACCACCGGGGGCTAGCGTGGTCGTTTGATAATTGAGTACGGGAACGGGCGCTTCGGGGGAAATTTTTGAAGCACGTCCCTGCCAAAATTGGTCGAGCATGACATCACCCACGACAAGGACGCGGGCATTTTGGTAATCTGGTGTTTGAAGATTGTTGCTAATCACGGTAAACTGCAAGCATTGAAGAAATCATAAGGCGCGCATTTTAGCACAAGTCGGGGAAATTCAACGACAACAAACCGTAAAAAACGGCATTTGCCGAGGACACGCCCTAACGAAGAGCGGCTATTTTGCCGATTTGGTATGATTTTTAACTCATCAACTGGTCAACTCATCATGAACACTTGGAAAGAAGCCCTACACGACATCAAACAAAGCGAAGCCTTTTTGCACGCCACCCAATTTGCCAATAGCGAGCGTCACAGCGGCAAAGTCATTTACCCACCGGCCGAGCAAGTTTTTGCGGCCTTCAAGCACACCGAATTTTCCGAAGTGCGCGTGGTCATTTTGGGACAAGACCCCTACCACGGCGCAGGTCAAGCCAATGGGCTGGCGTTTTCGGTCAACAAAGGCATTAAAATCCCGCCGTCCTTGGTCAATATCTACAAAGAAATCGCCACCGATATTGGCGCTGCGCCACCAAAACACGGCGACTTAACCCACTGGGCAAAACAGGGGGTACTGTTGCTCAACACCGTGCTGACCGTGCAGGCTAACCAAGCGCATTCACACAAAAATCAGGGCTGGGAAGTCTTTACCGATGCCGTGATTGCCTCGCTAAATGACGCGCCGCAACATGTGGTGTTTTTATTGTGGGGCGCGCCGGCACAGAAAAAAGCAGCGCTGATTGACGGCAACAAGCACACGGTATTGACCGCGCCGCACCCCTCGCCACTATCGGCCTATCGCGGCTTTTTCGGTTGCAAGCACTTTAGCCGCGCCAACGAAGCCTTGGTTGCCCACGGACAGCAGCCGATTATTTGGGTATCGGGCGAATAAATGCGCGCAAAAAAATCGCGTAAAAAATCACATTCTCAAAGAAATTTCACCCATTTTCGGGTAAACTACGCCTATTTTTCATAGAAAGGATAAATTCATGACTCATCAAGTACAAGAGCACTTCAAACAAGCCATGAGCCGCTTCGGCACCGGCGTTTGCGTAATGACCTACAAAAAACCCGATACCGGCGCGGTCGAAGGCGTGACCATTAGTGCGTTTTCATCGCTGTCCTTAGACCCCGTTAAAATCTTATTTTGTTTGGGACGCGACGGCCAGTGCCACCAAGATTTTAAGGCCGTCAGCGAATTTACCGTCAATATTCTCAGCGCCGGCCAAAAAGACTTGTGCTATCAATTTGCCGGCAAAAACCGCGACGGCATTGACGCACACCTTACCGACCTTGACGGCGTACCGGCCTTGACCAACACGTTGGCAAGCATCGTCTGCGACACCGGCAATATGCACCCCGAAGGCGATCACGATATTATCGTCGGCAATGTTCGCCACGTTGAAGTCAGCGATGACGAGGCTTTGCAGCCGCTGTTGTACTATCGCTCGGCCATTATCGAAGACTATCAGCATCCAGCATAGGCGCTTATCACATTCATCTTATCCTAAAAACCGCAGTTAACTGCTAAGTTAACTCCTAAGGTGGGGGCAGCGTAGCGAAACCCACCGTTCGCAGAGGTTCAAATTTTATTTTGAACTTAAGTTTGAATTTAAATTTGAACTTGCCGTAGGTGGTGGTTTGCGACTGCCGTTTTTAGGTTTATTGTAAACAGGAAGTAACAACGAGGACTTAAAATGAAAGACAAAATTATTCTAATCACCGGCGCTAGCCGCGGCATTGGCGCGGCCATTTTAACCGTGATGGCCAGCACGGGGGCAACCGTTGTCGGCACAGCCACTTCGGCAGGTGGCGCGGCGGCTATTTCCGACAAGCTCGCTGCACTGGGTGCAACTGGCAAAGGCATGGTATTAAACGTCGCTGACGCCGACTCGATTGCCGCTTGTCTCAAGCAAATTGAGGAAGAATTTGGCGCGATTAGCGTATTAGTCAACAACGCCGGCATCACCAGCGATAACTTGTTGATGCGTATGAAAGATGAGGATTGGGACAACGTCATCAACACCAATTTGACTTCGGTTTACCGCTTGTCAAAAGCCGTGTTGCGCCCGATGATGAAGCAGAAATTTGGCCGCATTATCAATATCGCCTCGGTCGTTGCCGTGTCGGGTAACGCCGGTCAAGCCAACTACGCCGCCGCCAAAGCCGGTATTATCGGCTTTAGCAAATCACTGGCGCGCGAAGTGGCCTCGCGCGGTATCACGGTCAACACCATCGCCCCCGGTTTTATCCGCACCGATATGACCGATGAGTTGCCCGAAGAACAGAAAAAAGCGCTGGCCAGCAACATCCCCGCCAACCGCTTGGGCGAGGCCGACGACATTGCCCACGCCGTTAAATTTTTGGCTTCGGAGCAAGCCGGCTATATCACCGGCGAGACTTTGCATGTCAACGGCGGCATGTACATGAATTAAGGAAAAACGCCGGTGTTTTGTAGGGGCGAACCCGTGTGTTCGCCCCCACACCCCCCATTCTATAGCCAACCTAAATCGGCTATTCCATCTCTTTTTTCAACTTCACAATGCGCTTTAGCTCTTTTTCTTGCGCTTCAAAGCCGGCGCGGCTCTGCCAATCGAGGTCGGGGTGCTTGAGGGCGATTTGCGCTTGCGTCAACGCCAGCTCGTAATCGCCTTGTTCGCGGTGATAGCGAATGAGCATACGGTACTGTTCGGCGACCTGTCCCAATTTACCGAGAATTTCACCATACAACCAATGCACCTGCGGATTGCCGCTATCAACCGGCTGGGCAAGCACGTCGGCGGCGGCTTGCAACTCGCCTTGTTGGTCGAGGTATTGGGCGTATTCGTAGGCGACGATACTGTCGCCGGCATAGCGCTGCCACAGCTGTTCATAAATGCGTTGCGCTTGGGTGTTTTTACCTTGCAATAATAGCAACGTGGCGCGCATCAACGCGACGTCGCGATTGTGGCGCATTGCCGTGTGCATGCGATTGAGGTCGGCCAGTGCTTGGTCAATTTTGCCAAATTTCATCGCTTGTAGCGCTGATAAATAGATGCCGGCGTCGCGTTCGGCGGCGTTTGGCGCTTGTTTGGCCTCGGCGATTAGGCGGCTGACTTCGGCTTGTGGCAAAAATTCCGAGCGTATGCGGGCGCGAAACAAATAGTATTCATCGCGGCTGGTCAAATTTTTCGAACGCAATTTGAGGCTGTCAATATCGGCTTGGCGACGCTGCGGCAACGGGTGCGTCAGCAAATACGACGGCGCGCTGTCCAAGCTGGCCGGCGTGTAGAGCTTGCCAAAAAACGTCTGCATACCCAAGCGGTCAAAACCGGCCTTTTCCATTAACCGCCGGCCGACGCGGTCGGCTTCGACTTCGTGGCGGCGAATATCGTTGATTTTGCTTTGGGTTTCACCGGCTACTGCGGCCATCATGGAGGCCGCACCAGCGTCGCCACCGCCTTGGCTGGCCAATAAAATACTAGCGGCGATGGCGGCGGCGTTGGCCAAACGCCGGTCTTTTGCGGCCAGCATTGAGCGCGCGATATGCTCCTGCGAAACGTGGGCAATTTCGTGTGCCAGCACGCCGGCGAGTTCGTGCTCGTTATCGGTGGCGAGAATGAGGCCGATATTGACGCCGACATAGCCGCCCGGTGTGGCAAAGGCATTAATGCTCGGCGAACGCGTCAAATAAAATCGCAAGCCCAAACGCGTATCGGCATAGGCGGCGATTTTGTGGCCTAAGTAATTGAGATAGTCTAAATTGTTTTGCGATTCGTAAATATCACCCGATTTGAGCATCTGTTCGTAAGCCTCGCGACCGATACTCAATTCGGCGTCTTTGCTCCACAAGACATCGGAGGCATTGCCCAACTGCGGCGCATCGGCATAGGAGGTCGCCACAGCCGATAAACACAGCGCCAATACTAAAGGTTTTAGCAATTTTTTCATGATATTACTTCTGGAAGGCCGGTGAAATAATACGGCGAATGCTGCCGCTGTATTGCATACCGTTAGTTAATTGGCACTGGATGGTACCGGTTTTTTGCCGGCGGTTGAACGTGCCTTGGCAGTTCATGCTCAATTGCGAGGCGTAGGCGTTGACGCTGACAGTTTGGTTGTCGCTGCGATAGGTCTGTCTTTCAGGCGAAGACAGCCCCACGCCCCACGAACCGTGGCCGCCACCACCGCCGATACCTATGCCGAGGCGAACATTGTCCCAAAAGCTATCGCGTTGTTCGGTGTGGCCGCTGGTTTCAACAAAGGTCATTTGCCCCTGTAGCGTTTGGCTGTTGGGCAAGTGAATTTGTAGCGGCTGCGGCAGGGCATTACTTTGATATTGTGAGTAAAAATTAATTATCCCCCAGCGCTGGGCGGCGGCGTTGGCCGGATAGAGCGAGACGCTATCGGTGACGGTGACGTTTTTGGCACAGCCGGCCAGTAGCGCCACCAAACTGAGCGCAAGCAAGGAATATCTTGTTTTCATTTTGGTTTCCTCTTTATCGTGGTGGTTTTTGTAAGAATAGTCCCGTGGGGTGGGTGCTGCGCAGCGAGACTCTACGCCATAGGTATCTACAATATTATCAAGCTAGGGCACGTCCTAAGCCGCTTCTGCCAGTAGTTCAAATGCCAAGCGAATGACCTCGCTGTCGTAGCCTTTGTTGATGAGCGAGCGTATCACTTTGCTTTTTTGCTTCCAATCGTCGAGCAAGCTGGCGATATCGCCTTTGGGGGCTTTGCGCTTAATCAACACTTGCGCGTTTTCTAGCTCTTCGTCGACGTAGTCGGCGAGTGTGGCTTCGGCAATGTCGTCACTGATGCCACGCTGTTGCAATTCGTAGCGAATTTTTCTGATGCCGTGGCGTTTGCCGATGCGACTGCGAGTAAAGCTATCAGCAAAGCGCTGGTTGCACTGATAACCATCAGCTTGTAAACGCGCCAGCACGCACTCAATAACGGCGGCATTGACACCGGCCTTTTCCATTTTATGGCGCAATTCGCGCCGAGCATGTTCGCGGCGCGACAGCAAACCTAAGCAGTATTGATAGGCTTCGTTCTCGCTGACGGCTGGGCTCGATGCGGCGTCTGAGGCCGGCAATTTAGGGTTTGAGTTCGCCATTTTCCCACACGCCTTTGCGAACTTGGCCACTGGCAAAGGTGAAGACGCCCTCGCCCTGACGCACACCTTTGACGTAGCCGCCCTCGTACTTGTCGCCGTTTTTATAGGTGAATGTCCCTTGACCGTGCGGCAAGCCGGCTTGGTAATCACCGGCGTATTGGTCACCGTTTTTATAAGTGAACACGCCTTTGCCATCGAATCGGCCGTTGCGGAATTGCCCTTCGTACTTGTCGCCGCTGTGATAGGTAAACGTCCCTTGACCGTGATAATTGCCGTCTGCAAACTCGCCAGTGTACCGGTCGCCGCTGGTATAAGTCAGCGTGCCGTTGACGCGGTGGCCGTCTTGGTATTGGCCTTCGAAGGCGTTGCCGTTGGCGTAGGTCAATTTGCCTTGACCTTGACGTTTGCCGTCTTGGTAATTGCCGACAAATTTGTCGCCGTTTTTGTAGGTGAATGTGCCGTTGCCATTGCGCTTGTCGTTTTGATAGTGACCGACAAATTCATCACCGCTTTGGTAGGTGAGCGTGCCGACGCCGTTGCGCTGGTTATTTTCGTATTGCCCCTCGAAAACATCACCGCTACGGTAGGTCAGTTTGCCGATGCCGTGGCGCTTGCCGTTTTGATAGTTGCCGACAAAGGTGTTGCCGTCATAAGTGAGCTGGCCGTGGCCGTTGCGCTTACCGGCTTGGTATTGGCCTTCGAACACATTGCCGTCGGCGTAGCGGAAAACACCCTGACCGTTGTAGCGGCCGTCTTTGAAGCCGCCGTCGTACTCGCTGCCATCGTTAAAAGTGAGTTTGGCGTGCGTAATGTAGCGCGGCTGGGGACAGGGCGAATCGTCGCCGCAGTCTTGCGCTTGAGCCGGCATCAACAGTGGCGCAAAGATTAGCGCGCAATACAGCGCCAATAGATTTTTTTTCATTATTATTCCTCTTTCCTTTTTTCTTTGAATGACCGACGGCCGGTGACCGCTAGCCTATAGCACATCTTGGGCGTGCTCATCGGCAAAGTACGATGAGCGCACCAGCGGCCCGGCCGCGACGTGGGTAAAGCCTAAGTCGATGCCGATACGCTCGTATTCGGCGAATTGCTCCGGCGATACGTAGCGCTTGACCGGCATGTGGTAGTTGCTAGGCTGTAAATATTGCCCAATCGTCAACATATTGACGTTGTGAGCGCGCATATCCTTCATGACTTGGATAATCTCTTCGTCGGTTTCACCAAGCCCAACCATCAGGCCGGATTTGGTTGGCACGTCGGGACAGGCGTCTTTGAAATTTTTTAATAAGTCCAAAGAAGTCTGATAATCCGAACCGGGGCGCGCGTCAAAATACAGACGCTGCGTGGTTTCTAAATTGTGGTTAAAGATGTCGGGCGGCGTCTGGATGAGGATGTCCAAAGCCCGCGCTTCGCGACCGCGAAAATCGGGGGTCAACGTCTCCACTGTGGTGTTGGGGGCTAGCAGCCGAATTTTGTTGATGCAATCGACAAAGTGCTGGGCGCCGCCATCTCTTAAATCGTCGCGGTCAACCGAAGTAATGACGACGTGGCGCAAGTTCATTTTAGCCACCGTTTTGGCCAAGTTGGTCGGCTCGTCAGCGTCCAAGATGTTCGGCCGGCCGTGCCCGACGGCACAAAAGGTACAGCGACGCGTACAAATTGAGCCCATAATCATAAAGCTGGCGACGCCCTTGCCAAAGCATTCGCCCAAGTTAGGGCAGTTAGCCTCTTCACAAACCGAATGTAGCTTGCTTTCGCGCAAGGTGGCTTTTAAATCGCGCACGGCTTTGCCGCCGGGGAACTTGGCGCGAATCCAGTTGGGTTTGGCGAGTCGCGTTTCTGGCGTCGTCGGCTCAATAGTGGCCGGCGCGCGGGCAATTTTGTCCTTGCCACGCAACTTGACGCCGCGCTCCAATTTAATGGGGCGCTCGTCAGCGGACTTTATCACGGGACGTGGTGGTGCCGTGACGACAGAAATTTGAGAAAGTTTGGCGTTAATGTTTGACATGGATTCGGGCATGGTAATTAAATTATCGGGCTGATTATTGTAACGCGTTCTTGTGGGATTTCAATCAGAAATCTACGCCGGCCACCGCGGAGTGGCCAGAAACTCATCATGGCCTCACCACGTCCTAACTACCCCACGACAAAATGTGCCAACCGCGCTCCTCGGCGATAGGGCGCAGACGCTCGCACGGGTTGACGGTGTACACCGTGCTGGCAAACTCGCACAGCGGCAAATCGTTGATAGAATCGGTGTAAAAGACAATGTTGTCATAATAAGCATGGTAGCGATTGTGCCGGATTAACCACTGTTTGAGGCGCTGCACTTTGCCCGCTTGAAAACTGGGAATGCCGACGACATTCGCGGTGTAATAACCATCATCTTTGGCCAAATCGACACCAATAGCGTCTTTGATGCCCAATTCTTCGGCAACGGCTTTGACGATAAGGGAAGCCGTTGCTGAAATAATCATCATATCCTCACCGGCTTCGTTTAGCGTTTTAATGAGACTTTTTGCCTCGTTAAAAATTTGGGGCATAACGCAGGTACGCACGCAGTCGCGCACTTTTCTCTCTAGTATCTCGGCCGGAATATCGGCCACTGGCGTCAATGAAAAGGCAATATATTCAGTTAAGTTCAACGTGCCTTCAGCGTATTGGCGCTGAAATTCCAAGTCTTTTTGAGCAAAATCAGGGTCGCTAATCAAGCCTTTTTCCTGCAAATATTCGCGCCAAATGACCGAGGTGTCGCCGTTGATTAAGGTGTCGTCTAAATCAAATACCGTTAGTTTGCGATGCATCACCGTGGGCACAGGCGAGTTCCACGCCTGAAGTGACGACTCGGACAAATCCAATTCGGCTGAATCGCTCCAGTATAAAATCGGCCAATTTCGCGCTTCAGCTATGGGCAACAACTGTTGGCTAGGATTGACGGCGTAAGCTACGTCAGCAAATTCCAACAACGGCACGTCATAAATCGAATTGGCATAACAAACGACTTGGTCATAGTAGCCCTCGTCGCGGTGGTGGTCGGCTAGCCATTCTTTGACGCGTTGAAGTTTGCCTTCACCAAAACTGGGCACGCCGTCAAAATCGGGTTGAATGTATCTGTTGCGGACGACAAACCGAGAACCAATGGCGTGTTTGATGCCCAGAGCGTGGGCAAAGCCTTCAACAATATACTCAATAAAGCCAGAAATGACGATGATGTCGTCGCCCCCCCTTTGTGCAACCATATCTCTCACCACTTGTTTAGCATCGTCGAGCACCCATGGCGCCAGACACGTTCTGCCGCATTCGTACATGGCAACCTTCGCTTCCTCAGCGGGCATATCAATGATGGGCAACAGTGAAAAAGCCAAATCCTCTTGAAAGCCGATTGTGCCATCTTCAAATTTTTCTTGAAGTTTTTTGTTTCTCGCTTCGTAAGAACGACTGTTTGTTAATTGGTTTTCTATAAGATATTGCCGCCATGCAAGGGAAGCATAGTTATGAACTAGCGTTCCATCCAAATCAAAAATGATTAAACTCCTCATCGCCTAAGATCCCTCACAACAAATTTCATTCACTCGATTATATAACAAAAGAATGGGCAAGCAAAGAAACCTAACTTTAATCTAAAGAATGGGTTGAACATTAAGTTATCCATTAAAAAACAAAATTAACACCGCGATGAGGAAAATTGCCCAGCAAATCGCCTCGCGCGATGGCGACACTATCCCGCCATTAGGCAGATTGTGTTTTTATCTATTGCTTTCATGGTGTTTTTTTATGGTGTTTCGTGTGATATTTTTGTGGTTTTTTTGTGATTTTTTGTTGTCTATAAGGCAAATTTTCCCGATAATAGACGGGTTACATTTGGAGGGTTTTGTTGTGCAAGATTTACTGCGAGCATTCGATGCTCACTCGGCTGACATTCAGGCTAGCGCCATTTTTTCACTGGATGGTGTCATTTTGGCCTCGACATTACCCAATGAAGAAGAGGGTGACGAAGTGGGGGCGATGTCAGCCGCTCTGCACGCCATCGCCAGTCAAGGCGCGATATTGCTAAAACGTGGCGAACTTCAACAAATACAAATTAATTACAGCGAGGGCAATGTGATTTTATCCCCGTTGGGACGCGGCTTTGTTTTGGTCTCGCTCACCAAAAAACAACCCAACATAGGTTTGCTACTGCACGAAATTAAGCGCTTGCGTAGCGAAATACCTGACCTCGAAATACCAGACTTTAACCGTTAGGAAATTACACTATTGAACAACGCCATTCATTCCTTTTCTCGCCTATTCAAGCGGCCTAAGGAGCAACCACAAACCTACAAACAGAAAATACACGATGTTATCCACTACGATGGCGTCAAGCGTCGGGTATTGGTCACTCAAAAAGCCTTGCCTTATCCGGCCGGTGAATTAGTTATCTCGCGGGTGGATTTAAACGGTTTGATTACCTTTGCCAACGAATCCTTTGTCTATCTCAGCGGCTACAGTTTGGCTGAACTCATCGGCAAGCCGCATTATGTCGTTCGCCATCCCGATATGCCTAAAATGGTATTCAAGAGCATGTGGGCGACAATTCAAGCCGGAAAAAAGTGGCGTGGCTACATCAAAAACCTGTGTAAAGACGGGACGCATTACTGGGTGTATGCGACCGTTATTCCCAATTACCGCGGCGGCAAAGTGGTGAGCTACACGTCGGTGCGGCGACAGGCGTCAGCAGCGAAAATCAGCCAAATGGAAGCCGATTACCAAGTCATGCGAGAAAAAGAGGCGCGGCAATGAGTGCCATTGGTTTTGTCGTCTCCCCTGACTTATTGCCCAAACAAATCATTGAATGGTATCGCCTCAATATGCGTTTGCAAAAGCGGCTGGAGCTACCTATCTATTTGGACATTGCCGAATCCATCCCCCACTTCCGCACCCTGTGTCAAACCTTACCCGAAGTAATTTACACCACCCCGTTTACGGCCGGAAAATTAATGAAAGCTGGTTACCAGCCCATTGCCGCGCCCAAAAATCACAGCGATGAAGTGCTGATTTTTTCTCGCCGGCAAGGCATACAGCAACTAGAGGCCGTCCGCGCCGGCGTTAGCGTGGCCTGCTTGCCGAATTTGGACGTACAGCGCATCGGTTGCCGGCTATTAGAAGCCGTCGATATCGACGACTCCAACAGCGATTGGCGCGTGTATCAACAGCCACAAGCCGTACTGCGCCACGTTGCCCAAGGCAACACTGAGCTTGGCGTCTTGCCGGTGCATCTATTCTACGATTTGGCCTTGGAAACACAAGAACGCTACAACATCCTTATCGTCAGTGCGCTGTCGGTGTTGCGGCACTTGTTTTTGGTGCGCGCGGATACCGGCGACTTGGCCGACCGCTTGCAGCAGGTACTACTCCAACTCAGCCAAGATGCGCGGTATGCCGATTTGTTTTTGGGCATCAATTGTGAACAAGGGCTTGAGGCCATTAGCAAAGAAGAAGCGCTGTTCATGGTGGATATTGTTGAGACGCTTGAGGATTAAGTGCCGGTGTCGATAGCGTTTGACAAGAGAAACCCACCGGCTCATTGTTTCAGAATGATTTTATTGATGCCTTGAAACAGCCGCTATTCCCTACCAAGGACGAACACGTGGGTTCGCCCCTACGGAAAAGGCCATTTGGTCTACTACATTTCCTGCTGGTCGGCGTGCTTGCTTTTGCCGTGTTTCAATAGATAAATGCTTTGCCCGACAATAAAAACGAGGGAAACCGGCACCAAAGCGCCTTTAAACACCAACCAACTCGACTCATCCCAGTGCTGCCGGCTAATTTGCCACACAACAAAGAGGTTAGCAACCCCCACCAAACCATTAAACGCAATCCACGCCCAATTCAGCGTAAACCACTTGGCGGTAGGCAATTCGAATTGTTCCCCCATCATCAGCTCTAGTAGCGTGCGCTTTTTGACCTGTGCATAGCCCCAAAAAAACAGCGCAAAGCCCCACGACAACACCGTCGGCTTGAGCTGAATAAAGAGTTTGTTGCGTAACACAACGGTAATGGTGGCAAAAATAATCAGCACCACACCAGTAATTAGCGTGGTTTTGCTCATTGTCATTTGTCGCCAGCGATAAACGGCGAATTGCAACAGCGTGCCAATAATCGCGCCGTATGCGAGGTAATACATGGCTTCTGCCGGCGCGATGGCCTTGCCGAGGAAAAAGCCGAGTGCCAGCGTTGCCAGCGGCAAAAATTCGAGTAATGCGTGCATAAAATCTTTATAATGAGTTAAAAACCTCGTATTGTAAAGGATATGGCACATTCGGCAACCGCAATCTATCATTTTTTCTACACCCACTGGCGTCGGCAGATGCGCCAGTTGTTGGGCTGTGTTTGTGTCGGCTGTGGGCGGCCTTGCGAAGTATCGGTGTGCACGACTTGTTGCGCCAGCTTAACACGGCCGGTGCACAGTTGTCGCCGCTGTGGACTGGCGTTGCCGGCCGATACGGTGTCTGGTTTGTGCCAAGCCTGCCTCGCTCACCCACCGGCAATAGCGCAACTCGATTTTATCGCCAATTACGACGGTTTGCTGGCCGATTGGATAGTCGCCGCCAAAATCGGCCGCCAAGCCGCGGCGATTGGGGCATTGCGTCAAGTGTTGCGCCAGCGCGCCGGCCTGTCGCCGCCGCCCCTATATAAAGGCGCGGCGTTGTTGCCGATGCCCATCCCCAAGCCACGGTTGATGTCGCGCGGTTTTAACTTGCCGCGCTTACTGGCGCAACAGCTGTCCCGACAATGGGGGCTGCCGGTCGTGCCTAGCCACGTCGTCACCCGCGCTTGGAGCGGCAAAAAACAAGCCAAATTGACGCGCCAGCAACGGCAAGCTCAACAGCACAGGTATCAAATAAACGACAGCTTGCCGGCTAACATTGTCGTCGTGGATGATGTCATGACCACCGGACAAACCTTGAACGAACTGGCAAAATCATTACAAAAAGAAAAAGTTAAAAATATTTCCGCATGGGTGTTGGCGCGCGCACAAAAGGACAAAAAGCCGGTAATTCGACCCTAGTCAGCGTGGCCGCTGTTGTGTGGAAACAACAAAATTTGCATTTTTTTGCAAAATTGTGTTGTTTTTTTACAAAAGAGGTCGTAGAATACGCCTCAGTAAGCAGAGCAATCTGTTTCCTTTACTCAATTTTATTAGGAGATTTTAAAATGAAAAAATCAATTATCGCTTTAGCCGTATTGGCTACTATGGCAGCTCAAGCTGACAACACAACTTTATACGGTTCTGTTCGTATGCACTACTTGTATGACGACGGAGGTAATGGCAACAGCTCTTCACAATTCGCTGACAATGGTTCACGTATCGGTATCGAAGGTTCAGAAGATTTAGGCAACGGCTTGTCTGCATTCTACAAGTACGAAAACCGCGTTGGTGGTGGCACTGCTGTAACTAACAAATTGTACGCTGGTTTGAAAGGCGACTTCGGTAGCGTAAGTGCTGGTATGCAAAACCTTCCAGTTGACGACTTGGGCAACTACTCTGATCCATTCAATGCGTTGACTCCAGATGGTCGTGGCGATGTTTATCGAACAACAGGGACAGGAGCTAGCAAGACCACATCAAGAATAGCCAAAGTTGCACCTATAACAAGCTCTAACAACTCTCTTGTTTACACTACACCTGACATGGAAGGCTTTTCTGCCAGCATTGGTGTAGTTGCTGATGGTAACGTGGAAGGTAACAAAGTGGTTTCTGGTACTCAATGTCCTAATGTATCTCCTGCCCCTGCCGGTACTCACACTTGTTTAGTAAGTGAGTATATGGGCGCTGGTACTGGAAATGTTGATAGTTCTCACGTCGATTATGTAAGCGCCAACGTCAAGTATGAAGCTAACGGTGTGTTTGCAGGCTTGGGATATTCTAAAGCAAACTACACTAACGAGTACAATGATGCAGAGGTTGACACTTACACATTGGGTTTGGGCTACGGCGATGACCAATTTGAAGTGGGCTTGTTGGCTGACTACTATTCACCTGATGAAAAACTTGGGTTTGACGATTTTGGTTGGGCGCGTTTGAGTGGTACCTACAAAGCGACTCCTCAGGACGACATCTACTTAGGCTTCTCATCAACTTTCGGTGTTGATGGCATTAAAGGCGCTAAAGGCTTCACTGACGAATGGCAAGGTGCTATCGGCTACCAGCACAAATTCAGCAAGCGCACTCGCGTTTGGAGTGAATACAACTTCGCCGACAACAGCGACCAAAACCAGTTGTCTTTGGGTCTTCGTACCGACTTCTAAATCCTAGAGAAGTTAATACTAAAACTTGCAAAGCGAGGCCTTCGGGTCTCGCTTTTTTTGTGTTGCTTTGTTGTAGAGACAGGGCGCGTCCTGTCTCTACACCAACATAGCCTTAAACCCAAAAAACGCAGTTAGCACCGTAGGGGCAGACCCGCGTGTCTGCCCTTGGTAGAAGAAATCCACCGACTCATTGTTTCAGAATGATTTTATTGATACATTGAAACGGCCGCTATTTCCTACCAAGGGCGAACACATGGGTTCGCCCCTACAGAAGAGGCCACCGGTAATGGTGCTCATTACCGTAGGGGTAGACCCGCGTGTCTACCCTTGGTAGAAGAAAACCACCGGCTCATTGTTTCAGGTTTAATAAACTGTCACCTTTGATAGGATAATAACTTGTTATGATAGACTGGTAATTCTACAGCATGACAAAATAACCACAAACCCTTATGATTGAACTCAATGACGTTGTCTTTCGACGCGGCAATCGCTTGATTTTTGAAAACATTCACTTGACGGTAGCGGCCGGTGAAGTCGTCGCCATTATGGGGCCTAGCGGCACTGGCAAAACCACGCTACTGAATTTGATTACCGGCCAGCTTAAACCCGATGCTGGCAGCGTCCGCGTCTTTGGCGAGCGCATCGACACAATGTCCGAGCGCCAGCTAATTGCCTTTCGCAAACGCCTCGCCATGCTGTTTCAAAGCGGCGCGTTGTTTACCGATATGACGGTATTTGACAATGTCGCTTTTCCATTGCGCGAGAATACCAATTTGCCGGAAAATCTCATCCGCCACATGGTGCTGATGAAATTAGAGGCCGTGGGACTGCGTGGCGCTACGGCTTTGATGCCCGACGAACTGTCGGGTGGTATGCGGCGGCGCGTGGCACTGGCGCGCGCTATCGCCCTAGACCCTGAGCTACTGTTTTACGATGAGCCGTTTGCCGGCCAAGACCCGATTTCTATGGGGATGCTGGTGCACTTGATTAAGACCTTAAACCAAGTGCTAGGCCTAACCAGCGTCATTGTGTCACACGATATTGCCGAGGCCGCCTCTATTGCCGATAAACTGTGTTTATTGTCAGAGGGTCGCGTGATTGCCTACGGCGCACCGGCCGAATTAGAAGCCGGTCAATCGGCGTGGGTTGACCAATTTATCCACGCCAAACCCGATGGACCGGTGCCGTTTCACTATCCGGCCGGCGATTACCACGCCGAATTGCTTGGCACGCAGGAGGAACGCGCATGAATACTTTAGCGGGCTTAGGACGCTGGGCAATCGGCTCGTGGTTGGGCTGCGGCCGCGCTTTTATTTTGTTATTGGATATTTTGCGCCACGGCAGTAGCTTGTGGCGACGCTTTGACCAGATTGTCCGACAACTGTATGCTTTGGGCGTGATGTCGTTGCCGATTATCGCGGTGTCAGGTTTATTTGTCGGCATGGTGTTGTCGTTTCAGGGCTACACAACTTTGGCGCAATTCGGAGCGGAAAGCGCTTTGGGGACGATGGTGTCTTTGTCATTGCTGCGCGAATTAGGGCCGGTGGTGACGGCGCTGCTGTTTGCCGGTCGCGCCGGCTCGTCGATGACTTCGGAAATGGGATTAATGAAAGCCACTGAGCAAATCGCTAGCATGCAAATGATGGCGGTCAATCCGGTGGATTACGTTGTCTTTCCGCGGTTTGTCGCCGGCGTTTTGGCCTTGCCGATTTTGGCGGTGATTTTTTCCTCTGTTGCCATTGTCGGCGGTTATATTATCGGCGTCGTGCAACTGGGCGTCGACGCCGCCATGTATTGGAACGGTATGCGCGCCAGCGTCGATATTTGGCAAGACATTATTCAAGGCGTACTGATAAAAAGCCTGTGTTTCGGATTGGTGGCGTCTTTGGTCAGCGTTTATCAAGGCATGAATTGCCACCCGACCTCCGAAGGCATCGGCCGCGCCACCACGCGCACGGTCGTCGTAACGTCGCTGTGGGTGCTGGCGGTGGATTTTTTATTAACGGCTTTATTTTTTGGAATCAATTAAATGAAAAACAAAACGACTTTAGAAGCGCTAGTCGGCGGCTTTGTCATGATGGGAATTTTGGGACTGATGTTTTTGGCTTACAAAGTCAGCGCCGTCAACACAGTCGGCCACAACGGCAGCTATACCGTGACCGCGGATTTTTACAGCGTCAGCGGATTGAAAAACGGCGCATCGGTCACCTTGGCCGGTGTTAAAATTGGGCAAGTTGACGCCATTGATATCAATCCCCAAAACTACAAAGCCCGCGTCATAGTATCCATTGACAACAAATACAATAATCTACCCAGTGATTCCAGCCTCAGCGTCCTAACGCAAGGGCTGTTGGGTGAAAAGTATTTGGGCGTGGACATCGGCGCTGACGAGACGTTTTTGCAAGACGGCGACACCGTGGTATTTACCAAATCGGCCATCGTACTAGAGCGCCTAATTGACAAATTTTTCCACAGTGGGAAAAAGTAGGATGAGTCCCCTTTTAGAAAGGGGGAGGCCGTCCACTCTAGGACGTACCCACAAGCCAATAGTTTTTTAATTTTTTAACCACCAACAAAACGGAGTATCCAATGAAACACTACTTACTTAAAATTACCTTAGCGGCGGCTTTGAGCCTGTCTATGGCGGTTTCAGCCTTGGCACAGAATGCCGATGACGCGCTTGCCGTCGTGCAAAACTCAGTCGAAGTGATGCTGTCGGACTTGAAGCAAAACAAAGCGAGATACCAGCAGGACTCACTGGCGCTCAATCAACTCATCGAAGGCAAAATGTTGCCGTATTTCGACGAAACCCGCATGGCGGCCAAAGCCCTAGGCATTAGCGTCTGGAAGAGCGCCACGCCGCAACAACGCCGCGACTTTGTCAACGAGTTTAAGTCGTTGTTGATGCGCTCATACTCAACAGAACTGTTAAATTACGCCGATGCCAGCGTGACCTACGGCCAGCCGGTGGCGCTAGACGCCAAATACACGCAGGTTGATGCCAATATCACCAATAGCGACGGCAACAGCTACCAAGTCAGCCTCAAATTGCGCTACAATCGCCGTGGCCAATGGTTGATTGTCGATGTCGCCACTGAGGGCTTTTCATTCATCACCTCTTACGGCAGCCAGTTAAAAGAGAAATTGGAAACCATCGGCCTGCAAGGCGTTATTGATGAGTACAAAGCCTTAAATGCCAGCGGCGCCGTTTTGCAAAAATAAAAAATAACCAATTAAAAACAGATAATTAAAAATATTCTTTGGCAATAAAGCAAACGCTAATCATTTATTGAGCGATGCCAATTTGTTAACATGAAATTAATTTTTCAAATTATCTATTGGATTTTTTCTTCAAAATTGTTATTATGCGTCTGTCCAACTTGGGTATCGGACTGTTGGTCGCTGGACTTTGTTACTTTTCTAAGCGTGGCAGTTCTGACTTGGGTTGTGGACGCATTCTTTATTTCATAAATACTATTTGTAAAGGTAAATAACATGGCAAAATTAGATTTGAACCCACTTGCGGGTATTGATGGTTTCCAAGCCTCAGCTTTGGTTGACTCTGAAAGTGGTTTGGCTTTAGCAACAGCTGGTGGCGGTCTAGACTTAGAATTAGCCGCTGCAGGTAACACTGAAGTAGTTAATGCGAAGCGCCGCGTTGCTAGAACACTTAACTTAAACGATGATGTCGAAGATATCTTGATTACTTTGGGTAAGGCTTATCACTTGATTCGCCCACTAGAGCGTAATGCAAACTTGTTTTTGTACCTTGTACTCGATCGCTCACGTGCGAACTTGGCCATGGCACGTCACGAGTTGAAAAGCTTTGAGCGTGAGTTAGACTTCTCATAATTGACGCCTAGCATAATGAGCCTCGTTGCAATGCAATCGAGGCTCATTAATTGTAAAATAATAATAACTGATTAAATGAATTTCCCGAATTCCATTAGGGGTGAATATTATGGGTACAACTAAATCTTTTGCCCTGCTCGGCTTTCTACCCGACACCGAACTGAGATTAAAAACACTAATTCAGCAGAATTTGACGGATACCGTCGAATGGGTAACGGCCACGGATAGCGCTTTAGAAGGTGTGGTTATTAATGCGGATTTCATTACTTCACCACAAATTCAGAATTACATTAGACGTTCTACGGCCAACATCGTTTGTTGTTACAACGATGACGATGGTCAACGTCAGGCGCAGCGTAGCCAAATTCTAGGGCTAAATATACAACATCACGATGCGACAGAATTGCAAGCGTGGTTGAGCGGCCTTTCGGGCCAGACCGTTGTCACCCCGATTTCTACAACCTCATCGTCCAGTGCGGCTCAAGCTGAACCAGTTCAGCCACAAGAAGAACCTGCCCCCGCGAGACGGTCGTTCTTTTCCGCAGTCAAACCTAACGCTACATCAAGTGACAACCAAGAAGACGACCTTGATAGACTGACGCTTTCAACGGACTATAACGAGTTACTTTCTCGACTCACGACGGCCAACGGTCACTATATCGTTCGCTACGGCAATAGAGCCGTTTGGATTGATGCCCCTAAAAACGAAGCATATTTAGACTTTGAGCGCGATAAAATTGAGGGTATAGAAAATACTAAGTGGGCGAGCCTGTCCAACTTCAACCCGTCGAAAAAAGCGCGCCGATTACAACTGGATTTATGGTTGTTTGAAACCTTGTGGCAATCTAGCTTAGATTTTTCCGATGCCGTGCCTGATAACGGTTTATTTAAACTCAACCGCTGGCCACGCCCCTTGTGTGCTCACGGTCGCTCAGAGGCGTTGCGCTTGGCTGCGTTTATTCAGTCTTCGCCAGCCACTATGTCTTTGTTAAAAAATAAAACGGGCTATGACGAAACAATGGTCAGACGTTTTATCTATGCCGGCCTACAGTCGGGACAAATACAACAAAGCGGCACAGCATCAGCAGCCGACATGGCGAGAGAGCAAGAGCAAAAACAAGTTGACCAAGCAAAACTTGGCCTATTGAGACGCATCCGAATCAAGCTCGGATTATAGTAACAACCACCGACGAATTAGGAATTTATTTAATATGCAAGAGTACAAAATCATTTTTGCCGGTAGTATGGGGGCGGGAAAGACCACATCAATCCAAGCCATTTCAGACAATGAAATCATTTCTACTGATGTCGTCAACACCGATAAAGAGGCACATTCCAAATTGCTCACCACTGTCGGCATTGACTACGGCCAAATTATGTTGCCGCCTGACACTAAAATTGCGCTTTACGGCACCCCAGGGCAAGAGCGTTTCCAACTGGTTTGGAATATTGTCACCCAAGGGGCGTTGGGGGCGATTATCCTCATTGATAGCACGTCTGAAAAAGCACCTGCGGAATTGCCATTCTACGTTGACTATTTTTACCAAAATGGCTTGAAAAATATCGTGGTCGGCTTGACCCATACCGACATCAGCAATGGCCACTTGACGCTAGATGACTGTTTTGATGTACTGTCCAAGCACGATTTCGTCTTCCCTGTGTTTGCTGTAGATAGCCGCGAGAAAGGCGACGTGTTATTGCTAATTGAGTCGCTACTAGCATCAATCGAAGCAACCATCTCGTAACAATCGAATGCAGATGGAAATTTTAAGATAACTATTAAGGAAGCTAATCTATGATAACTTTACAAAATTACCGCAATGAAGCATTCGTTGGATTCTGCAATGAGAAATTGAAAGAATACACACAAAATTATCGAGGCATTGAAACAGCACTACTTGCCACGCCAGATGGTTTTGAAATTGCCGTTTACAGCCACAAAGAAACCCAAGCTGACAAACTGGCGGCTGTGGGTAGTTCCTTGTTTGCGTTAGGTTCTTCTTTGGTAGCCGAATTTAACCTAAAAGACTGTAAGTCTATTATCTTGGATAGCGAACGTGGCAAGGTTTACATTTCATCAATTGCTAACGGTAACAACGCCGTTGTGCTCATGGTGCAAAGTTCTGACCAAGCGACCTTAGGCAACATCATTCACGGCGCCAAGCGTCTAAATGATGACATTGCTGGCAAGTTAAACAGCATCGGGTAGTCGCGTCGCGCTAAACGATTCTTTCCATCTTTTCCACGTACTTAAAAAAGGCGGGCATTTTAGCTCGCCTTTTTTTATTTTCCCCATTGGCAGCCGGCAATTTCCTTTCATCTTAAATAGCCAACCTCAGCGTTTTATTTTATAATGGCGGAATAATACCAATTCCGAAAATAACCCATCAGAGCAGCCGGCACGATAGCTGCGACAAGTGTGTCTAACGCAGATAAGTAGGTTATTTTTACCGATTTGGTATAAAGAGATACATTTTATCCACTAACTCTACAAAGAGGTTTACTATGAAACAACCCGTTCGCGTTGCGATTACTGGTGCCGCTGGCAACATCGGCTATGCTTTAGCTTTTCGCATTGCCGCTGGCGACATGCTCGGCAAAGACCAACCTGTTATCTTACAGTTACTTGAAATCACACCGGCTCTAGACGCCCTCAAAGGCGTGGTTATGGAATTGCGCGACTGTGCTTTCCCACTCTTGGCCGATGTCGTCGCTACTGACGATGCCAACGTCGCTTTTAAAGATACTGACTACGCTCTGTTGGTTGGCGCGCGTCCGCGTGGTCCCGGTATGGAGCGCAAAGACTTGCTAGAAGCCAACGGCGCTATCTTCGGCCCGCAAGGTAAAGCCCTCAACGACAACGCTAGCAAAGACGTCAAAGTCTTGGTAGTCGGCAACCCAGCCAACACCAACGCTTTGATTGCTCAAGCCGCCGCGCCAGATTTGAACCCGCGCAATTTCCACGCCATGACGCGCCTAGACCACAACCGTGCCATGTGGCAATTGGCTGAAAAAACCGGCAAGCACATCAACGATGTCAAAAATGTCGTGATTTGGGGCAACCACTCAGCCACCCAATACCCTGACATCAGCAACTGTAAAATCGACGGCAAAGCCGCCACCGATTTAGTTGACGATGCGTGGTACAACGACACCTTTATCCCCGATGTTCAACAACGCGGCGCGGCGATTATCAAAGCGCGTGGCGCGTCTTCAGCAGCTTCGGCAGCTTCTTCGGCGATTGACCACATGCGTAGCTGGGCGCTTGGCTCAGACGGCGAGTGGGTGTCTATGGCGGTGCCTGCTGACGGTTCTTACGGCATCGAAGCCGGCATCATTTACTCATACCCTTGTATTTGTAAAAACGGCGACTTTGAAATCGTTCAAGGTTTGGAAATCAGCGATTTTTCACGCCAAAAAATGGACGCAACCGAAAAAGAATTGCGCGAAGAGCGCGCTTCGGTTGAAGGTCTATTAGGCTAATCTAGCCAGCTCTCCTGTATTATTTCCTCTCTCTTTTCAAAGAGGGGAAATAATACCCCCACAATACGACCAATCACCATGCCCAATCCCTTATTTCAACCGCGAGCCAACGAGCTGGCTTCACCGGCACCGGCCTTTAGCGTCAGTGAAATCAATCAAATGATAGCCGATGTACTCATGGGCAACCTACCGGCAACCTTATCGGTGGAAGGCGAAGTCTCCAACCTGTCGGTGGCAGCTTCTGGGCATCGCTATTTTTCTTTAAAAGACAGCGGCTCGACCATTAGTTGCGCGCTGTTTCGCGGCTCGGCTAACCGCATTTCTCGTCAAATACTCAATCAACTTAAAAACGGCGACAAAGTCGTGGTCAAAGCCCAAGTCAGCGTTTACCAACCGCGCGGCAGTTATCAATTGATTGTCAACGATATCGAGCCGGCCGGCTTCGGCGATTTGGCCAAGGCCTTTGCGGCACTCAAACAACAACTCGATGCCGCCGGCTACACGGCCAACGAGCGCAAACGGCCGCTACCGACATGGCCAAAAACCCTTGCCGTGGTGACATCGTCCACCGGTGCGGCAGTACAAGACGTCTTAACAACCTTAGCACGGCGCGCGCCGTTTATTGATGTGCACGTTTACCCGACCTTGGTTCAGGGTAACGAGGCGCCAGAACAAATTGTGCAGGCCTTGCAAGCCGCCAACCAAGACCGGCAAGCCGCGGCAATTTTACTGGTGCGCGGCGGCGGTTCTTTAGAAGACTTGCAAGCCTTTAACAACGAAGCCGTGGCTATGGCCGTGGTCAACAGCCGCTTGCCAGTGGTCACTGGCGTCGGCCACGAAACCGATTTTACCATTGTCGATTTTGTCAGCGATGCCCGCGCCCCAACGCCGACCGCCGGCGCGGAAATGCTCAGTCCCGACAAACAAGCCTTGGCAGCGGCGCTACATAAATACCGCCAGCGTTTAGTGATGAGCGTCGGCAATGCCATCGCACAACGCCGGCAACAGGGGCAATATTTGGCCAATCGCTTGGCAGTTCAACACCCTCAGCAGCGTTTGGCTGTGCAAAGCCAACGCCTAGACGAGTGCGCTAACCGACTGTCGTATGTGCTGAAAGCGCGCTTGCACAACCAGCGTCTTCAGCTCGAACAGCGGCAACGGCAGTTGCTTGCTCACAGCCCCAAACAAAAACATTGGCAAGCCCAACAGCAACTGGCGATGTGCCAACAACGCTTGCAACAACAATTACAGTCGCGACAGCAACAATGCCGGCAGCGTCTGGACTTGGCGCAGTCGCGGCTGTTACAATTTTCAGCGCGTTTACACAATCAGCGCCAACAACTCAAAGGCCTAGAAGCGCGCTTGACGCTGTTGTCGCCATTGGGGATTTTGCATCGCGGTTACGCTTTGGTCTTTGATAATGACGGCCGGCTGTTGCGACAAGCCGATGCCACGCAAAACGGGCAATCGCTACGCATTCGCTTGGCCGACGGCGAGTTGGCCGTTCGCGTTGAGGCTAAGAGCGACAGTTGCCGATAAATTATTTCACAAACCCAACATAATCCTTTAATAAATAAAAACAGAGAAAATCTCATGAGCAAAAAAATCGGCATTTTAGGCGGTGGACAACTGGGGCGCATGTTTTTGCAAGTCGCCTACAATTATCCTTTTGATTACGCTATGTTGGATGCGGACGGTGCGCCGTGTCAGGCGCTGTGTCAGCAATTTCACGTTGGCGATTTCAACGACTACGACAACGTCATGACTTTTGGCGAGCAAATGGACGTTATCGGCATCGAAATCGAGCACGTCAATACCGAAGCGCTAGCCGCTTTGGAAGCTAAGGGAAAAACCGTTATTCCCTCGGCCGATACCTTGACAATGATTAAGGACAAAGGCCTACAAAAACAGCATTACGATAAGCACAGCATCGCTACGCCGGCTTATTATTTAATTGAAAACGCTGATGAATTAGACACTGACCGCATCGGCTTTCCGTTTGTGCAAAAGCTACGCACCGGCGGCTACGACGGCAAGGGCGTGCAAGTTATTGCCAACGCCGATGAACTGGATAAACTGTGGTCAGCGCCCTCGGTCATTGAAACCTTTACGCCGATTGCCAAGGAAATCGCCGTGATGGTGGTCAAAGGGCAAGACGGTAGCCAAGCCGTTTATCCGGCCGTGGAAATGGTGTTTGATGAACAGCTGAACCTCGTCGATTATTTGTTTTCTCCAGCGCATATTCGCCCCGAACAGGCGGCAGAAGCCGAACGCCTCGCCAAACAAGTGGCTGACAGTTTCGCCGGTGCCGGCATTTTTGCCGTGGAGCTATTTATTGATACGGCAGGAAAAATTTGGGTCAACGAAACCGCCCCCAGAGTGCACAACAGCGGCCACCACACCATTGAGGCCGCTTACTGTTCCCAATTTGAGCAGCTGTTGCGCGTGCTCGGTGACTTGCCGTTGGGTAACACCGCGTTGCGCGAACCGGCCGCGATGATTAATCTGGTTGGCGCGCCGAATCATCAGGGTGAGGCGCGCATAGCCGGCTTGGACAAATTGGCGGCTTTGGATAATACGTTTTTACACTGGTATGGGAAAACCACGACTTCACCCGGTCGCAAAATGGGACACGTCACGGTCTTGGGTGACGAAGTGACCATCGCCCAGAGTTTGCAAGCAATCAAGAAAGGCATTTCTATTATAACCAATTAGTTTTGCTTAACTTTGTTAAATAACTTACACGATTTTTAACTATTTTGATATGATAAACCGCACAAATTAAGTGTAGAATGACTAAACTTTGTTAACTTTGTAAAACTAAAATAGGATGAAACTATGAATAAAACTCAAAAAATCATGTCGATGGCGTTGGTTACTTTGGCATTAACTGCTTGTGGTGACGACGATAAGAAAAAAGCTGAAGCCGAAGCGAAGGCCAAGCAAGTCGCAACACAAAAAGCAGAAGCGAAGAAAGCCGCCAAAGCTAAGGCCGAGGCTAAAGCCAAAGAAGAAGCTGAAAAAGCCGCTAAAGCTAAGGCCGAAGCTGAGGCTAAAGCCAAAGCAGAAGCTGAAAAGGCCGCTAAAGCTAAGGCCGAAGCCGAGGCTAAAGCCAAAGCAGAAGCTGAAAAAGCCGCTAAAGCTAAGGCCGAAGCCGAGGCTAAAGCCAAAGCAGAAGCTGAAAAAGCCGCTAAAACTAAGGCCGAAGCCGAGGCTAAAGCCAAAGAAGAAGCTGAAAAAGCCGCTAAAGCTAAGGCCGAAGCCGAGGCTAAAGCCAAAGAAGAAGCTGAAAAAGCCGCTGAAACAGTGAAAGAAAAAGTCACCGATGCGACAAAAGCGACACAAACAGCGACCACTAAAGTCGCCAATGCGGCAAAAGCGACACAAGAAGCTGCCACTAAGGTCGTTGATGCTGCCAAAGAAGGTACTGCCGAAGTAGTACAGTCTGCTGCCAAGTCAGCTGAAGCTGTCAAAGACGCCGCTAAGGACGTTGCTGGCAAAGCCGTTGATGCCGCTAAAGAAGGCACTACCGAAGCAGTCAAGGCAGTCGCCGAATCAGCTAAAGAAGTGAAAGCCGTCGCTAAAGAAGCCGTAGACGCCGTTAAAAGCGCCAACGCTGACGACGTCAAAGCAGCGGCCAAAGACGCCGTCAAGGACGCAGCCGCTAAAGCATTGGGTCAGTAATCACTGTCTTAATCAAAGCGAGTTCCATGTAAAGTGGGTTTGGCTACGCCACACCCGCTTTAGGGGGTTAGCTAAAAACCGGCCGTTGAAGTTTTTATTGCAAAAACTCCAACGGCCGGTTTTTTTCTGCCCTATTTTACCGCTTTCACCTCGCTACACTGCTGCAACAGCCAATCGCGGAATTTGATAATCTTTTCGTCTTGAATTTTTTCGTTGGGAATGGCCATAAAATAGTAAGGCTTAGAGTGCAACGGCCGGCTGTGCACTTGCTTGAGCTGGCCGCTTTGTAGTTCGCGCGCAATCATAAACTCCGGCAACAGCGCCACGCCCAAGCCGGCAATGGTGGCATGAATGAGCATCTGGAAATTCTCAAACATCAACCCCGATTGCGGCGCCGGCGCGGTGCGATTGACGCTAGCGAACCAGTCGTTCCACAAATACGGCCGCGCCAAAAACGTCAACAGCGGCATTTTTTCCAATTGATTGAGCGTCAATTTCTCTTGATGCACCAGTTTAGTTGAAGCCACCACGACCAAGGTCTCGTCCATGATATCGTAAGTCGAGACGTCGTCTTGCACCAATTCATTAAAGCTAATAACGATGTCGTAGGGTTGTTGAGAAAAGTCAATTTTGCCCAATTCGGTCGTCAGTTTGACGCGAATTTCAGGGTATTGCGCGTACAGCTTCGGCAACAGCGGAATGAGAAAGCGCGAGGAAAACGTCGGCAACACGCCGATGTGAATTTCATCGACTTCGTTGTTGTAGCTGCGCACTTTTAGGGTTAATTTTTCCAACTCGCGCAAGATGCGCACGGCGTCCTTGTAATAAATTTCACCGGCCGGACTCAAGCGAATGCGCTGCTTTTCGCGGATAAACAAATCCAAGCCCAAAATTTCTTCTAATTGTTTGACTTGTTTACTGATAGCAGCTTGAGTAACAAAGAGTTTTTCCGAGGCTTGGGTAAAACTGGCGTGCTTGGCGGACTCGATAAAATAGCGCAACGCCGTGGTGCTAGGTAAGTTGTGTGGGTTAATCATGTTGGCATCCTGATAACAAAACCTTATTAAGTGGGTAAGATATTATTGATTTCAAGTTATTATGTCAAGGGTATAATGGCAAATATTCACAAATTGCATGCCGGTCTTTATAGCGGCTGGCAATTTTTGTTTTTTACATCTATCAAATTAGGAGTTTACTATGCGCGAAGCCATAATGCCTTGCTACGCCCCACCAGCGGTTCTTTTCACTCACGGCGAGGGCATGTACTTATTTGCCGACAACGGCGACAAATATTTGGATTTCACCTCCGGCATCGGCGTTAACGCCTTGGGACACGCTCATCCGGCTTTGGTCGAAGCCCTTACCGAACAATCGAAAAAGCTGTGGCACACCTCCAATATGTTTCGCATCGAGCCGGCCGAGCGCCTGTCAGAACGCCTAGCCCAATTGACCTTTGCCGACGCCATGTTTTTCGCCAACTCCGGCGCCGAAGCCAACGAATGCGGCCTCAAGGCCATGCGCCGCTACCACTACGACAACGGCGACAAACAGCGCACGCGCATTATCGGCATGAGCAACTCGTTCCACGGTCGCACCATTGCCACCGTCGGCGCGTCGGGTAACGCTAGCTATTGCGAAGGCTTTATCCCCAACGATTACCACTTCGACCAAGCCAAATTTGGCGACATCGACTCGTTGAAAAACACCATTACCGACCAGACGGCTGGCGTGATTTTAGAGCCAGTGCAAGGCGAAGGCGGCATTACCGTGGTCGACAAAGCCTACTTGCAACAAGTGCGCGACCTCTGCGACCAACACGGCATTTTATTGATGTTTGACGAAGTGCAATGTGGCGTGGCGCGCACCGGCTGTTTGTATGCTTATCAAGCCCTCGGCGTCACCCCCGACATTTTGACCACCGCCAAAGGCATTGGCGGCGGCTTCCCGTTGGCGGCTTGCTTGGTCAGCGAAAAAGTTGGCAAGCACATGGTGGTCGGCACGCACGGTTCGACCTTTGGCGGCAACCCACTGGCAACTGCTGTCGGCAACGCCGTGTTGGACATCGTCGCCGAAGACACTTTCCTAAAAGCCGTTAGCGACAAAGGCGAGTATTTGCAAAGCCAATTGCGCGCTTTGGCGGAAAAACACCCCAACGTCTATGGTGAAGTGTCCGGCCTCGGCCTGATGATTGGCATCAAAGTGACGCCAGAAAATACCGCCATGTTGGTGACCTTGCGCGATAAATACCACACCTTGGTCGTCAAGGCCGGTGGCAATTCGTTGCGCTTCTTACCGGCGTTGACCGTGACCAAGGAAGAAATCGACGCCTTGATTGCGACGTTAGACACCGTCGCCGGCGAGTTTTAATATCACAACCCTAAGGTAGCCCATGGAATTTTGGCAAGGATTTTTAATCATCACCACAGTGCATTTGTTGGCGGCGGCTTCGCCCGGCCCCGATTTTGTTTTGGTCTCTCAGCACACCTTGAAATACGGCCGCAAAGCCGGCCTGTGGTGCAGTTTGGGCGTGGCCTTGGGGCTATCCATTCACATTATTTACTCGATTTTGGGCTTGGCAACCGTGGTGGCCAATTCCACTACGCTGTTGTGGGCGATTAAACTGTTGGGTGGCTGCTATTTGATTTATTTGGGTATTCAAGGCCTGCGCTCGCAAGCCACGCCGCTCACCGCCTCCGTCAATCAAGGTCACACCGCCAGTTTGGCCGTCAAAAAAAGCCTGTCTATGGGCTTTGCCTGTAACGTCTTAAACCCCAAAGCCCCGATTTACTTTATTGCCGTGTTCACCGTGGTGCTGTCCCCCGACTTGCCGTGGTATCAGTTGGCGATTTACGGCCTGTGGATGATGATTTTGCAGTGGTTTTGGTTTGCTTTTGTCGCGGCCTTGTTGTCCTTGCCTGTCTTTAACCAACGCTTTCGAGCCATCGGCCACTGGATTGACCGCGTTTTTGGCGCCGCTATGATTGTCTTGGGCATCAAAGTATTAAGGTCTTAAAAAATGAGTGAAAAAAAGCTAACCATCGGCATCGTCTATTTTTCCAACACCGGCTATACGGCGCAACTGGCACAAGCCATTAGCCAAGGCGCACAACAGGCAACTACCACCAACATTGTCGAATATCAAATCGGCGCTGATGACATGGTCGGCGGACGTTTCAGTAATAACCAACTCTTTGAACAATTAAGCGATTGTGATGCCATTGCTTTTGGCTCGCCAACCTATATGGGCAGTGTTTCTGCGCCGATGAAAGCCTTTATGGACAGCAGTAGCCCAGTGTGGGAGCGGCAGTTATGGGCTGATAAATTGGCCATCGGCTTTACCAGTGGCGCGGGTTTAAATGGCGAGCAAACCTGCACGCTACAAACGCTATTCGCCTTCGCCTGTCAACACGGCATGTTGTGGTTAAGCGTCGATAAACACAACTTGTGTGAAGACAAACTCAACCGCATGGGCTGTCAAATCGGCATTGCCGCCTGCACCATTGATGGTATGCACGCCAATGATTTGAAGACGGCGGCGTATTTAGGCAAGCGTTTGGCGATATTTGCCCAAAAATTACAGCAACAAACGCAGTAGTGAACAATGAATGTAACTATCAAACAAGCCGGCATTGAAGACCTAGACATAGTCGCTGAACTATTTGATGGCTACCGGCAATTTTATCAGCAACCTAGCGATGTTGAAGTCGGCAAAGCCTTTTTGCGCCAGCGCCTGCAACACCATGAGTCGGTAATTTTCTTGGCCACGGATGAAGCCGGTTTGGGCTTGGGTTTTACGCAACTCTACCCGACGTTTTCCTCGGTCAGTTTACAACCGCGTTGGATACTCAACGACCTGTTTGTCGCCGAGTCAGCGAGAAAATCGGGCGTGGCGTCACAATTGATGCAAGCCGCCGAAGACTTTGCCAAAGACAGTGGCGCTAGTGGCTTAACGCTATCCACCGCCGTTGACAATTTGCCGGCTCAAGCGCTATATAAACGGCGTGGCTGGAGCAAAGCAACGGCATTTTGCAACTATAACAAAAAAGTAGAATAACACACGCCAAACGCGAACCGGCAAATCGTCGGGGAAATCGAGCGACAGTGGTCAGTATTTGCGACTAACCGGCTGGAATTAGGGCGTGTCCTCAATCCAAACATGCGCACTGTTGATAGCCAAAATTGTCTTAGCCAAGGCACAAAACGTAGGTAATACCG
>PDWI01000519.1_pt1 | contig 62313 bp, 49 predicted proteins | sample 1430891 | NCBI WGS metagenome assembly PDWI01 (sample SAMN01162508, study PRJNA174530) | Oral metagenome, whole genome shotgun sequencing project. | biome: Marine environment; feature: Marine mammal; material: Swab sample of the gingival sulcus; isolation source: swab sample of gingival sulcus... | reverse complement strand
TTTTACCGTTTCTGCTGTTACCGGTGTTTTTTCCCGAAGGTGAATGTTTTTCATAGCCAAGATGTTCTGTTAGTTCACTTTCTAGCATTTGTTCTAATGGGCTTACTATGAGTTTTTTTTATTGCTCCATCTTTACCCATTAGCTCTTAATATGTTTTTGCATCTTTTAGATCGGCTTTTAGTTGTTCGATGATTTCTTCGGTGATCTTCATTGTGTAATCTCCTTATTATGATTAAAGAAGTTGTTAATTATTATCGACTTTTGCAACATCGATTTCTTTAAGACTAAGCTGAGTGAAGCGCAGCGGAACTCAGCTTAGCCTTAATTCTTGCTTTAATCATTTACACAAATCTTTTTTCACGACCTATTGATCTCCTATTTTACTATTTCTTAAAAGTCGGTTCAATTTCATTGGGACTAACTACTCTAAGATTATCTTTATCAATTGAAAATAAAATATAAGTTGGAATAGAGAGTCCACATACTCTTAAATAGTCAACTTTACCCTCATATACTTTTTTGTTATAAGTAATTTTACTGGCGGGCCAAATTCTTTTTCCCTTAGTTTCTAAATGAATTAAATACATTGGATATATTTCAAACTTTTCTATTAGCGGTTTTATTTTCATTCTATAAGTAAATTCGAATGAGCTTTGGGGTTTCAAGAATTCGTTACTTATATCTATTGATTGTCCAGTTGATCTAAAAAAACCAAAACCTTCTCCGAGTCCGCAATCATGATCAAGATAATAATTTAGATTAGTAATCACAGTATCAGATACTAATTCATATAACTTGGTATCATTAGGTTTTGTATTGAGTTCTCGTGGTATATTTAAGAAAATCTCAACCATATACATATCCTCTTGAGTTGTATTTATCATGGTTTGTTTAATTTGAATATCAAGTAAAGAAGTATCTATCATATTTTTTTCTATTTTATATTCAGAGACAACATCTAAGCCAAGAAAGCTATTAGTGCCAAACTCTTTGATAAAAAGCTCTTCTCCCTTGCCTAAATTATTTGAGTAAGGAATATATATCCCATCATTAGCCCCTAATTTTAAATTATTCCAAAAATGACTTATTTTAGTACTTGTATCAGGTTTATTAGTAATATAATCGTTAGCCATATTGGGAATATAAAAATATTTTGAAAAATCTGTTGGAATAAAAGCATCTTTTCCATAAGCCGGTGAACGCATTGATTCTCTTGCTAATCCTTCAGGTGTTGGTGATTCTACATTAATGGTTAGTGAATCTTTAGTTCTGTTTACAATTAAAGTTTGGTGATAAATATCCACATTACCAAAACCTCCCAAAAGATGGTCTTTTTCTAATACATAAATAACACTTGTATCATCTTTAGGATCAGTTAAATCACAACTTACAAAGATTTCAAAGATCAAACTAAAGGTTATAATCATAAAAAAAGATTTTAGAAATATTTTCATGTTTGCCTCATTTTTTAATAATATAAGTAAATTATTTAGAATTCTATTTCACACAAAGCCACAAAAATAAGTTTTATGTTTAGAGTTTTTATTAATTATATATCTGTTAGTTAGAGAATAACGAACAATATTATGATTTATTTTAATTGTCGAAAATATTTGAGAAAACACAAAAAGGCTGGCAGCCTTTGGCAAGGCAAAAATTACAAGAAGAAACGGAGCAATATTTTTTATTACAAGCAACACAACTCCTATTTGGGTTTGTTAAAACTATAAAAATATTAACAATAAATTCCGAAATAAATTTAGAGCTGCAACAAAGCAATAATGCTTAATTAGCATATCTCAAATAATATGATTTTTTTTGATTTTCGCAAATAAAATTTTAATTGCAAAAACTTTCTCATTTAATTTAACATTTCTTTTTTATATTTTTCAACATATCAATTCAAATTGAACATTGAGGATAAAATGTTCCGCATAATTCCGGAAGGAATAAATTATAAAGAAAATGTTTTCTTAAAAAATGGAAAAGGCATCTTTCTTAAACCTGCAACAGAAAATGATAAAGGCAAAGTTTCTGATTTAATGAAACGTACTTCGCAAGATTCTTTGCGTATGCGTTTTATGGCAAGTGTTTCGCAAGTTTCCGAATCTGTAATAAATGATTTATGCGGTGGAGATTTCACCGATAAAGGTTGTCTGCTTGCTTGCGAAAATGATGAATATAATTCAAAAATTATCGGATTGGCAAATTACATTTCGATGGGGAACAACAAAACTGCCGAAGTTGCTTTTCTTGTGGAAGATGATTTCCAAGGTCTGGGAATTTCTACAATTCTTTTGGAAAGACTCGCCGGACTTGCATCTGCAAATGGAATAGTTGAGTTTGAAGCTGAAGTGCTTCCGGAAAATCAGGAAATGATTAATGTATTCAAAAGTTCAGGTTTCGATATTCATAAAGTTTGGAGTTCCGATACAATCCATATTGAATTTCCTCTAGATAATCCTTCTTCGCTATTTGGAGTTACAAATCTTAGAGAAAGAATTGCAACGGCGAATTCTTTAATTCCATTGCTTAGACCAAAATCAATTGCTGTTATAAGAGTTGAGAATGATAAATTGTCAATCGGCAATAAAATTTATCAAAACATTCTAAATGGAAACTTTAAAGGAGCTGTTTATCCGATAAATAAAGAACCGGGAACTGAAATAAAAATTCAAGAGCTTAAAGAAAAAATTGATTTATCAATAATTACTGTAAAATCCGAAGAAGTTTTTGAATGTGCAAGAGAATCAATAAATGCCGGAGCCAAAAGTATTGTAGTTGTTTCAGCGGGATTCTCGGAATCGGGACCGGAAGGAATTAAGCGGCAGAACGAACTTTTTAAACTTGTTCGCTCCAATGGTGTAAGACTTCTTGGACCAAACTGTCTTGGAATAATAAATTCCGATTCGGCTGTAAATTTAAATGCAAGTCTGTTACCGCAAATTGCTCCGCAAGGAAAAATAGGATTGTTTGCTCATTCGGCTGCACTCGGATTAGTAATTCTGAACTATGCAAAATCACTCGGACTTGGTTTTACAACATTTGTTTCGGCGGGCAATAGAGCTGATGTTTCAGGAAACGATTTTTTACAATATTGGGAAGAAGACCCGAATACAAAAGTTGTAATTCTCTATCTTGAAACTTTTGGGAATCCTCGCAAGTTTGTCCGTATCGCACGCAACATGAGTTATAAAAAACCTATACTCTGTGTGAAAAGTGCAAGCAGCATTACCGGACAAAAAACAATTGAGGCAAAGAGCGGAAATGTAGCTGCTGGAGTTTTGGAAACCGAAGCACTCTTCCGACAAACAGGAGTAATATTAGCTCCAACTCTTGAGGAATTATTTGATACGGCAATTGTTCTTGAGCATCAACCTTTGCCCGAAGGTAAGAGAGTCGGGATAATTACAAACTCGGCGGGAATGTTAACTATCTTTGCCGATAACTGCGAGCTAAACAATTTGGAACTTGATAAAGAATCTACGTTTAACCTTGGGGCTTTTGCAACTGCAAAGATGTATCAAGATGCTGCTGAAAATTTATTATTCAATGATTCGGTAGATTCGCTGCTCATTGGTTTTGCATCGGTCGATGATGATATTTCCGATAAAATTACAAACTCAATTAAACTTGCTGCTGAAAAATTAAAGACTGAAAAGAAAAAAGAAAAAACCGTTTTGCTTTGTCTGATGGGCTCCGCCGGAATAATTATTATACCCGAAGAAACAGAAAAAAATTATAAAACAAGAAATTTTCCTTCTTTCAGATTTCCTGAATCGGCTGTAAGAGCTTTAAGCAGAATTGTAGCTTACACGGAGTTTAAAAAGAAACCGCAAGGTAAGTTAATTTGGTATAATGATGTAAAAGCCGAAAATGCAAGAAAAATTGTTAAAAGCATTTTAGAAAAAAGTAAACTTAAAGAAAGTGTAATAAATTTATCAGATGAAGAAGCATCTAAAATAATTTTTTGTTTTGGTATTGAACTAAACAAAAATAAAGAAGAAAATCTAAACATTAAAATAGAAGTGAAAAATGTTCCGCTGTTTGGTCCTGTAATTGAATTACAACTTACAGGTACCAAGAGAATTGTGAGAATTACTCCTCTTACGGAAAATGATTTGGACGAAATTTTTGAACAAATAAAATTAAAAAATACTGATAGTATAAAAGAAACGCTCGGAAGAATTTCACAAATGATTGAAGAGTTACCTTGGCTGCATTCATTAAAATTAAAAATTCATCCATGTGAAAAGATAATTGTTTTAAATGAGATGAAAATTGCTTTGAATTTAAATAGTAATAATCGCCCTACATATTAACAACAGGAAATAGTTATGTTAATAAAAGAGATAATGCATAAAAATCCGATTATAATTAATCAAGATGTTACATTAAAATCTGCCTACGGACTGATGCAAAAAAATAATTTAAGGCATCTACCTGTAACGGAAAATGATGTTTTAGTTGGAATAGTTACGGATAGAGATATAAGATTATCAACAAGTAAGCTTGCTGAGAATCAGATAGACCCAAATGATGCTGTATCAAAGATAATGACTTCGCCCGTAGAAACAACAAGACCTTCGGAACCGATTGAAGTTGCCGCTCAAATAATGAGAGAGTTAAAAATTGGATGTATGCCTGTTATGGATAAATCAAAAATAGTTGGTATTGTAACAGGCGTTGATATGCTGGAAGCTATGCTAAAGCTAGCAGGAGTTCATTCACCTTCCGGACGTTTAGATGTACGCTTAAAAGATCGTACAGGTGAAATTGCAAGGCTAACAAAAATAATTGCCGAAAAAAATGTAAGCATTCATTCTATTTTGAGTTATCAAGAAGAAAACGGAAAACTAAGAGTGGCATTAAGAATTTCAACAATGGATATAAGGCAACTTGCCCAAGCTATATGCAGTGCCGGTTTTGAAATTATTTGGCCTCCCAAAATATCATGTGTAGAATAGTATATCATCCAAAATATAGTTTGTACAATCTTGGAGAAACACATCCGTTTAGTCCGCTGCGAGTGCAAATGCTTATAGAACTTTTGAAAGAATGGGACCTTCTAAAAGAGTTTGACAAACCCGAAGTTGTTCAACCCGAAAAACTCGAAATCATTCATAATAAAGATTATATTGAAACTATTGAGTCTTTAAGCAATGGTGTATCTATAAATGATTTTGAAAAGTACGGATTAGGAACTTCGGATAATCCGATTGTAAAAAATATGGCAGAAGGGGCAAGATATCAATGCGGTGGAACTTTGTTAGGAGCTAAAATGATTGCAACAGGTAAGACTAAAAAAGTATTACAGCTTGGCGGCGGTTTTCATCATGGGCATTATAATCAAGCAGCAGGATTCTGTCTCTACAATGATTTATCACTTGCCATTAAAGAATTAACTAACAAAGGATTATACGTTGCTTACTTAGATATTGATGTTCACCACGGAGATGGTGTGCAAGAAATGTTTTATAAGGATGATAAAGTAATGACAATCTCCGTTCATGAATCGGGTGAATATCTTTTCCCGGGTAAAGGCTGGATTCATGAACTCGGACAAGGAAGCGGGAGATCATTAAATCTTAATATCCCGTTGGAACCGTTTTCTGAAATAGATTCTTACGAATTAGTTCTTGATAAAGTTATAGAATCGGCATTATCATGGTTCAGATCTGATGTGTTGATTGTACAAGCCGGAGCTGATGCTCATTTTTCCGATCCGCTTGCAGATAATCTTTTAACTACCTATGATTATGAAAAAATTTTTCAAAAATTAATTTCAATCGGTGATAAATTTTGTAAAGGAAATATTATGTTCACACTTGGCGGTGGTTATTCCCCGACTGCCACTCCAAGAATTTGGGTAATACTTTATCTGCTTATTAACAATCTGGAAATACCAAAGGAATTGCCTGTAAATTGGAAGAACAAATGGGAAAAAATACTTAACTTAACTTTCCCAAACACTTTACACGATCCCTTACCTGCCTTTGATAAAATACCAAGGCATGATGAGATTTTAAGTTATAACGAAGATACAATTAGAAGATTAATGGATTCGGTCTCTCAATATTGGATTTGAGAGTGTTAATGTGAAACGAAAAATGATAGACCATAAATGTTTTTAACAACTTCTTTTTATTTGCCTTTTATGTCTTCACTATTATTATTAACTTAATTATCAAAACTAAATCTACAGGTGAAAATGGAATTAAAAGATAAAATTATTTTAGTTACCGGCGGTTCGTTGGGAATTGGATTTGCAACAGCAAAAAAACTAATTGATAAAGGTGCAAAAGTTATTATTACTGCAAGAAATCAAGAGAGATTAGATAAATCTGCCAAAGAAATCGGAGCAATCCCGTATGCTTCTGATGTTTCTAAAGAAGGTGATGTTATAAAAGTTTTTCAATGGATAAAGAAAGAATTTGGCGGGTTGGATGCTTTAATAAATAATGCCGGTTATGGATATTTTGCTCCATTAGAAAATATTGATGAGAAAAAATTTCAAGATGTGTTACAAACAAATGTAATAGGAGCAGCACTTGCAGCGAGAGAATCAGCCAAAATATTTAAAGAGCAAAACAAAGGTGCTATTGTAAATATTGCTTCGACCGCTGCTCTAAAAGGTTTCGAAAACGGAACTGCTTACGTTGCAACCAAATTTGCTTTACGTGGCATGACTGAATGCTGGAGAACTGAATTAAGAAGACACAATGTAAGAGTAATTTTAATAAATCCATCGCAAGTGCAAACAGAATTTGCCGTAACTGCCGGATTTGATAGAGGCGAAATAAACCCGACTCTAATTACAGCCGATGATATTGCACATACTGTAGTTAGTGCTCTCGAAATGAATGACAGATGTTTTATTACGGAATTAACCGTTTTTGCAACTAACCCAAGATAGGATATAAAATGAATGAAGAATACAAAAGATTAGCCGGTGAAGCAGCAATTAAAGAAATTGAATCCGGAATGGTTGTCGGGCTTGGAACAGGCAGTACCGTTTTTTACTTTGTACAAAAATTAGCTGAAGAAATAAGAACAAAAAATCTTTTGGATATCAAAGCAATTTCCAGTTCAATACAAACTGAAAAACTTGCAAACAAACTCGATATTCCGCTTGTAACTTTTCAAGAAGTACAAGAAATAGATGTTACGGTTGATGGTGCAGACGAAATAGATAAATACTTAAATTTAATTAAAGGAGGCGGTGCAGCCCATCTTCGTGAAAAAATTCTTGCTCAAGCGAGTAAAAAATTTATTGTTGTTGCAGACGAATCAAAAGTTTCCCAAAAACTTGGAGAAAAATGGGCAGTACCTATTGAAGTGATAAAATTTGCTTATCCGATAATCGAAAATTATATTGAATCGCTAAATGGTAAACCCGATATTCGCTTATACGATAACGGAACTCCTGTAATAACTGATGAAGATAACTATGTAATTGATGCAAATTTCGGAATAATTCAAAATCCGTTTGAACTCGCGGAAAAATTGGAAAGTAAAGCAGGGATAATAGAACATGGACTTTTCCTTCACATGGCAGATAAAATTATTGTTGGAAGTAATGATGGAATTAAGGTTATGGAAAGATAAGTCTAAAAAAATTAGAAACCAAAAATTTTTAGTATTATTTTAAGAATACAATAGTTTTAATTCTATAATTTTATAGAGCGTAAGTACAATAATTAAAACTTTGTAGAAAGCAAACAATTTTTCGTCTTTCCATAATTTTATCGGATTCTAAGTTATACTGATGTTTGTTTTGATTTGATCCGGATTGCTTACAACCTAACTTTGTGTTTATCATAAACAAAGGAACTAATCACAAAGCATTTAATAGCTTTGTTTCAAGTTTTTTATTATGTTTTGTACAATAAAACTAACTATATTCATCACAAAAGAAATTCCACAATAATTTTATAATCAAAATTCCTAATCAGCGAAATAACTCTTTATTTTGTATTTTTGAAGTCCAAATTTTAGAAAGATAAAAATGAAACAAAATAACATAGAAATAATGGCTCCGGTCGGTTCTTGGGAGTCATTAAGTGCTGCAATAAAAGCAGGTTGCAATTCAATTTACTTTGGTGTTGAGCAATTGAATATGCGAGCACGTTCATCAATAAATTTTACCATAGAAGACCTTAAAAAAATTGCATCAATTTGTAAAGAAAACAAAATTAAATCTTACATAACTCTAAACACAACTCTATATGATCACGATATAAATTTGATGAAGAATATTATAGATAATGCAAAAGGAAGTGGCATAGATGCTGTTATTGTTTCCGATCATGCGGCAATGAATTATGCAAAAAAAATTGGTTATCCGGTTCACATTTCTACTCAATCAAATATCAGTAATATAGAAACAGTTGAGTTCTATGCCGATTATGCAGATGTAATGGTAATGGCTCGTGAATTAAGTCTTCAGCAAGTAGGAAATATCGCAAGAGAAATTGAAAGAAGAAATATTATCGGACCTTCGGGGGAAAAAATAGAAGTAGAAGTTTTTGCTCACGGGGCACTTTGCATGGCTGTTTCGGGGAAGTGTTATTTAAGTTTACATTCTCACAATTCATCGGCAAACAGAGGAGCCTGCATTCAAAATTGTAGAAGAGAATATACGGTAATAGATAAAGAAGAGGGAATTGAACTCGATATAGATAACGAATATATAATGAGTGCCAAAGATCTTGCTACAATTGATTTTCTTGATAAAGTTTTAGATGCCGGAGTAAAAGTTCTAAAAATAGAAGGACGTGGAAGATCAGCCGATTATGTTTATACAACCGTTAAATGTTACAGAGAAGCTGTGGATTCAATATTTGAAGAAACTTATACACAAGATAAAATTAAAAAATGGAAAACCGAACTTGCAAAGGTTTACAATAAAGGATTTTGGGACGGTTACTATCTCGGCAGAAAAATGGGTGAGTGGAGTAATTCTTATGGTTCACAAGCAACTACAAAGAAAATTCTTATAGGTAAGGGCATTAAATATTTTAACAAGGTTAAAGTCGGTGAGTTTCTTTTGGAAAGTCATTCCTTAAAAAAAGGTGATAAAATTTTAATAACCGGACCAACAACCGGAGTACTAGAAACTTTCGCTGAAGAGATAAGAGTTGATGATAAACCCGTAGAGGAAGTAAACAAAGGAGAACATTTTTCTATTCGTATTGAAAAGACCATCAGACCATCAGATAAAATTTATAAAGTTGTTGATGCTCAATGATTTCAATAACATATTTCAGAAGTAAATGTATTGGCTGCAACGGTTGTGTAGAAGCTGACCCGAACAGATGGCGAGTTTCAAAAAAAGATGGTAAGAGTAATCTTATTGATGGAAAAGAGAAAAAGGGAATTTATACGGCAAAAGTAGGATATGACGAATTGGAAAATCTGGAAGCTGCATCGAAAAATTGTCCGGCGAAAATTATAAAGTTTAATGTTAAGAAATGAATATAAGGACAAATACAAAACGAAACAGTAAAGAGGCAATAGTTAAAACTTAAACGGAAGAAATGAACTAACCTATTAACTTTGATGGAGAAACGAGAGAGTTAACAATGCAACAAAAAGTTATAAAAAAACAAAACAATTCTAAAATGTGTTTCGTATGCGGAATGAGTAATGAGCTCGGGCTGAAAGCATCTTTCTACGAAATGAAGAACGGTGAACTTGTAGCAACATTTACACCGAAAGATATTCATCAAAGTTATCCGGGAAGATTGCACGGAGGAATAGCTTCGACGATATTAGATGAAGCAATCGGTAGAGCAATAATGATAAAAGACAAAGAAATTTGGGGTGTAACTTTGGAGCTTAATGTAAAATTCAAAAAGCCTGTTCCTTACAACGAAGAATTAAAAGTTATTTGTAAAATTACCAAGGAAACATCACGCACTTTTGAGGGTGAAGGCAGAATTGTGCTTCCGAACGGAGATGTTGCAGTAACAGCCGAAGGAAAATACTTCAAAATGCACATTAGCAAAATCACAGATGTCGATTTTTCAAAAGATCAATGGTTTCATGTAGAAGATAATAATGTACCGGAATCTTTTGATATCTAAATTCGTTAACAATTTCATAATTACATTTAAACGTTTTTAAGTCTCGGTGCTGCTTTGTACGCAGACCGGAAAGTTTGCATTACGTTCTCAAGATGGAATACTGTCATCTAATGTCTTTCATCTATGTTAGGGCATTATCATTTTCATTGAATAGAGCTTAAAATTTGTTATTTTTCCAATTAAATTATTAGAGAATATGAAGAAAGTTTTAATCATTTTTATTTTATGGTTTGCTGTTTTACATGGGCAAGTTGCAATTAAAAGCCTTAAAACTTATACGAGTAGAAGCGAGACTGAACTTCCTGTTCTGCAAATGAATTCTAACAATAAATTAAATATATATTTTGAAGTTGAAGCTGAAACACAACCGTCATTCAATATAATTTTTAAATTTTGTGACGCTGAATGGCAGCCTTATGATAACAATTTATTAACTGAAGTAGGGTCAACGATTTTCTATAATGTTGATGTTCAACCGCTTCCTTTTGAGATTCATGGTGCCAATTATTTTGTAAATGAAACTTTCCCAACTAAAAACATTAAGTTTAATGTAACTGGTAAGTGGATGTTTTTTATTACAGATAAATTTGATGATAATCTTATTTATGATTATGGAAAGTTTTTTGTAGTTGGAAATAAAGTTAAGCTGAATTTTGAAATTGATGAAAAAAGAAGAGAAGGCAGTATTTCAGATAACAATGCTAGAGATAGAGTTATAAATTTTGAAGTTAATTTTGCAATACCGTATTTTTTAGATCCTTTTAGAATTGAGCACATAGAAATTATCAAAAACAACGAATTGAATAATCCCATAATTTTAGATAAAGATGTTTATTCACAAAACAGAGCTTTTCGTTGGGATGCCGGAAAATATTTTTCATTCATTATTAAAGATGTAGAACCCGGCAGCGAATACAGACAAATAGATACAAGATCTGAAAATCGCTATCCGTTTCCTAAAACCAAAGCCAGGTTTAGTGGAATTGAATATTCGGAATTTTACAAACAAAATAAAAAAGATTTGAACGGTGGTTTTCTGCTGATGGATAATAAGAATATTGAAGCGGATTACTTAGAAACAAAATTTGAGTTTAAACCACATAAAGAAATTAAAAATGATATTTTTATTGTTGGTTCATTTACTAATTGGGAAGTTTTGCCTCGATTCAAATTAAAGAAAAGAAACGATATTTATACTATAAATATTGAACTAAAACGGGGAAAATACGATTACCAATATGTAACCGGCAATATTAAAGATGAAAAAGTTGTTAACATAGACTGGCGAATTTTTGAAGGAAACTTTTGGGATACGGAAAATATTTATTCTATATTTTTATTTTATAAATCTCCTATAAATGGGGAGTATGATGAAATTATTGGTTACAAGCAAATTGTGAGATAAAATGGAAAAATTAAAAATTGGTATTATTGGTACCGGACACTTAGGCAAAATTCATACAAAACTTGCCAAAGAATTAAGCCGAACCGAATTAGTTGGTGTTTTTGATATTCAAAAAGAAGCTGCTAAAAAAGCTGCTGAAGAAAACAACACAAAATTTTTTGAAGATTTGAACGAATTTCTAAACAGTATCGATGCCGTTTCGATAGCTGCCACAACAAGTTCACATTACGATTTAATAAAACAAGCGTTCGAAAAAGATGTTCATGTTTTTGTAGAAAAACCTATTACAACAACAATTGAACAAGCTGAAGAAGTTGTTAAAATATCAAATAATAAAAAACTTAAACTTCAAGTAGGACATATAGAAAGGTTTAATCCTGCACTTTTAAGTTTAGAAAAGTATGTGTTAGAACCAAAATTTATTCAAACCGATAGACTTGCACAGTTCAATCCGAGAGGAACCGATGTTGCAGTTGTCTTAGACTTAATGATTCACGATATTGATATTATTTTAAGTTTAATAAAAAGTGAAGTTAAGGAAGTTAGAGCCAGCGGTGTAGCTGTTGTTTCTGATAGTTTAGATATTGCAAATGCAAGACTTGAGTTTGAAAACGGTGCGGTTGCTAATGTTACTGCAAGCAGAATTTCTCAAAAGAAAATGAGAAAAATGAGAATGTTTCAGAAAGATGCTTATATTTCTGTAGATTTTAATTCAGGTGTTTCGGAAGTATTTAGACTAATTGCTCCTGCAGAGATGAGCGAACATCATTTCCTATCATTCGGTGAAATTGGTGTTGGCGATAAGAAGAAATCCGTAGTTTATGAACAACCTGAAGTTAAAGAAGTAAATGCTCTAAAACATGAATTGCAATTATTTGCTGATTCTGTTATCGATGATAAAAAACCGGTAGTAAGCGGTGAGGATGGTTTGCGAGCCTTAAAAGTAGCTCAAATAATTTTAAAAAAAATAGAGGATACAAAATTAAAGTGAAAAGAAAAAATTTAATGTTTATAGTTTTGTTAACATTCATATTGAGTTCGTGCAGTACTTTCAACTCTATAATGAGCTTATCAAAGTTACAATTTAAGCTTGGAAATGTAAGTAATTTCAAAGTTTCAAATATTTCTGTAAGTAACAAAACAAAGTTGAGTGATTTTAAAAGTACCGATATTTTAAAATTAACTTCGGATTTAATTTCCGGTAAATTTTCGGTTACATTTGTAGTTAATGTAATTGCAAAAAATCCTAATAAAAATTCAAATGCATCTTTAACTAATATAACTCTCGATGATTTTCCTTGGACCTTATATATAGATGGCAAGAAAACAATTTCAGGTAAATTATCAAATCCTGTTAATGTGCCTGCCGTAAAAAGTTCAACTGTAATCCCATTGGAAATGAGTCTGAATCTATTGGACTTTTTTAAAGGTAAGGGATTAAATAATTTAATAAAATTAGCTTTAAGTCTTGGAGGCAAAAACGGAAGTTCATCTAACTTAAAACTTGTGGCAAAACCTATTCTCGGTACACCGATTGGAAAACTATCATATCCGAAACCAATAACAATTCTTGATAAATCATTTACGAACGGGAGATAAAAATGGAAAAGAAAAATTCAATAGGAGTTGACCTTGGCGGTACAAAAGTTAAATTTGGTATTGTTACACAAGAAGGTGAAGTATTAAAAGAATTGGTACTTCCTACGCTTGCAAACGAAGGAGTAGATAAATCTCTTAATCAGATTAAAAAAGGGATAAGAGAGTTATTAGAAGAATCTGACCGTTCCACTATACTTGGAATTGGAATCGGTGCACCTGGGGTTGTTTGTCTGAAACAAGGAACAGTAGAAAATCCACCTAACCTTTGTGGTTGGGACAGAGTTCATCTCGGTAAAATTATGCAAGATGAATTTTCACTTCCTGTTTTTGTTGAAAATGATGCAAATGCCGCTGCTATTGGTGAACTCATTTACGGCAATGCAAAGGATGTAGAAAGTTTTATAATGGTTACCCTGGGTACGGGTGTTGGCGGTGGAATAATTTACAAAAGAAAATTATTTAGAGGTGATACCGGAGCTGCAGGAGAAATCGGGCATATCACAATAGATAGTAACGGACCCAAATGTAAGTGTGGTTCTTACGGATGCTTGGAAACTTATCTTGGTAATAATTATATAATTGAAAATGTAAGAAAAGAACTAAAAAATAATAAAGAAAGTCTTATCTATAAATTAACCGATAATAATTTAAGTAATCTTACTCCTAAGATTATTCATGAAGCGGCACTTCTGAAAGATAATTTTTCAAAAAAAGTAATTGAAAGATTAGGTGAAACTTTGGGATATGGTTTAGCTTCGATAGTTAATGTTTTTGATATAACGAATATTGTTATCGGAGGTGGTGTTGCAGGCTTTGGAGAACCGCTGTTAAAAGCTACGGAAGAATCAATTAAATCCAGAGTTCTAAAATCTTTAAGCGACAGAGTAAAAGTAATAAAATCAAGCTTGGGAAATAAAGCAGGAACCGAAGGAGCTGCATCTTTAGTATTTTATTCATAACCATGAAATTTTTAAATATTATAATATTTAATTTTAAGTTATAATGAAGTCGATAAAGATTTTTAATTAAAATGAAAAACATTATTCTAATTTTGCTTCTGGGATTTATTGTACTTAATGCGCAAGAAAATAATTTGGATTCCTTGCAAACCAATGCTGTATTACAAGATTCTTCGTTAATATCTATTTCCGATTCAACAAAAAAAAAGAATAATGACATAGATGCGGTTGTTGTTAGTACTGCAAAAGATTCTATATGCTTCGATCTGAAAAATAAAAAAATGTATATCTACGGAAATGGTGAGCTTAAATACAAACAAACTGATTTAACCGGCGGAAAGATAAGTGTAAATTTCAAAACGAGTGATTTAGAGTCAGAGGGTGTAATAAGAAAGAATGATACAACTAATGTTGATGAATTGGTTGAAACTCCTAAATTAACCGAAGCCGGCGAAAATTACGAAGGTACAAGTTTAAAGTATAATTTTAAAACACAAAGAGGATTTATTTCCGCTGCCAAAAATAAAAAGCAAGATCAAAGATACGAGGGAAGTGCGGTAAAGAAAGTAAACAAAAATACTTTCTTTATCAAAGATGGTCTTTATACAACCTGCAAAAGCGATACACCCCATACGCATTTTACAGCTAAAGAAATGAAAGTGATTCAAAAAGATAAGATTTTTGCTAAATGGATTTTTATGTATATCGGTGGTGTCCCTTTGCCAATCCCTATTCCTTTTGCTGTTTTTCCAATTCAAAAAGGAAGGCGTTCGGGAATAATTGCCCCAACTTACGGAGAGATAAATAATAGAGGACACTACTTTAAACATTTCGGTTATTTTTTCGCAATTAGTAATTATTTAGATTTAACCTTAACCGGTGATTATTATACGCGTGGAGGCTGGCGGGCTTATGGGAGAATAAGATATGCAAAACGATATGATTTTAACGGCAGCATTAACGGAAGTTATTCAAAAATTTTAATCGGTGAAGATAACGATCCTACATTTGCAAAAACAACCGATTGGAATCTTAATGTTAATCATAATCAAACTTTTACTCCGACTCTTAGACTAGATGTTAGTCTTAATTTTCAATCAAGTACTTACTTGCGAAATACAAGTACAAACTACAATGATTTGTTAACTAAAGCAATTACTTCAAATGCTACATTATCGAAACGGTGGGAAGAATCGGGCAACTCGCTTACAATTAACTATAGCCGGACTCAAATTCTAGATTCGGTTAACATAAAAGAAGTTTTACCTAATATAAATTTTAATAAGTCAAGGTTTTATCCGTTCAAAACATCAGAGTCTTCAAGAAATGAAAGTTGGTATGAAAAAATTGGAATGAATTATAGTGCACAGATTAAAAATAATAGAACCAATCTTAATGGCAAGGTAACAAACCGAGCCGGAGCGAGACATAATATTAGTATGAATGTATCGCCTCAAATAGGTTATTTTAATATCTCGCCCAGTCTTAGTTATGTTGAAAAATGGTATAATAAAAAAACAAAAAGAGTTTTAAGTAGTGTTCAAGAATCTAATTCTTTAGCAGCTTTACATGCTTTAAAGAACTCGATGGCAGTAAATAGTTATACTGAAAAAGATGTTGACGATTTTAATATAATAAGAACATTTAATTTTGGTGTATCTGCATCTACAAAATTGTATGGAATGATGCAGCCCGAAATCTTTGGTATCCAAGCATTTAGGCACACACTAACTCCTAGAGTTTCCTATAATTACCATCCTGATTTCTCGGGGAAGAAATGGGGTTATTATGAAAGCTATATCAATGAAGATGGAATTGAAGAATGGTACGATCCTTACGGCAAAGAAATTTATGGTGGAGCAGGTTCTGGCGAAAGTCAGAGTCTCTCTTTTGCTTTAGGAAATGTTTTCGAAATGAAAACTATGAAAGATCCCACGGATACAACTTCAAAATCAAAAAAGATTACATTGCTTAACTTGGACTTATCCACGGGTTATAATTTTGCTGCTGAGAAAAATAAATTATCGGATTTAAGAATTAACTACAGAACGAATATCGGACAATTACTTAACTTCTCGGGAAGTTCATCCTATACGTTTTATAACTTTGATAATAATGGAAGAACCAATACATATCTTGCCAGCTTGAAAAAAGGATTATTTAGAATTACTAATTTTAACTTTTCGATAAGCACATCACTTTCCGCAGAAAAAATTATGGGTGAAGAAAGAACAGGGAAAAAGAAAGAAGATAAAGAAGAATTTAAGGCACTCAAAAAAGATGATTATCAAAATGTTAATGACTATAATGATGAAGACGTTGATTTTTCCATACCCTGGAATTTGAGTTTGAGTTACAGATATAATTTTAGCAAACCAACAAATAAAGAAGGAAATTTAAGAACAAATTTAGGACTAAATCTAGGGTTTAATCTTGCCAAGAATTGGAAAATAAGTGTTAATGGTAATTACGATTTTCAGAATGATGAATTCTCCGCACCACAAGTATCAATATTTAGAGACTTAGAGTGCTGGGAAATGAATTTTAGTTGGAATCCTCTTGGAAGATATTCCGGTTTTAGATTTGAAATAAGAATGAAAGCACCGGAACTACGCGATGTAAAAGTAACAAGAAGAGGAGGTGTTTACAATCGCTAATACTAAATAAAAATGTAAAATATTTAGAGTATAAATTTTTAATAAAAATAGAAAACAAAATCTTTTATGCGACTAAGATTAAAACTGAAAATTTTAAATTGTAATAAATTAAATATAAATTATTACTATCCATTATCCGCTGCAATATATAAGTTATTACAATTCGGTTCGCCCGAGTTTTCCGAGTTTCTTCATGAAATAGGTTTCAGCTATGCAACCAAAACTTATAAATTATTTACCTTTGCTTTAAGATTTAAAGAATTTAGAGCCAAATACAATGTAATAACTTTGTTTGATAAAAAAGTTGATCTTTATATAAGTTCACCGTTAATCAATGATTTTATTAAAAATTTTGTTATAGGTTCGTTTCAAGAACAGCAGATAGAAATAAGTTCAGATGGAATAAAAACTACATTCATTATTGAACAAATGGAAACATTGCCAGAACCGCAGTTTAGAGAAAGAACAAAATTTATTATGTACTCGCCACTTGTTCTTTCAAAAAATATAAACTATTATAATTATCACGAACAGTACTATTTAAGATATTATGACTCTATGCAAGAAATCAATAGGATTTTTAATATAAACTTAAAGAATAAATACAGACTTATTTATGGAAAAGATTATTCCGGTGAAGATATTAAGTTAGAGTGGGATAATAGCTATATTGAAAGAATGGAAATAAAGCAAAAAAGAGTTACAAAAAAAATTAGGTTAAGAAGCTATACTAAAGAAAACAAAAAAGTTAATGTTGATGTAATTGGTAATCAGCTGCCTTTTTTCTTAACGGGCAATCACGAATTGATAAAGGTAGGATATGATTCCGGTTACGGAGAAAAAAACAGCAGTTTGGGTTGCGGATTAGCAGAAGTAGTAAAGTAATAGTTTAACCCTAATTCGTATTTCGCTTTGGTAGACTGAAAATATAGTTTGATTCTATGCAATATGTTCTGACGTTAAAGTCTGTTATACTAAATAAATTTTTTTCAAAACAAGGTATTAGAAACTAATACTTAAATTAGAAAATAATAAAACAATTTAAATTTTAATAAAATAATTAGTATTATTATTTTAGAGTTTAGTAATGTAACTAAGTCGGCGAAGCTGCAAGAAAAATTATTGAAATAAAAATTTTTGTTAGAACAATTTAGGAGGTGAGACGTGATAAGAGAAATTCTAAATTTTATTAAGTTGATAGAAAAAAATGATTTAGATTACTTTACTGCTAATTTAAATCCTACCCCGGGACTTCATATTTTCTTACAGCTAAGTGAACAAGGGAAAGTTATTGAAAACAGTTATGATAGCTATGTTTTTAAGAAAAATGGCATTGCGTTTAAGTATGATAAAGAGGGTAATGAAATTCTAGTAGACTGTACTATAGATTTCGCTAAATTAGAATATTATTCAAGTCCTGTTAGTATGAACAAAGCAATTGATATAAAAAAGCAAATTCATTCAACCTCACCTTATATCATATGGTTCAAAAAAGAGAAATATTCTAATACTAAAGATAGAATTAAGGAATATTATCAAAAGGTAATGGAGTATTCCAACTCACAAGAAATTGAGCAAATAAATTTAGTTGAAGAATTTGTTCAAAATAAATTATTTATGAAAATCAAAGACGATATTAACTATGAAAAAATTAAAGCGAAAGATTATATAAAAGTTTATTTTGATGTACCATTGAATAATATTATCACGGTACAAAATAATTATCTGAAAGAAAAATTATTTGTCAGTAATAATTTTAACATCAGTTCTAATACTAAAGAAACTTTTGGTTTAAGTGGTTTTTTAAATGGGGCAAATGTTAAAAAAAAATTTATTCAACATCAAACTGCTAATTATCTTGTAAATAATAGAATTGATACTAAACAGGCTGTTGCTCTTTATAAGTTTGAAAAATTACTTAAGAGTAAACCTAGAAAACTTCCTAATCCACTTCCAATTTTTATTGAAAGAGAAGAATTAAATAATCAAGTATTGCGCTTGTATGGTACTAAAGGTATAAAGAGATTTCAAGCTATTATTAGAGATCTTTATGAAAATAAATCTGATGATTTGACAAATTACTATTTATTTAATTGGAGTAATACCAAGAATGGTTTAGTTATAAATGATATTGATTTTGTCTCATCTTTTAAATATAAAATTCATAATTTGAAACTTCAAAATGTTATGAAATTAGAAAATGTTTTAAGTAAATCTATAGAGAATGTTTTCCAATTTGAACTTGAAATACTTCAGCCAATCTTTAATAATTCTCTAATAGTTAAAACTAAAAAAGGTGATTTCCTTTTTAAATACTTCGATGAAATTGATTATAAGTTCTGTTCAAAAACAACTTACTTAAATATTATGAATTATCGTTTAAACTTTTATAATTTTATTTATAAATCAAAAAAAGAAGCGGTAACAAAAATAATATTTTACAGGATATTGATATCAGAAATTTTAAATGAAATAAAGAATAGTGAATTTAACAAGACATGGGAGATAAAAGAAAAATTAAATATCTTATTTTCAATAAATCAATTTTTTGATAAAACTAATAAAAATTTTGGAGGAATTAATATGGCTTCACAAATACCAAAATATTTATCACAACTTCGTGAAATTATAAGTAACGAAGAAAAACATTTACCAGATGATGATTACCTTTTTGCTTTTGCGGCAGGACAATTAATATATTATATTATTTATCAAAGCCAAGCAGCAAATAAAACGCATGCATTATTAGAACCTTACATTTCTAAAACTGAACCAAAACAATTTAAAACTGTAATTACAAGGGGAATTGAACAGTATAAGCATTCACTTAATTTCGGACATATAAAACTGGAAAAACTTGTAAGCGAAGTTTTAGGCTATGAAAGTAAGATAGAACTAAAAAAACTTCAACCTGTAATTCTTGCAGGGTATTTTTCAAATTCATTACTGCTAGAAAAAAAACAATCAAATTAATTAGGAGATAAAATGGAAAATAAAGAGTTTAAAAACAGAGTTTATGGAGCTGTTATACTTAAGTCAATCAATTCAAACTTTAATGCCGATTTTACACATCATCCAAGAACACTGCCGGACGGAGTAGTTTACTCTACAGATAAAGCTTTAAAGTATACTATTAAAGATTATTTTAGAAAGATAAATAATAAACAAAAGTTATTTTATATTAAACGGTTCAATAATAATCTTAATCCTCTAACCTTAGATGAAACATATGTTGAATTATTTGGTGATTTTCCTGAAAACAAGAATACTAAGGATGATAAGGAGGAGATCATGAAAAAAGAGGTACTAAGAAACCTTTTAACATGCCTTGACGTACGCTTATTTGGAGCAACTTTCGCAGGAAAAACTAATATTTCTCTACATGGTCCTGTCCAGATTAACCATGGTATAAATAAATTCCCTGAAAATGATATTTATACTGAAGATATTCTTTCTCCATTTAGAAATCCAGGTAAAGAAGGTGCGAATGAGAAAGGAATGTCTACTATAGGTAATCAGACTAACTTAAAAGAAGGATATTATGTTTTTCATTTCTCAATTAACCCCAAAAATACAGAAGAGTTCTATGAAATGTTAAATACTAAAAAAAATGATAATGAGAAAATGTTTTTATCAGATAATGATATTAAACTCTTTAAAAATGCACTTAATAAAAGTGTAACTGTATTAGATTCCTCAAGAAAAATAGGCACCGAGAATGAAGCTACTATTTGGATAAAATTAATTGAAAATTCAATAAAAATAATTCCTAGTTTAACCGAGCTAATAGCAGTTGAGAAAAAAAATAATAAAATTCAAATTGATGTAGAAGATGTTTACAAAATCATTAAGTCTTTAAAAGAAGATATTGAAGTAGTAGAGATTTTCTATAATCCAATCACTACAAAAATAATTGGATTGAGTAATTGTAATAGAATTAAATTAAAAAATATAATAACTGATGAAGAGATTACATCATGAACATTAAAATAATTTCGGTTGATCTCAAAGCCCAATTTGGTTTTCTAAAAAAAATAGATACGAATGCCGGAATATATTTTACTTATAATATTCTGCATAGACCTGCCATTTTAGGAATACTTGGTGCTATAGCTGGTTATAAAGGCATTTACCAAGCTTATCCAAAACCAGTAAAAGCTTCGGAATATTGGAAAAAATTAGAAAAAATTAAAATGGGTGTCCAACCCTTGAATTACAAAGATGGGTTGTTTGATAAAACTATTGTTCAATATAATAATAGTGTTGGGTATGCAAATACAGATGGCAATTTAATTATAAAAGAACAGATACTTATAGCTCCGAGTTATAAAGTATATTTAAAGTTAGATTTAGATGATATTATTAATTATAGTTTGTATGAAAAATTGAAAAACAAAAATGCAATTTTTATTCCTTACCTTGGTAAAAATGATTTTCAACTGTGGTGGGATAATTTTGAAGAATTTGAAATATTTGAAGAATTTTTCAATCCTAATAATAATTTTAAATTATCGACAATCTTTTTTAAGAAGAAATCAAATATATTAAATGAGCACAGATTAAAGCAATCAGATAGTTTTGGTTTCTTGAATGGATTTAGTTCTGAAAATGAATCTAAAACATTTGTTTTTTTTGAACGTCTGCCCATAGGTTATAACAATATTACGGGGAATTATAATTTTCAGAATTTTATTTTTACTAACTGGCTCTTTAAACCATCTTTTGATTTGGATGGGCTTTATAAAGTTGGAGATAATAAACAAATTATTCAATTATTTTGATTATGAAAAGTTTTGAGACTATAATTGGACAAGAAGAATTTAGACTAGAAAATATATTAAATAATAGTGAAAAATATTTTGCCCACAGAAGAGATGAGCCGTTAAAGTATGAAACACTTGCTGAGCATTTACAATTGACATTAAAATATTTTTTAAAGTTAGTTATGAATAATAAACTAGAAGAAATAATAGATTATCAAATTTGTGATTTAGTAGAGAGCCAAGGTTTTGGTAAAGATAAAATTCTTGCAGAATTTATTAAAGAACAATTTGTAACTGCAATATACTTTCATGATTTTGGTAAGGTTAATGAGAATTTTCAGATTAAAAAATGAATAATTTTTATTTCTCCCAAAAGGATAATGGAATTGCTTCCAATCATTCAATACTTAGTTCTTATCTTTATCTGTTATATTATTTTTCTAAAATATCAGTCAGTAAATTTGAGCCTGAAATTAAAGAGTTTATTTTCTTCCTCTCATTTCTTTTTGTACATCCCATAGAAAAACATCATAGTAGGTTGTACAATCCCTATAACCTAAAAATTGATGTACTAATAGAAATGAATCTAAATCATTATTCTTCATTATTTACAATTTTGGATTCTTCTAATTTAGATAATTTTATTAGAGTGCTCCAAAATGAGTATCAAAAAGTACTCCCAAATAAATCTAAAAATATAAAAAATAGTTTCATATTATATTCTATAATAAAGTTAAATTCATCTTTACTCACTGCATCTGACTATTATGCTACTAATGAATTTATGTTAGGACTAGAAGTTAATGACTTTGGTATTTTTGATGAAAAACTTAAAACAAAAGTAGTTGAAAATGTTGGTAGAATATCGTATAATAAAAAGTTATTTATAGAATTTGAACTTTATAAAAATTTAAGTATTGCCAACTTGAATAAAAGAAGCAATAAAAATCTCAATATATTAAGACAAAAACTTTCAGCTGATGTAATAAATGAAATTACTAAAGCTAAAGATAAAAACTTATTTTATATTGAAGCTCCTACGGGTGCTGGTAAAACAAATTTATCAATATTAAGCATATGTCAATTTCTTAATCTAAAGAGAAATATAACAAAAGTTTTTTATGTTTTTCCTTTTACAACACTTATTACTCAAACTTTTGATACAATCAAAAAAAAATTGAAATTAGATAATTCTGAAATAATTGAGTTACATTCAAAAGCGGAATTTTATTCAAAAGATGATGAAAATTATGGAGATAGCAGGAAAAATTATATTGATTCTTTATTTATAAATTATCCAATTACCTTAATGTCTCATATAAATTTCTTTGACATTTTAACTTCAACGGCAAAAGAAAAAGTTTATCTTCTTCACCGTCTTGCAAATTCAATTGTAATTCTTGATGAATTACAATCTTATTCTCCAAATGAATGGGATAAAATAAATTATTTAATTAAGAATTTTAGCAAATATTATAATATTATTTTTGTGCTAATGTCTGCAACGCTTCCTAAAATAAGTAAGTTATTAATCAATAATGTACAGGATGATGAATTTAATTACTTGGTTAAAAATAAAAAGGATTATTATAAAAATGCTAATTTTTCTAAACGTGTAAAAATTAAAGAGATTTTAATAAATAATTTTTCAAAAGAAAGATTAATAGAAATTGTTTATGCTGAATCAGAGAAATACTCTTATAATAATGACGGTTTAGTCAAGTGCGTTATTGAATTTGTTACTAGAAAAAGCGCTTTAAATTTCTATGATTTTATAAAAAAAGATAATCGTTTTAGTCAATATAAAATTTTTTTAATTTCAGGAACTATTCTTGAAGCAAGAAGAAGAGATATTTTGGAGTATTTAAAGAATAAAATTTCTAGTAAAACTATTGTAATTACAACTCAAGTAATAGAAGCCGGAGTGGATATTGATATGGACATTGGATTTAAAGATAAATCTTTAATTGACTCTGAAGAACAAATTGCAGGAAGAATAAATAGGAATGCTAAAAAACAAAATTCAAAACTTTTTCTTTTTTATACTGGCGATGCAAAAAAAGTTTATCAAGATGATATTAGATTTCAACAAAGCTTGCTAAATAACCGATATATTCAAATATTAAAAAATAAAGAGTTTGACACTTTTTACAAATTAGTATTTGAAGAACTAAATCAGAATAATAGAAATGAATTACGAGGTGATAATTTAGCTGAATTTTTAGATTTTGTTAAAAATAGTAATTATAAAGAAATAGATAAATCTTTTGAATTAATTAAGAGCAATTCTATTTCTGTTTTTGTTCCTCTGTCGATACCAACAAAGTATTTTTCAATGAAAGAAATAGAGTTCTTGAATCTATTTATAGACTTTAAACTAGAAATAGATGGCTTTAAAGTATGGGATATTTATGAAAAAATTATTAGTAATAAAACAGATGATTTTATTCTTTGGAAGGTTAATCTAAAAATTATTTCTTCTATATTAATAAAGTTTACTTTTAGTATGTGGAATAACCCCCATTCATTAAATGAAATCTCATTTTATGGTGAACAAAAGTATGGATATTTCTTTCTAAAAAATTATGAAGATATTTATTCATTTGAAGATGGACTAAAAAATGATTTTAAAGAAAATATAAATTTTATAGGATTTTAATTTCGTAATGAGTTTAATTGGTACACAAATTTCGTATTTTTTTCATTGTCATAGACATTTATGGCTTTTCAGTAATTCTATCCAAATGGAGCATAACAGCGATGTTGTTGCAATGGGGCGATTTATTTCCGAATCGACCTATAAGCGTAAAAAAAAAAGAAATCTATATTGATAATATTGTGTTAGATAATTACGATCATAAGACAAAGACTATTCACGAAGTTAAAAAATCCGATAAGATGGAAGAGACACATATCTGGCAAGTTAAATATTATATAAGTGTCCTAAAGAAAAAAGGAATTACAGGTATTAAAGGAAAAATAGATTATCCCAAATTACGACAAACTGTAGATGTTGAACTGAATGAAAAAGATGAAGACAAATTAAAAGAAATTAAAAAAGAAATAATTAAAATTTTAAGTGAAGAAACTCCCCCGAATGTTATTGACAAACCATTTTGTAAAAAATGCAGTTATTATGATTTGTGTTATGTTTAATTGGTTGGCAGGTTAGAAGGTTAAAAGTACAAAAAAGAATAGAAAGATTTGAAGATCTAAATGTTTGGAAACAATCAAGGGAATTTTGTAAAGTAATTTATGAATTAACCAGTAAAAATGAATTCAAAAAAGATTATGGATTAAAAGATCAAATTCAAAGAGCTGTTGTTTCAATTTTAACTAATATTGCAGAAGGACTCGAACGAGATAGTAATCCTGAATTTAAAAGATTTCTTAATTATTCTAAAGGCTCAGCAGGAGAAGTAAGAACTTTGATTTATATTGCTTATGATTTAAATTATATAACAAAAAAAGAATTTAAAATTAATCTTGAACAATCAATATCAATAATAAAACAACTATCAAGTTTTATAAAATATCTGAGAACAACAATCAAACCCAAAACCTAAAACATGACAACCTGTAAATCTGATAACCATTATGAAAAGAAACTATTACATATTTAGCAGTGGGAAACTAATCCGCAAACAAAACACATTATATTTTGAACCCGGAAAAAGTGAAGAACCTGAAGAACTTCTCAAAGAAGATGAAGATATTATTGAAGTTGAAGATGAATCGACAAATGAAACCTTGGATGAGAAAGAACCTAAGAGAATGCCAAGAAAACCTATTCCAGTTGAAGATATTGAATCACTTTATTGCTTTAGTGAACTCCGCTTCAATACAAAATTCTTAAACTTTATTTCTCAAAAACAAATTACTCTGCATCTATTTAATTACTACGGATATTATAGTGGTAGTTTTTATCCGCGTGAACCGTTTGTCTCAGGTAAACTTTTGGTTCGGCAGGTTAATCATTATATTGAAAATTCTAAACGGACGGTAATAGCACAAAAATTTGTTGAAGGAGCCGGAGAAAATATTAGAAAAAATCTGCTCTATTATAATGCACGCGGAAAAGATATGTCGCCCTTTTTACCAAGAGTTGAAGATTTAATATCTAAGATTAAATATACAGAAGATGTTCAGGAGCTAATGGGAATTGAAGGAAATATCCGATCAATTTACTATACAACATGGAATTTGATAATTGATAAACCAATAAATTTTTCTAAGAGGGAGAAGAGACCACCGACAAATGAAATAAATGCTTTAATCTCTTTTGGTAATTCTTTGGTTTATACCTCAGTACTAAGTGAAATTTATAAAACTCAACTTAATCCGTTAATTAGTTTTTTACATGAACCAGGCGAAAGAAGATTTTCACTTGCTCTTGATATTGCTGAAATCTTTAAGCCGCTTCTTGCCGATAGAATAATTTTTAGTCTGCTAAATAAAAAGCAAATAAAGGAAAAACATTTTGATAAAAAATTAAACTTTTGTCTTTTAACGGAAGAAGGAAGAAAAATTTATTTAAAAGAGTTTGATGAAAAACTTAAGACAACAATCAAGCACAGAAATCTTAAACGTTCAGTAAGTTATAGACACTTAATTAGACTTGAATGTTATAAGATTGTAAAACATATTTTGGATGAGAAGCAGTATAAGCCCTTTAAAATTTGGTGGTAACGGACTTTAATTTTTTTAATGTAAATAAATTGGTGATTTTATTGATGAATAAAATTATATTAGAAATAAAAATAATAGAAGAGTTGGAGAATAAATATGAAACAAACCTTGAATTATCCTGCTGTATCTAAGAGTAGATTTTTTTAGAAATTAACTTTTGTTCGAATTTATTATGACTTAAAAAAACAATGATTTAATTAAATATTTGTAAAATAGTGGGATTATTATGTACATGATTGCAGTTTATGATGCTGCTCCTAAGCGAGGAATAAAGCTATTAAAATTTTTAAGGCAGCACTTAATTTGGATCCAGAACTCTGTATTTGAAGGAGATGTAACGGAAAGCCAGTTTGAAATAATAAAAAAAGGAATATCAGAAAGAATAAACAAAGAAAAAGACTCGATAATAATATATAAATTCGATTCACAAAATTACACGGAAAGAGAGGTAATAGGAATAGAAAGAAATGAGACCGATACATTCATATAAAATCCTTCAATTCCTAGTAAAATCTGTAAAATTAGTGGCAGTTGTCGAGGAACGGTAAAAAAAGCAGTATTGTACATAGACGCACTAAGTCAATAAAAAAGCTTGCAAAACAGTTCAAAAAGGGCTATTTTACGGCAGTTTTAATCGTACTATTATAGAATTGAAATTTATTGCTGACTTACTTAACATGTTCTTGTAATTTCGTTTTAATCGTACTATTATAGAATTGAAATTTTTTCCCAACTAAGATTAAGGTGCACATCATGAAGTTTTAATCGTACTATTATAGAATTGAAATAGGGCAGAACAGATACTCGTGAAATCATCTCCATTATGTTTTAATCGTACTATTATAGAATTGAAATGCATTAACGGTAGATGTTATAGTTATTTTAGCAAAGGTTTTAATCGTACTATTATAGAATTGAAATTTCGCAGCGTTTAACTCTTTAGCTTTTTTTTCTATTGTTTTAATCGTACTATTATAGAATTGAAATGTAGATCTTTTTTTGCTTCGGAAAGTGAAGCGGGTGGTTTTAATCGTACTATTATAGAATTGAAATTACAGATATCAAACTTAGCCTTCTTGACCTCGTATCCGTTTTAATCGTACTATTATAGAATTGAAATTCTAGACTCGACGCTTTACTGAGCGAGTGCGCCCAAGTTTTAATCGTACTATTATAGAATTGAAATATTTTCGGGTCATCAAAAGTATCCATGAACTCTATCGTTTTAATCGTACTATTATAGAATTGAAATATAATACTGTCCATGAGTTTTTGATGTTTTTCATAGTTTTAATCGTACTATTATAGAATTGAAATATCGTTGCAATAAAATTCTCCGAATATAAGTAGTGTGTTTTAATCGTACTATTATAGAATTGAAATAGAGTATGATGCAACATCAACATTGTTGGTACTAGGGTTTTAATCGTACTATTATAGAATTGAAATTTCCAACCGCTGAGACATACAATTTCTTGCCATTCCGTTTTAATCGTACTATTATAGAATTGAAATGCATGTACCTCCAAAAGCATAAGAACTCCAGCAATTGTTTTAATCGTACTATTATAGAATTGAAATTCTTCTAAAAAAGTAGACAAATCTATGTCATCTAAGGTTTTAATCGTACTATTATAGAATTGAAATCCAAAACTAAGGCATATATACTCTCTATCTTTGTTCGTTTTAATCGTACTATTATAGAATTGAAATTTCCGTTAGTAAATCATATTAATGATTTATTTTCAAAGTTTTAATCGTACTATTATAGAATTGAAATATACATTGTAGAACTCATCAAGATAGTTTTAGTAAGGTTTTAATCGTACTATTATAGAATTGAAATTCATTTATCTCCGTGAGTAAGCTCAATTAGCTTATCGGTTTTAATCGTACTATTATAGAATTGAAATAAAAGAAACTGCTGAAACTCTTAATGAACTGTTTGAGTTTTAATCGTACTATTATAGAATTGAAATCTTGGAAATATTTGCTTCGTGAAAAATCTAATTGGGTTTTAATCGTACTATTATAGAATTGAAATGTTTTACTCTTTACTCGTTACCATTTCACCCTTTACTCGTTACCATTTCACCCTTTACTGTTCTAAAAATTTACTTCTATTTATAGTCTAAGTCTAAAAAAATTATATCATATAAAAAAAATTGGATTTAAAGCATCTAAATAATTTTTTCAATATCAATTTTTGTACGATAATTTAAAGCGATTTAATTTGGGTAATCTAAAAGTAATTTTACCGAAAAGTGCGGGTTTAGGTTTGTTGAGTAATATAAAAAAAATCCCTAAAACTATTTAAGTGATAGGGATTTTAGAAGTTTATTTCTTTAAGTTTTAATCAACTACTTCAAACTCAATTCTTCTGTTTTTAGCTCTACCTTCTTTTGTTTTATTATCAGCAATAGGATTTGATTCTCCAAAACCTTTTGTAGTTAAGCGATTTGCAGCTATGCCTTTAGCAACAAGATACTTTTTAACTGAAGCAGCTCTTCGTGCAGATAAGTCTTGATTATATTTTTTATTGCCATCGCTATCTGTATAACCTTGAATATCTAACTTAACATTCGGTAGTTCGTTAAGTACAACAACTACATTATCTAAAATTTCTTTAGAGTTGTCTAAGATTTCATCACTATTTACTCTAAAATTAATATTGGAAAATGTAAGCTTTCCTTTATTCTGTATTGCCTTTGTTATTTTTAAGATTTCATCATTGGTTTCTTTAGGCTTTACTCCAATAGGTTCAGGACATTGATGAGGGGTGCCGTCAAAAATACTAAACTCAATTCTTCTGTTTAATGCTCTTCCTTCTTTGGTATTGTTAGATGCAATTGGCTCTCTTTCTCCGCAGCCAGTAGTAAATAATCTGGTCGAATCAACACCATTGGCAGTTAAGAATCTTCTAACTAAAGCGGCTCTTTTGTTTGAGAGTTCCATGTTATATTCATCATTTCCCCAGCTATCAGTATGACCAATAATTTCAATTTTTTCTTCAGGATATTTATTCAGTATTTTTGCAACATTTAGTAAAATTAGTTTAGCTTCTTCTGTAAGAGCAGCTTCATCAAATTTAAATTTAACTTTTTCCAATACAAAAGATTCTCTTGTAACTATAGCTTTCTCAATTATATTATCAATAAAAACTGTATCAACTACAATTTTTTCTATAGGAATTTCTGTAATTACTTCTTGAATTTTTATTTCGGGTTCACATATTCTTGATCTTTTGCCTCTCCAGAAATACCAATTTAACCCAATGCCAAGATTCATGTAAGCATCACCATTGTTGGATAGCAAACCTTTAGTCTCGTTATCGGAGTCATTCCCATCAATCTTATTATTAGAAGCATTTAAATAATTTAATTCAGCTCTTAAACTTAATCTGTTCCAGAATTTAAACTCAGCACCTACACCAAGTTCTAACTGATAACCTGTAAAATTATCTTCCATGTGAACTCTCTCACCACCTGTTCCTAAGTAAGGATTGGAAGAGCCAAAATAAGTTGCACCGTATCCAACCAAAAGAAAAGGAGTTATTCTTTCGCAAGGAAGTATATTGTAGATTAACTCTAAATTTAAGACCCCCATATTTACAAAATTATCTTGTTCTCCATTATTCTTGTAATAAAATGAATGCAATAAAACATAACCGGGAGAGAGCCTTAAACTAAAATGTTCGGTTATATTATAACCGAGATGTAAAGCTCCACCGACATTTCTGTCTCCGGCAATAGATTCTTGAGTTAAACCTAAAAACCTGGGATAACTTCCGGAGATACCAACATACCAACTTGTTTTATAAACTTTTAGTGTATCTTCAGTATCTTCTGTTTGAGCAAATACAGTGAAACTTAGAAAGAATAAAAAAATAGCTATTAAATTGTTTGATGTTTTGTTCATGATTGGTCCTTTGTGATTTATTATAATAATATTATTGTCATTTTATATTGTAAAAGATTATAATATAACAATAATACAAAAATAAGTAATTTTTTTTTATTAAAACTTTAAATCTTAAAAAGTTTTTTTATTAATATTTTGTTCTAAAAGTAATATTGATTTGTTCTTAATAAACATTATTCCTATTATATAAGTTTATTTATTAAAATTTTATTTAATATGAAGATATTAAAATTTGGCGGAACATCGGTAGGCAGTGTTGAAGCTATAAAAAAAGTAATTAACATTATTAAAAGCTACTATAACAAAAAGGCTGAATTCTCAGTAATCATGTCGGCTTTTGGAGGTACTACTAATAGTTTAATTGAAATTGCAAATAAAACATTAAACCGTGAAGATTCCTATCTTAGTGATTACCATGCTTTGCGGTTAAGACATATAGAAGTTTTTGATAATTTAGTAACACACTCAAAAAAAAATATTATTTTCAAAGAAGTTCACAGAGATTTCGATGAATTAGCTGATATTTTGAAAGGAGTTTACTTGTTAAAAGAACTTACTCCTAGAATTTTAGATACAATTCTCAGTTATGGAGAAAGGCTTTCTGCATTCATTATTTCCGAAGCATTAAAAAGCAATAATATCAAATGTGAATACTTAAAAGCATCAAAGATTGTCAAAACCGATTCAAATTTTGGAAATGCCAATATAAACATAGAAGTAACTTATAAAAATATTATAAAGCATTTTAAAAAGAATAAAAGTATTCAGATAATTACTGGTTTTTTAGGCTCAAATGAAAATAATGAAATTACCACACTCGGAAGAGGTGGTTCCGATTTAACAGCATCATTGTTTGGTGCCGCATTAAATGCTAAAGAAATTGAAATTTGGACTGATGTAAACGGTATCTTAACAGCGGATCCTCAAAAAGTAAACGAAGCAACACCCCTCAAGGCAATTACATACCAAGAAGCAATGGAAATGTCATATTTTGGTGCTAAAGTAATTTATCCGCCAACAATGAAACCTGCTTTGGATAAAAAAATAAAAATTAGAATCAGAAACACATTTAATACAGATTTTAAAGGTACAGTAATTTTGCAGCGAGAGTCAAAAATAAGATTTAATGCAAAAGGTATTTCTTCCGTAGATAACATTACGCTTTTAAGAGTAAGTGGAAGTGGTTTGTTTGGTAACGAAGAAATAACTTCAAAAATTTTTAATACCTTGGCTGACGAAAAAATTAATACAATTCTGCTTACTCAAGGTTCTTCTAGTTTAAGTCTTTGTATTGCTGTTTTACCTCAAGATGGTAAAACAGCAAAAGCAGCTATTCAAAAATCACTCAGGTTAGAAATATTTGACGGACAAGTAAACGAAATTGAAGCTGAGGAAAATCTTTCAATAATTGCTGTTGTGGGGGAAGATATGAGGCACACTCCCGGAATTTCCGGAAAGGTTTTTGATGCGGTCGGTAAAAATGGAATTAATTTAATAGCAATTGCGCAAGGTTCTTCCGAATTAAATATTTCATTTGTTATTAAAAATGAAGATTTGGCAAAAGCGTTAAATGTTTTACACGATGCTCTCTTTTTAGCACAAAAGAAAATTTATAATATCTATTTAGTCGGGACCAGCTTAATTGGAAAAGCACTAATAGAACATATTGAAGATAAAAGTAAATTTTTATTTGATTCCAAAGGAATAGAAATAAGACTAACAGCAATTGCCAACAGCAAAAAAATGTATTTTGATAACAACGGAATTGAATTAAGTAAATGGGAGCAAAACTTAAAGCAATCGAAACTAAAATCAAATATAAAAGAATTTATTTCTAAAATGAAAACTCAAAACCTTGCCAATTCCATATTTGTTGATTGTACTGCAAACGAAGTTGCAATACCTTTTTATCAGGAAATAATGGAAGCAAATATTTCTATTACAACACCGAATAAAATTGCCAATACAAAAGAATATAGTTTTTATAAAACTCTTCAAGAAACTGCATTAAGAAATAATGTAAAGTTTTTATATAGCACAAATGTGGGTGCCGGTCTTCCAATAATTTCTTCACTTAGGGATTTAATTAATTCGGGTGAAAAAGTTACAAAAATAGAAGGTGTTTTCTCGGGAACACTCAGCTATTTGTTTAATGAATTTTCTACTGATATTCCATTTTCAAAATTGGTAAAGAGTGCTAAAGAAAATGGTTTTACCGAACCGGACCCAAGAGATGATTTAAACGGTTTGGATGTTGCAAGAAAACTATTAATATTAATAAGAGAAACAGGTAAAGATTTTGAGCTTGAAAATATTGAAATAGAGAACTTAGTTCCTATAAAAGCCAGAAAAGTAAAAACATTGGATAACTTTTTTGAAATATTGGCAAAAGAAGATAAAAAGTTCGAAGAAAGAAAAAAGAAAGCCGATAAGAGAAATAATGTTTTAAGATATGTAGCCAAATTTGAAAACAATAAAGCTTCTGTAAAATTACAAGAAATTTCCGTAAATCATCCTTTCTACAACTTAAAAGGCAATGATAATATTGCAGCTATCACAACTGATAATTGTAATAATCAGCCTTTAATAATTAGAGGACGAGGTGCCGGAGCGGAGTTTACCGTATCGGGGATTTACAGAGATATTTTAAGAATAATAAATTATTTGGGATAAAATGAATAAAATTGGTATTGCAATTATCGGTGCAACAGGAAGCGTAGGACAAAAATTTGTTGAATTATTAACTAATCATCCTTGGTTTGAAATTTCGGAACTTGCCGCTTCCGAAAAATCTGCCGGGAAAAAATATAAAGATGCAGTCAATTGGCTTATGTCATCTAAGTTAGATGATAGAATTGCAGATATGGTTGTTCGGGAATCTATTCCAAATCTAAAATCAAAATTGGTCTTTAGTGCATTGGATTCATCAGTTGCAGGAAAAATTGAAACTGATTTTGCACAAAAAGGATATTTTGTAATTTCTAATTCAAGAAATCATAGATTTGATAAAGACGTTCCTTTAATAATTCCCGAAGTAAATTATGACCATTTAGAGCTGATAAAAAATAAACGTGGGGCAATAGTTACAAATCCCAATTGTTCAACAATAGGAATGGTATTGGCACTAAAACCACTTTATGATATTTTTGGAATTGAGACGGTTAATGTAGTAACAATGCAGGCAATTTCCGGTGGTGGTTATCCAGGTGTTTCAAGTATGGATATATTAGGAAATGTAGTTCCGCATATTCCCGGCGAAGAAGATAAACTGGTTAAAGAGCCGTTAAAAATTTTGGGGAAAATAAAAAATAACCGATTTCAAAATGCTGAAATCAAAATTAGTGCTCAGTGCAATCGTGTGCCTGTAATTGACGGTCATTTAGAAACAGTTCAAATTAACTTAAAAAAGAAACCAAGTAAAAAAGAAATAATTGAAGCTTGGAAAAATTTTAAAACATTGCCTCAAAAATTAAATCTGCCTTCCGCTCCTAAAAGTCCAATACATTATTTTGAGGAAGAATATTTACCGCAGCCAAGATTAAACAGTTTATTAGAAAATGGAATGGCAGTTTCTACAGGGCGTTTGCGAGAGTGCGAAATTTTCGATTTCAAATTTATAATTCTTTCGCATAATACTATAAGAGGTGCTGCGGGCGGAACCCTGCTTATTGCTGAACTACTGAAAGCTCGGAATTTACTAGAGGGAGTAAGCTAAATGACAAAATCGATTAAAGTTTTTGCTCCTGTTGTAATTTAAAATGTTTGATGCGGTTTCGACACTATCGGATTTGCTATTTAAAGAAACTGCAATATTGTTAAACTTAGATTCAGAAGAGATAAAAAATTATAAATTTATAACGAGAGTTTACTATAAGTTTTATTAAATAATTCAATCAAATAAATTAGTATTAAATTATTAACTCAATTACAGTTTTATTATTTTATAATAGTTAAATATTTAAATTAAGTTAACATGGAGATTCTTATGTCCGAACAATTTAATGCAGATGACGTGAAGTTAGATGCAGAATTAAAATTGAGTGATGATTTTTCCCCTCCGTCTTTTGAGGAGTGGAAAAAGAAAGTAGAAGTTGATTTAAAAGGAGCATCTTTTGAAAAAAAACTTCTTACAAAAACCTACGAAGGTATTACTCTAAATCCTATTTATACAAGAAAAGAAGTGGAAAATTCACCTTTTATAAATTCCTTGCCGAGTTATGATAATTTTGTCAGAGGAGATTCATATTCAGGTTACCACAAGAAAGCCTGGAGTGTAAACCAAGAAATTTCTATAGCTGATACTGAAGAATTTAACGAAGCTTTAATAAACGCTTTGAATAATGGACAAAATTGTATTAACATTTCTCTCGATACTGCAACAAAAGATGGTATTGATGCTGATTATTCAACTTCCGATAAAGTTGGTGATAAGGGATTATCAATTTCTGGGATTCAAAGCTTAACAAGAGTCTTTAAGAATATTGATTTAACCAAGCACGAAGTTAGAATTCATGCCGGTGCAGTTTCTATTTCATTTTTATCCTTGTTTAATGCTTACTTAAAATCTCAAAAAATTAATCCAGCAGATTTAAAAGGTTCAATTACTGCTGATCCGCTTTTTGAGTTAGTTCAACAAGGAAACTTAAATCTTAAAAGAAATTTTATTTTTGATAGTCTTAAAGCTGCCATTGATTGGGCAGAAGAAAATAATGTTGCCTTAAAACTAATCGGTGTGAACACAACACCTTATGTAAACAGCGGAGCAAATTCAATTCAAGAAATGGCAATTTCACTATCTACATTTGTCTATTATGCAAATCAGTTGATAGATAAAGGAGTTTCGCCTAAAACAATTTTTAACAGAACTGAATTTACTTTTGGGATAAGCACAAATTACTTTATGGAAATTTCTAAATTCCGAGCCGTAAAAGTATTGTTAAGTAATATAGCCGAAGCATACGGAGTTGATGAAAAAGATCTAAATTTAAATATTACAGCTAAATCTTCAGAATTTTATTTTACAAAATTAGATCCATATGTTAATATGCTTCGTTCTACCACACAAGCTTTTAGTGCCATTGTTGGTGGTGTTGATGGTTTAACTGTTTCACCTTTTGATGAAGTAATCAGAAAATCAGATACTTTCTCAAGAAGAATTTCGAGAAATACGCAAACAATACTCAGAGAAGAATCCCATCTCGATCAAGTAATTGATCCTGCCGGAGGTTCATATTTTATAGAGACCTTAACGGAAGAACTTGCTAATAGAGCTTGGAAATATTTTCAAGAAATTGAAGATAACGGTGGTATTGTAGAAAGTTTAAAACAAAATAAGATTCAAAATGAGATTGATGCTGTTATTGCAGCAAGAAACAAAGATATAAACAAACGCAAAGCTGTAATTGTAGGAACAAATATGTTCGCAGATATTAAAGAGAAACAATTACAAATTGATAATTTTGATAAAGAGGCTTTCTTCAAAAAACGTTCTGAGTATTTGAAGCAATACAGAGTTACAGGAAGTAACGAAAAACACAAAGAAATTTTAACTAAGTTACAATCAATTTCTGATTCGTTCAGTAAAGAAACTATCAATATAATGATAGACGCATATTTACAAGGAGCTACACTCGGAGAAATATTTAGTTCGCTTACCTCTACGCAAAAAGGTAAAGTCGAAATTACTCCGTTAAAAATTAGAAGAGCTTCCGAAGGTTTCGAAGAGCTTAGAAACTCTGCACTATCATACAAAGATAAAACGGGCGAACTGCCAAAAGTTTATCTTGCAAATTGGGGTTCAATAAAAGATTACAAAGCAAGAGCCGATTTTTCTAAAGGGTTTTTTGAAGTAGGCGGATTTGAAGTAATTGATCCTAAGGGTTCAACTTCCGTTCAAGAAATTGTAAGCGATACTATTGCTTCGGAAACTTCAGTTGTAACAATCTGCTCGACTGATAATAATTACGAAACTGTTGTTCCTGAACTTGCGAAAGAGTTAAAAAATAAAAAATCCGATATTCAAATTATTCTTGCAGGATTTCCCAAAGAAAAAATTGAAGAATATAAAAATGCGGGAGTTGATGATTTTATTTTTCTCGGAGCAGATGCAATGGAAAAACTAACCAACCTCTTAAATAAAATTGGAGGGATAAAATAATGAATAAACCAAATTTCAAAAATATAAGTTTAAAGTTAAATAAAGATAAACAATCATACAGCGATTGGAAAAAAGAATTTGAAAAATCTCTTGGTAAATCACCGGAAGAAACTATTTTTCAAACAATGGAACAAATTCCCGTTGCTCCTCTTTACACAAATGATGATATAAAGGATTTTCAACATCTTGATTTTATGTCTGGTCTGCCTCCGTTTTTACGCGGACCTTACAGCACAATGTATGTTGCTCGTCCTTGGACAGTAAGACAGTATGCCGGATTTTCAACTGCAGAGGAAAGTAACGCTTTTTACAGAAGAAACTTAGCGATGGGGCAAAAAGGTCTTTCCGTTGCATTCGATTTGGCAACACATAGAGGTTATGATTCCGATCACCAAAGAGTTGTAGGTGATGTTGGTAAAGCCGGTGTGGCAATTGATTCGGTTGAAGATATGAAAATTTTGTTCGATTCAATTCCTCTTGATAAAATGTCGGTTTCTATGACTATGAATGGAGCAGTGCTTCCTGTAATGGCTTTCTATATTGTTGCAGCTGAAGAACAGGGTGTAAAACCGGAGCTGCTTACCGGAACAATTCAGAATGATATTCTAAAAGAATATATGGTAAGAAACACTTATATTTATCCGCCCGAACAATCAATAAAAATTATTGCAGATATTTTTGAGTTCACATCTCAGAATATGCCTCGTTTTAACAGCATTAGTATTTCAGGTTATCACATGCAAGAAGCTGGAGCTACAGCCGACTTAGAAATGGCTTACACTCTTGCAGATGGTTTAGAGTATGTTAAGACAGGAATTAAAGCGGGATTGGGCGTTGACCAATTTGCTCCTCGTCTTTCATTCTTTTGGGCTTTAGGAATGAATTATTTTATGGAAATTGCAAAGATGCGAGCTGCAAGAATTCTTTGGGCAAAAATTATTAAGCAATTCAATCCGCAAAATCCAAAATCAATGTCGTTGAGAACTCACTCGCAAACATCGGGTTGGAGCTTAACTGAACAAGATCCGTTTAACAATGTTGTAAGAACTTGTGTTGAAGCTATGGCTGCTGCGTTAGGTCATACACAATCATTACATACAAATTCATTGGATGAAGCGATTGCTTTACCTACAGATTTTTCTGCAAGAATAGCTCGTAACACTCAGCTTTATTTACAAAACGAAACTGGAATAACAAAAGTTATAGATCCTTGGGGCGGTTCTTATCTTGTTGAATATTTAACTGACTCTTTACTAAAAAAAGGTTGGGAGCATATTCTTGAAATTGAATCACTTGGTGGAATGACTAAAGCAATAGAAGCCGGAATTCCTAAGATGAGAATTGAAGAAGCCGCTGCGAGAAGACAAGCAAGAATAGATTCGGGACAAGAAACAATTGTAGGAACAAATAAATATAAACTTGCTAAAGAAGATCCAATAGAAATACTTGAAGTTGATAACACGGCAGTTAGACTTTCTCAAATTAAGAGATTAAATAAAATTAAAGAAACAAGAAATGAAGCTGATGTACAAAAATCTCTTTCTGCAATAACCAAATGTGCAGAAAGTAAAGAAGGAAATTTATTAGACCTTGCAGTAAAAGCAGCAAGAGTAAGAGCAACACTCGGCGAAATCTCAGATGCAATTGAAAAAGTAAGTGGAAGATACAAAGCCGTTACACGAACAATATCAGGTGTTTACAGCAGCGAATACGAAGGAAGCGAAGATAAAATGCTAAGTAAAGCAAGAGAAATGACAAACAAATTTGCAGAAGAAGAAGGTCGCAGACCAAGAATCCTTATTGCAAAAATAGGACAAGACGGACACGACAGAGGAGCTAAGGTTGTTGCTACAGCTTATGCCGATATGGGGTTTGATGTTGATGTTGGTCCGCTTTTCCAGACCCCAGAAGAAACAGCAAGACAAGCAGTAGAAAATGATGTTCATGTTGTTGGTATGAGTTCGCTTGCTGCGGGACATAAAACTCTTTTGCCACAACTTGTAGAAGAGCTTAAAAAACTTGGTCGTGAAGATATAATTGTAATCATCGGCGGAGTAATTCCAAATCAAGATTACGATTATCTTTATGAAAGAGGTGCAGCAGCAATTTTTGGTCCGGGTACAAAGATACCTGAAGCAAGTGTAAAACTTATGGAAATAGTTAACGAAAGATTTGTAGGTTAATATTTTTCGTATTTTAGGGTTTCATGCGGGAGGATTTCAAAACCTCCCGTACTTTTATTTTTGCTCAATTCACTAATTTATGACATATAAATCATTTCATCAACCTAATTTGAATGTGAAAGAGAATCAAATCATTATGGAAATAAAAGAACCAACCAAACAAAACATTGATTTTGCAGTAAAACTTTTAAGAGCAGGTAATCTTGTAGCTTTTCCTACAGAAACGGTTTACGGTTTGGGAGCTGACGGATTAAATGAAATTGCTGTATCAAAAATATTTGAAGTAAAAAAAAGACCACAATTTAATCCGCTTATTTTACATATTTCGTCTTTAGATATGCTAAAAGAAATAGCTTGGTTTAATAATGATTTTCATAATTTAACTGAAAAATTTTGGCCCGGTCCTTTAACTCTTGTGCTTAAAAAGAAAAAAGTTGTTCCTTATATTGTAACATCCGGTTTGGATACAGTTGCAGTTAGAATACCGGATAATAAAATTGCTTTACAACTGATAGAAAAATTAGGCAGACCGATTGCTGCACCAAGTGCTAATATGTTCAAAAAATTAAGTCCCACAAAAGCCGAGCATGTGGCAAAGCAGCTTGGCAATAATGTGAAATTAATTTTGGACGGAGGCAATTGTAAAATCGGTGTTGAATCAACAATAATAGAAATTAAAAATAATAAAAAATATTATTTACGCCCGGGAGGAGTAAGCAAAGAAGATATTGAAAAAGAAATCGGTAAATTATTGCAAAAAGACGAGTTGAAACATAAGCCGAATTCTCCGGGACAATTACCAATTCACTATGCTCCTAATACTCCGATTTATTTTTATGATGAAAAAAAAATTAAAGAATTTTCACAAAAAAAGATTGGAGTAATATTTTTTAGTAAAGCAACAAATCAAAAGCTATTTTCGGAATTTAGAATTTTATCGAAAACAAAAAACTTATATGAAGCCGCATCAAATTTATTTAAGTTTTTACACGAATTGGAAGATAAAAACTTAGATGCAATATTAGTAGAAAAAATAAGTTCCGGAGGACTTGGCGAAGCAATAATGGATAGACTTACTAAAGCCGTTAATAAATATAAAAATTCTAACTGATAATGAAGCTAGATAAACTAAGACAAACAGTTCTTTTCTAATAATTGTAATTGCTTTCTAAGCTCTCGTTTGATAAAGTTTTTTCAAATCACTTTTTTATTTAACGCTCTCTATTATAATTGATGAAGCTTCGCCGCCGCCAATACAAAGCGAAGCCAAACCATATTTTGATTTTTTTGATTCCATTGCATGAATGAGTGTTGTTAAAATCCTTGCTCCGCTTGCTCCAATAGGATGACCAAGAGCAACAGCACCGCCATTAATATTTACTTTTGTGCTATCCAAATTTAATTTTTTATTTGTAATGAGAGAAACAACTGCAAAAGCTTCGTTTATTTCAAACAAGTCAATATCTTCAACTTTTAAATTAGCTTTTGCAAGAACTTTTCTAATTGAATCAATTGGAGCGGTTGTAAACCATTTGGGATCTTTTGCTGCAGTTGCTTGTGCAATAATTCTAGCTTTGGGTTTTAATCCAAATTCTTCAACTTTCTCTTTATTCATTAATAAAATTGCTGAGGCTCCGTCATTTATTGATGATGCGTTAGCAGCGGTTATAGTTCCGGTTTTCTTAAATACCGGCCTAAGTGTTTTTAACTTTTCGAAGTTTACATTGCCCGGTTCTTGGTCGGTATCTATAATTGTTACTGTTCCTTTTCGTCCTTTTACCTCTACGGGGATTATTTCGTTTTTGAATCTTTTTCCTTCAATTGATTTTAATGCTCGGTTGTAACTTTCAGTTGCAAATTTGTCTTGCTCTTCACGAGTAATATTATATTCTTCTGCACATAACTCGGCAATGTTGCCCATATGAATGTTATCGTAAGCATCAATAAGTCCATCTTCCAACATTCCGTCAACAAGATTTTGATTTCCCATTTTGTAACCACTGCGAACACTCTTAACATAAAAAGGGATTTGTGACATATTTTCCATTCCGCCTGCAATAATTACATCTGCATCGCCAACCATAATTGCTTGAGCAGCAAGCATAACCGATTTTAATCCTGAACCACAAACTTTGTTGATAGTCATACATTGAGTTGACTTATCCAATCCGGCTCCAAGTGCCGATTGTCTTGCAGGAGCTTGTCCTTCTCCGGCTTGAATTACATTTCCCATTATTACTTCATCGATAGAATCAACGGTTAAATTACTTCTTTCAACTAATCCTCTTATTGTAATGCTGCCGAGCTCTGTAGCCGGAACCGAACTTAAAACTCCCATAAATGAACCGATTGGTGTTCTAACCGCATCTATGATATAAACTTCTTTCAAGTTTTGCATAATTATCTCCTAAGTAATTTTCTATTAGCTTAATTTAATATAACAATTTAGAAATAAAATTGTAAATCAGGCGAAAGGAAATGCTGTTGAGTTTAGGGATTGAAAAAACAGATATAAGAAAAAAAGCAAATGGTATTTTTGAACTTGTCTATTTACTTCAATTGGTACATGCACTACATTAGTAATGAGCAGGGGAGAGGTGCAAATTTTTAGATTGTTTCGGGTAAGTAAAATTTAATTGAATACTTTAACATTAGTGAACGATGCTTTTTTACATCGTTCACTATTTTCTATAAAATTATTTAAGTAATAACATTTTTCTTACTTGATTAAAGTTATTGACTTGTAACCTGTAAAAATAAATTCCACTTGGTAAATTCTCGGCATTAAACTTAATTGAATAATTCCCGGAAGTTTGATTTTTATTTACTAAGGTTTTTATCTTTTTGCCAAGCACGTTATAAACTGTCAATTTTACATTTAATATTTTTCCTTTTAAGCTTGAAGGAATTGTATATTCAATTGTGGTTTCCGGATTAAAAGGATTTGGATAATTTTGATTTAATTTAAATGTATTGGATATGGTACTTTTATTATCAACAATATTAGTTGCATAGCCTCCGTTATTAGTTGTATGATAGACTGCATTATCGCATATAATCCAGCCATTAGCACTATCTGTAAAAACTATATCTCGCATTTTAGCAGGAGGTGTGAAGTTCTGCTTTACCCATGTTTTGCCTGTATCATTACTGTAGAATAAATTATCATAATCTGTAAACCAAACTTTGGAAGGATCATTTGGAAGAAACTCAATATCATTTCCCCAAGCAAGATTCTGAACAACACTTTCAGTCCAAGTTTTGCCCCCGTCAATTGTTCGCATGACTTTATTTTTAGATGCCAAACCAATAACTGCCAAACCAATGTTTTCATCAAAAAATTTTAAAACAGTTAGAGCTGATGAATCAAGACTTGTTTTACTCCAATTATTACCGCCGTTCATACTTTTATAAATTCCTTTGAGAGGACGATTCCCGAAATATTCATAAAAATAGCCAACTTCTGAATTAACAAAATCAATTCGCCTCCAAGTATCACCTGATGCCCAAATTTTAATATCGTTTTCCATTAAAGTCCAAGTTTTACCGCCATCTGCTGTTCTTAAGAAAGCAGCTTTAGAGTCAGCACTATCATTCGGAGCATCGCCCATTGCAACTCCGTTTTGCGAATCGAACATTTCAATATAGTTCATAAATTTTGTTACAGTAGTATCGTAAAATTGAGTCTCCCATGTTTTTGTTCCATCAGATGATTTTAATATTCTTCCTTCGGTTGAAACAACCCAAATATTAGATGAATCAATTATTGAAATATCTACTAAAGACCCTTGTTTATCTTTAAGTGGAGTGGATATAAGCCAATTTTTCCCCCCATCTTTAGAATAATAAACTAACCACTCATTGTTGTGTGCTATAAATGCAATACTATTTTTATCACATGCGTCTATAGCACCTTGAGGAGTATCCCAGTTATTAATTCCCACAGATATTTCCACCCATTGTGCATTAACACAAAAGGTAGAAAATAATATAAAAACTAAAAGAAAAAATTGAAATTGTTTTTTCATTTTAATCACCTATTTTTTTATATGAAAAATTAAATAGAATATTTTTCGTCTTTATCAAAATAGTAATTGAGCAGTTATTAAAATTACCGAAACAGAATAAAAATAATATAAAAAAAACTTCAATTATGCAAGACTTGAATGTGCTTTTTTTGTAAGAATAGAATATTATTCAATAAAACAGTTTTTTTTTGTAAAAATCATTACAAATATATTTAAAAGAGATATCTGGAAAAAGTTTTAAAGATAAATAACAACCCACTTTCTACCACAAAACCATAAAAATCCAATTTAATGTCTATTTTGGAGGCAAATTATCTATTCAAAGTAGAATTTTTTCATGAAAAAAAACTTGACTTTTATCGAATAAATGCATTATTTTTCGATTAGTGGGTAAAAGTGTTTAATTTTCCCAATAAATGGAGAGAAATGTTTCTAGGAAGTTTTAATTATTCAATGGACTCAAAGGGCAGAATTAGTATTCCTGCCAAATTGAGGAAGCTTGTAGATCCAAAGTCTAACGATTCTTTTGTTATGACAAGAGGAACCACAAAATGTATTGACTTATATCCTATGAACTTTTGGGAAGAACTTGTTCAAAGTAAATTAAATCGATTAAACAGTTTTGATCCTGAAGAAGCAAGATTTTTAAGAATGTTTTTACAGCAGGCAGCTGAAGATAAATTAGATTCGCAGGCGAGATTATTAATTCCAAAAAACTTAATTGAATATGCCGAAATTGGCAAAGAAGTTTTAATAATCGGTGCAAATAAGAAAATTGAAATTTGGAATCCTAAAATTTACGACGAGTACATAAATAGTAGTGATCTGACTTTCGCAGAGGTAGCAAAAAAAGTAATGGGAAAATAATTTTATGGAATACCATATTCCGGTATTACTGCAAGAATCGGCTGGTTATTTAATTGGTAATAAATCCGGAATTTATTTTGATGGCACTCTCGGATTAGGAGGACATATATCAAAATTTTTATCGATGTTAAATACAGATGCACAATTTATTGCAACAGATAAAGATATAGAAGCATACAACTATTGCGAAAAAAAATTTAACGAAGATAAGAGATTAACAATTTTTAATACAAGTTTTTCGAATATAAGAACTATTGCACTTGTAGAAAAAATAGAGGGATTTGATGGGATTTTTGCTGATCTCGGCGTTTCTTCGTACCAACTTGATAAACCTGAATTGGGATTCACATTCCGCAAGGAGGCTCTTTTAGACTTGAGAATGGATAAAACTTCGGGTAAGCCTGCTTATGAATTTGTAAATACTGCAAAAAAAGAAGAATTAGCTGATGTAATTTTTCAATTTGGGGAAGAGAAAAAATCAAGAGTAATTGCAAAAAATATTGTTAGAGCAAGAACCCAGCAGCCGATAAAAACAACAACCGGCTTAAAGTCTGCAATAGAACAAGTAATTCCTGCAAGAAATTCCCACAAAACATTAGCCAGAGTTTTTCAAGCATTAAGAATTTATGTAAATAATGAGTTGGATGAATTAAAAGATTTTTTGAAGAAGTCTGTTGAATTATTAAACACAAATGGCAGAATGGTTATACTTTCATATCATTCTTTAGAAGATCGAATTGTAAAAGAATTTTTCAAATATGAAGCCCAAGATTGTGTTTGTCCAACGGAAATTCCTGTTTGTATGTGTAATAAAAAAAGCAGATTAAAAATATTAACTCGCAAACCTATTGTTGCGAGCGAATTGGAAGTTAATAAAAATCCTCGAGCAAGGAGTGTAAGATTAAGAGTCGCAGAAAAAATATAAAGAATAACGGAAACTCTTTTTTTAAGAGATTTTTTTTTGTTGTACTTACAATAATACCGATTATCTATATTTATTTATTTTCTATCAAAGAAGTAAAAGAGCTTAATAAGATTAAAAATAAAAAAACAGAAGAGTTAAACGAAAAAGAAAACAAGTTGGAAATAAAGAAAGTAGAATATCAAAAATTAACATCGGAAGATGAAGTTGTAAGTAAAGCAAAAGATAAATTCGGTTTGATAAGGATTGATAACTTGGATGTAGTTAATATAAATAATAATAAAATTGAAAATCTCAAAAAGTATATAGCGAAAAAATATGAATAATTCTCGTGCATTAGTTGTATTGCTATTTTTGTTGTTGGTTTTTATGAGCCTTATTGCAAAACTGTTTCGTGTTCAAGTTGGCAATCATGAAAAATATTCTGCTAAGGCAGTGCATCAACAAAATACAATCTATTCTGTTAAAGCCGAAAGAGGAATTATTTATGACAGAAACGGAGAGATATTAGCTTATACAAAAGATGATGTTTCGTTGTATGCTGATTCAAGAATGCTAAGAAAGAGAAAAAAGAATAGAGAAAAAATTGCAAAAAAATTAGCGAAAGTTTTTAATACAAACCCTAACAAATACAAAAAACTTATTAGCAAATCTAAAGGAAATGTTTGTCTCGAAAAGAAAATATCTAAAGATAAAGCACTTCTGTTAGATGATTTTGTTGTTGATGGATTTTTCAAAACGGAAGATTATACCAGAGTTTATCCTTATAAAAATTATACTTCGCACATATTGGGCTATGTTGATAAAAATTGTGATGGCAAAGATGGTTTGGAGAAACTTTACAATAAAAAACTTAAAGGTACGGATGGCGAGCTTCATGTTGAAAGAGATGCATTAGGCAGAGCTGTTTCAATAGATTATGATGATTCTAATTTACCTGTTCAAGGAAATTCATTTTATTTAACAATTGATAAAGTTTATCAAAAAATATTGGTTAACGAATTAAAAGCAGGTTTGGAAAAATATGAAGGTAAATCCGGAATAGGAATAATAGCTAATCCGAATACAGGAGAAATTTTAGCACTGGCTAATATTCCCGATTTTGATCCCGACAAATATTATAGAGCATCAAATTTTCAAAGGAGGAATAGAGCTTTAACCGATACTTATGAGCCGGGTTCCACGATGAAAGCAATAGTTCTTGCAATAATGTTGGAAGAGAAAATTGTTAATATTAAGCAGGTAATCAATACGGAAAACGGTAAATATAGAATTAAGGGAGCTTTAATAAGAGATACACATAAATTCGATAAACTAACCGTTCAAGAAGTAATAGAGCAATCCAGTAATATTGGAATGGTAAAGCTGAGTGAAAAAATTGATACAAGAGATTTTTACAAAGGAATAAGAGATTTTGGTTTTGGTAATTTAACATCAATTGATCTTCTCGGCGAAACAAGAGGTAATCTCAAAAAGCCAAGTCAATATTCCGGTATAAGCAAAGCATTTATTTCGCACGGTTACGAAATTTCCGTAACACCTATTCAAATGGTAATGGCATATTCAGCTTTAATTAATGGCGGAAAATTACTGCAACCGTTTGTACTTAAAAAAATTGTAAACCCCGATGGCAATATTGATGAAGAGTTTGAGCCATCGAAAATAAGAAATGTAATTAGTAAAGAAACATCTGAAATGATGATAAGTATGCTGTTTGGTGCTGTGGAAAATGGTACTGGCTCCAAGGCACAACAAGAAAACATTTTTGTCGGCGGTAAAACCGGAACTGCACAAAAATTAATAGATGGCAGATATTCCAATAAGCAATATAATTCGTCCTTTATAGGATTTTTTCCTGCTGATAATCCTCAAGTGCTTTGTTTTATATTAATCGATTCTCCTAAAAAAGGAAGATACGGAGGACAAGTAGCAGCCCCGATTTTCGGTAACATTACCAAAAAGATAATGGAAACCGATTTTAGAATAGATAGAAAGAGAGATAAGATAAAAAGGGATGAAATTTTTCAAAAGTTCGTTGAAAATATTGAGTTAGATGATAGCGATGATATTACATCTTTTGCAAATGTTGGGAGCGAATCGGAAAAAAATTCTTTGACAAAAATTAAACGAACAACAATGCCTAACTTAAAAAATAAATCTTTGCGAGAAGCAATAGCAATTTTAAGTGAGTTGAAAATTAAATATAAAGTGAAAGGGGCGGGAAGAGTTAAATCGCAGAGTATAAAATCAGGTGCAAAACTAAAGGAAAATATGGTTTGTGTTTTGAAACTTTCTAATGCTGGAGCAAATTAAAAATTTATGTTGTTGAATCAATTGTTAAATAATGTGTCGGTTATACAAACTATCGGTAAGCCCGAACTTGTTGAAATCAAAAATATTACTTTAAACTCAAAGGAAGTAAAAAATAAATCACTTTTTGTAGCTATTAAAGGATTTAAGATTGACGGACATAAATTTATTCCCGAAGCAGTCAGCAAAGGAGCAAAAGCAGTTGTAGTTGAAACCGATTCGGAAGACATTGATAGTCTTTTAAAATTAAATGATGTAACAAAAATTTTAGTCAAAAATTCTCGAATAGCATTAGCTCAATTGTCTAACTCGTTTTTCAATTATCCATCAAGTAAATTAAACTTAATTGGAATTACGGGAACAAAAGGGAAAACCACAACGACTTATTTTATTAAAAATATTTTTGAAACCGCCGGAGAAAAAACCGGTTTGATTGGTACAAATAAAAATATAATTGATAATGTAGAAGTACCGACTAAAATGACAACTCCCGAATCGAATGTGATAAATGAACTTTTGAGTAAAATGGTAAAAACAGATTGTACTAACTGTGTTATGGAGGTTTCATCTCACTCATTAGACTTACATAGAGTTGATGATTTGGATTTTAATGTTGGGATTTTTACAAATTTAACTTCCGATCATTTGGATTATCATAACAATACGGAAAGTTATTTAAAAGCTAAAAAAATCTTATTTGATAACTTGAAAGCTGAAGCCAAAGTTATTTATAATAAAGATGATGAGTATTCTAAAGAAATCTTAAAAGATTGTAAATCAGAGAAAATCAGCTATGGGATAAACCCAAAAGCTGACTTACAAATAAAGACTGTTGAGTATGATTTAAACGGAACTACATTCTCGCTTGAGCATAAAGGCAAAGATTACAAAGTTGAAACCAAATTGATAGGAGTTTTCAATGTTTATAATGCTGCGGCGGCAATTGGTGGAGCAATAAATTCGGGTGTTGATATTGATACTGCAATAAAAGGAGTTATATCAACTCCGCAAGTTCCCGGCAGATTTGAAGTTCTTAGCAGTGGTAATAAAAAAGTGATAATTGATTATTCGCATACAGCAGATAGTTTAAGACAAGCTCTCGAATCAATAAATCATATAGTTAAGGACAAGTGTACTGTTTATACTGTGTTTGGCTGTGGTGGTGATAGAGATAAAACTAAAAGACCGATAATGGGAAGAATTGCTGAAGAAAACAGCGATGTAATTATAATTACTTCTGATAACCCGAGAACGGAAGAACCTCTATCAATAATAGAAGATATAAAAAAAGGACTAAAAGGGAACAGTTATAAAACTATTCCGGACAGAGAAGAAGCAATAAAAGAGGCAATAGAAAAATCGGAGGAAAGTGCTGTAATTCTTATTGCGGGTAAAGGGCACGAAACTTATCAGGAAATAAACGGTGTCAGAAATTATTTTTCAGATAAAGAAACAGCGAGCAAGTATTTATAAATGAAAATTACGTTAAAAGACATATTTAATATTCCAAACTCAAGAATTTATAATCCTGATAGTTATAAATCGGCGAGCTATGTTTCTATTGATACAAGAACAATAAAGAAAAATTCTATTTTTGTTGCTATCAAAGGAAAAAATTTTGACGGACACAATTATATAAAAGAAGCAATTAAAAAAGGTGCAACTTCGGTAGTTATCAATAATAGAAAATTAAAAGATTTTGATGATGTTGAAGTTGCAATTATTTCAGTTAAAAATACTCTTGATGCTTACGGTGAACTTGCAAAAATTTGGAGAAATAAACTTTCTGCAAAAGTTATTTCCATAACCGGAAGTAACGGGAAAACTACAACCAAGGAAATACTTAGTCGGCTTTTGGAAATAAAATATAAAGTTCATAAAACAGAAGCTAATAATAATAATCAAATTGGTGTGCCGCTTACAATTTTATCGGCAAAGCCTAAAACCGATTTTATTGTTTTGGAGCACGGAACTAATCATCCCGGAGAAATTGAATATACCGCAAAAATAGCCGAACCCGATTTTGCAGTTATTACAAATATTAGTAATTCGCATTTACAATATTTAAAGTCTAAGGAAAAAGTTTTAGAGGAAAAATTAAGTTTATTCAAATATGTGAAAGATGATGGTTACGTCTTTATAAATAATGATGATGCACTTTTAGCTTCCATAAAAAGAAATTATAAAAATAAAATTACTTATGGCTTAAAAGGAAGATGCACGGTTAAAGGAAAAGTTAAAATTAAAAACAGTATAACAAATATTATTATAGATGAAATTGATAAAACAATAGAAACTACTCTTAATCTTTTGGGAAAAGCTAATGCTCAAAATTTTCTTGCGGCTTCTGCTATTGCTCTAAAAGTTGGGGTAACCGAAAGTGGTATCAATAAAGCAGCAAAAGAAATTAAAGCGGTAAAAGGAAGATTAGAGAAAATAAAAAATAAAAATTCCGTAATCATCAATGATACTTATAATTCGAATCCCGAAAGTGCAAGAATAGCTTTTGAAGTTTTAGATGAATTTAAGGACAAAAATAAAATTTTAATTTTCGGAGATATGTTTGAGCTTGGTAAAGACGCTGATAAGTTTCATAAAGATTTGGCAGCGAATATTAATTCTACTAATATTAACGAGGTTTACACGATAGGCAGAAAAGCAAAACTGCTTAATCAAAATTTGAATAAAAAAATTACTGCCAAACATTTTACAAACAGAGTTAAGTTAATTGACTTTTTAAAAGAGCTAAATATTGAAAATTCTGTTCTTCTCTTTAAAGGAAGCAGAGGAATGAAGATGGAAGAATTTCTAAATGTTGTAAAGGATAAAATAAAATAATGCTATACTACCTTTTTCAATATATCGATGAACTTTATTCGCCACCCGGATTTGGGGTATTTAAGTTTTTATCATTCAGATCAATGTTGGCAGCAATTACTGCTTTGTTCATTGCATTTTATATTGGTCCTAAAATCATCAAATATTTGCAGAAAAAACAAATTGGTGAAAAGGTAAGAGAATTAGGTCCGCAATCTCATAAGCTGAAAGAAGGAACTCCAACGATGGGTGGTATCATAATACTTCTTTCTATTGTGGCTCCTGTTCTGTTGTGGGCTGATATAAAAAGTGTATTCATCGTTTTAGTTCTTATGGGAACAATTTGGCTTGGGTTTGTAGGTTTTGTTGATGACTACCTGAAAGTTGTAATGAAAAAATCAAAAGGATTAATTGCTCGTTATAAATTACTTGGACAGGTACTTATTGGTTTAGTTGTAGGTTGTGCAGTTTATTTTTTACCGGAGTTTAGTGAGTATAATACTCAAACAACCTTACCTTTTATGAAAAACTTAAATTTTGATTTTTCAATTTTTTACATACCTGTGGTAATTTTTATTATAACAGCTACTTCAAATGCTGTTAACTTAACTGATGGCTTGGATGGACTTGCAATTGGTTCAATGATAATTATAATGCTAGCTGTAGCAATTTTAAGTTATGTTACGGGCAACAGTATTTACTCGGATTATCTTAATGTAATTTATTTGCCCGGTTCCGGTGAATTAACTGTTTTTATTGCTGCATTTATTGGTGCGGGACTAGGATTTTTGTGGTTCAATTTTTATCCGGCACAAGTATTTATGGGTGATACCGGTTCACTTGCACTCGGAGGGGCATTTGGAATTATTACAATCTTAATTAAAAAAGAATTATTAGTTCCAATACTTGGCGGAATATTTTTTATTGAAACTCTATCTGTAATTATTCAGAGATTATACTTTAAGTACACGAAGAAAAAATACGGTGAAGGTAAAAGAGTTTTCAAGATGGCTCCTTTGCATCATCATTATGAATTGTTAGGTTGGGCTGAACCCAAAATAGTAGTAAGGTTTTATATTGCTGCAATTATTTTTGCAATAATTAGTTTGGCAACATTTAAAATACGTTAATGAATATTAAAGGAAAAAATATCGCAATTTTAGGAGCCGTAAGAAGTGGAGTTAGTGCTGCAAAGTTAGCACGGAACAAGGGAGCAATACCGTTTGTTAGTGATATTTCAACAACCGGGCTTGTTAAGCAAAATTGTGAAGAGTTAAAGAAATTAAACATCGCTTGTGAAATAGGTAAGCACTCGGAGAAAATTTTTGAGAGTGATTTCATCATTACAAGTCCCGGTGTTCCAACTAATGCAACAGTTTTATCCGAAGCGAAAAAAAGAGGCATTAATGTCCATAGTGAAATTGAATTTGCATCTTGGTTTTGCGAAGGTAACATAATTGCAATTACGGGAACAAATGGAAAAACTACTGCCACTAGTTTGTGTAGCCATATCTTAAACCAAAGCGGCATAAAATGTTTTACTGCCGGTAATATCGGTTTACCTTTTTCGGAGATTGTAGAAGATGTGAATATTAGTGATTACGTTGCTCTCGAAGTTTCAAGTTTTCAGCTTGATTTTATTAGTAACTTTAAGCCCGATTTTTCCATAATCTTAAATATTACGCCCGATCATTTAGACCGATATGAAAATAGATTTGATCTTTACATTAAATCAAAAATCAGAATTGCGGAAAATCAAGATAAAGGTGATACTTTTATTTATAACGGAGATGATGAGAATATCCCAATGGGATACATAAGTGAAAGAGTTCAATTTTTACCATTTTCATTGAAGCAAAGTTTGAGCAACGGTTGTTTCCTTGATGATAATTGGATTGTTTATACTCAAAATAATTACGTCCAGGATATATGTAAAGTATCGGAACTATTTTTAAAAGGAGAACATAATCTTCAAAATACAATGGCTGTTATTTGTGTCGCAAAAACTATCGGGCTAAAAAATGAAAATATTAAAAAAGCTTTAGGAACTTTTAAAGGTGTTGAACATAGATTGGAATTTATTAGAGAGGTAAACGGGATAAAATTTATCAATGATTCCAAAGCCACAAATGTAGATTCGGTTTGGTATGCTTTAAGAAGTTTTGAAGAACCTATATACCTTATACTCGGTGGTGTTGATAAAGGTAATGATTATCTGAAGATAAAAGATGAAGTTAAAAATAGAGTGAAAAAAATATATGCAATTGGTGAATCCGCCGAAACAGTTCACAAATTTTTCAACTCTATTGTAGATGTTGAGATTGTATCTGATTTTAATTTTATCATTAATAAAGTTTTAATAGAAACTCAACCGGGAAGTGTTTTATTGCTTTCGCCTGCTTGTGCCAGCTTTGACATGTTCCGGAATTATGAAGACAGAGGAAGTCAATTTAAAGAAATTGTTGGAAACATAATATGAAAAATATTCACCGAATATTAATCGGTATAATTTTATTGCTAATTATTTTGGGAACAGTATTAATTTTTTCTACCAAAGGATTTTCATTTTTTATTTCTCATATTGAAAAAGTTTTAATTGCAGTTGTGTTGTTTTTCATCTCTGTAACAATCCCTTATAAGAGCTATAAAAAAATAAGTAAAATAGCTTTAATGTTAATAGTTTTGATGTTGTTATTGACCTTATTTATCGGTCCTGAAGTGAAAGGTGCTTCAAGATGGTTAAATTTAGGGATAATAAGATTTCAACCTTCGGAATTTGCAAAGATTTTTCTACTGCTTCATCTTGCGGTTTTAATTGAAGAAAAAGGGAAGGAAAATATCAAAAGTTTTAACCATGGCTTGGTTTTTACACTCATCTGGATTTTTGCAGTTTGCGGACTAATTTTTTTGCAGCCCAATGTGAGTACAGCAATAATAATTGCATTTACATCATTTATATTACTATACGTTGGTGGAGCAAGATTATCTCACTTATTAGGAATAGGTGGGAGTATTTTTGTTTTTGCCATTGGTCTAGGAGCTATGGTTATGCCGCACGCTAAGGCACGGATTCTTCCATACATAAAAAGTTTCCTGACTGAAGGTTATATTAATTTTCAAGTATTGCAATCTAAAATTGCCCTTGGCAGTGGTGGTCTTTTAGGACTTGGAATAGGAAAAAGCAGACAAAGCGATTTATTTCTTCCTGAGTCACATAACGATTTTATTTTTTCTGTTATTGGAGAGGAACTCGGATTTTTTGGAGCAATGGTTATTTTGGTAGCATATATGGCAATCTTTATAGTTGGTTTATTCATTGCCAAAAGAACTAAGGATGAGTTTGGACAACTGCTAGCATTCTCTATTTCATTCACAATAGTGCTAAGTGCGTTTATTCATGTTGCCATTGGATTGGGTTTATTACCAACAACAGGAATTACACTGCCATTTATAAGTTTTGGTGGAACATCAATAATTATTTTTTCAATATCTATCGGAATATTAATCAATATCTCTTTGGCTAACAATAAAAAACTCAAAACAAGGAAAGCACAATAGTGAACAAGAAGAATCTGAGATGCATTGTTGCTGCCGGTGGAACGGGCGGACATTTATTTCCCGCTCTTTCTGTTGTGGAAGAATTGAAAAGAAACAATAATGATGCGAGCTTTCTTTTTATTGGGACTAAAAACAAGATCGAAGCCGAAGTAATTCCTGAACTTGGTTATAAATTTAAAACTATATGGGTCAGCGGATTAAACAGAGGAGCAATAATTAAAAATTTATTGTTCCCGTTAAAAGTTATTGTATCGACTGTACAATCATTTTTTATAAACTTAAAATTTAAACCTAATGTTGCAATTGGTGCAGGTGCTTATGTTTCAGGACCAATAGTCTGGGCAGCATCAATGTTGGGGTCTAAGATAGTCTTGCTTGAACAAAATAGTTATCCTGGTGTAACAAATAGAATGTTGGAGAAAAAAGCTGATAGAATTTACATAAGTTTTGAAGATTCTAGACAATACTTTAAGTGTAAAGATAAATTAAAACTTATGGGAAATCCTGTTAGAACTACTTTAAACTTAATTGATAAAACAGAGGCAAATAAAAAATTAAATCTGGATTCCAATAAAAAAACATTGCTTATTATTGGAGGCAGTCTTGGTGCACGCTCAATTAACAATGCAATTTCAAAATTAGCCGAAAAAATTATTGAAAAGAATATCCAAGTTATATGGCAGACTGGTTCGCTTTATTATGATGAGTTTAAAAACCTTGAAAATAAAAATTTAATAATTAAACCTTTTATAAAAGATATGACTTCAGCATATTCTGCTGCTGATTTGGTTATTGCAAGAGCAGGAGCAACAACAATATCAGAAGCTGCTTATTTAAGTTTGCCCGTTATATTTATTCCCTCAACTAATGTGGCTGCAAATCATCAACACAAAAATGCTATGTCTTTGGTGAATGAAAATGCCGGTCTGCTCATCGAAGATGCAAAAATTGAAACAGACCTTTTAAATGTGATAGAAAAAACTATTTATAACGAGAAGAAGTTGAGTGAACTGAAGAGCAATATAAATAAGTTTTCAAAACCGAATGCTGCAAAAGAGATTGCCGAAGAGATATTGAAATTATCGGAATTAAGGAAAAATTAAATGATTAAGAATATTATTAAAAAAATACACTTTGTTGGAATCGGTGGAATTGGAATGAGCGGACTAGCAGAAATTTTGCTTAACCAAGGATTTAAAGTTTCCGGTTCTGATATTTCAACATCGGAGATTACACAGCATCTTGAAAATATTGGTGCAGAAATTTATAAAGGGCATTCCGCAGAAAATATCAAAGATGTGGATCTCGTTGTTTATTCCTCTGCGGTAAATATAGAAAACGATGAAGTTAAAGAAGCTTTAGATAGACAAATTCCAACAATTAAACGTGCTGAGATGCTTGCCGAAACAATGAGAATGAAGCACGGAATCGGTATTGCCGGAACACACGGAAAAACAACTACAACTTCGATGGTCGGATTAGTACTTACGAAAGGCGGAATTGATCCTACTATAATTGTCGGCGGTAAATTATCTGATCTTGGCGGAACTAATGCCAGACTTGGTAACGGTGATTATATTGTAGTTGAGGCTGATGAATTTGACAGAACTTTTTTGCAACTTACGCCAAGTATTGCTGCTATTACAACTTTAGAAAGTGAACATCTTGATACTTATAAAGATTTGGATGATATAAAATCAGCATTCATTCAATTTGCAAACAAAGTCCCTTTTTACGGTTTTGTTGTGCTATGCTTGGATGAACCTGCTTTACAAAATATTATTCCGCAGATAAATAAAACTATAATAACCTATGGTGTTACACAGCAAGCCGATGTAAGAGCAGTTGATATCTCTTACGAAGAAAATAAGAGTTCGTATAAGGTAATTTATAAAGGTGAAGAACTTGGTGAAATTAACTTGAACTTGCCCGGATTGCATTATATCAAAAACTCACTTGTTGCAGTTACAATCGGTAGAGAAATGGGAGTTGATTTTGAGACGATTAAAAAATCATTAGCTTCATTTTCGGGAGTTTACAGAAGATTTGAAACAAAGTATGATAATTCAATTTTGGTGTTAGATGATTATGCTCATCATCCAACTGAAACAACAGCAACACTAATGGGAATAAGAAGTGGTTACAAAAGAAGATTAGTTGCTGTTTTTCAACCGCATCTATATTCACGTACAAAAGAATTTTATGATGAATTTGGTAGATCTTTTTTGAATTCCGATGTGTTTATTTGTACGGATGTTTATCCAGCAAGAGAAAAACCGCTTGAAGGTGTTACGGGCAGATTAATTTCTGATTCTTCTAAAAAATTCGGTCATAAGAATGTTATTTATGAAGCAGACAAAAGTCAAATTCCTAAGCTATTAATGGATATTGTAAAAGAGGATGATATAATTGTTACAATGGGTGCCGGTGATATTTGGAAGTACGGCGAAAAGTTTATTGAGTTATATAATAAAGAAAATAAGAAATAATTAAGAATAATGAAATTCATTAAATATCAAAATATCATATTTATAATTATTATAGTTTTTATTATTGGAATTTTATCATTCTTTTTAGAAAGTAATAATGTTAATAAAATTTCTACAATAAAAATAGTTAATAACAAGTTGTTAGATAAAGAAGCATATCTGGAATTTGCTCAATTAAAAGAAAAAAATAAAGATGAAGAATTAACTCTTTCAATTATCAGAGATCGCTTGAGCAAGCATCCGTATGTAAAATTTGTTGATATAATTATTGTTGAAAGAGGAATTGCACAAATTAATATTCATGAAAAGAAAATAGATGCAATTCTTTTTAATAATTCAAAACAATTGTTAGTAACAAATAATTCGGAAATTATCCCTTTAATAGAAAACACTAATAATATAAACCTTCCAATAATTATTTATGAAGACAAAGAAAAAATAAAAGTATTCGATTTTGGAAAGTTTAATAAAAAAATTTTAAGAGCACTTAATATCGTATCTACTGCCGAAATTTATAACAAGAATCTCTACCAAAGCATTTCTGAAATTTATATTACTAATTCTGATGATTTAAAGATGAGTCTAATTAATATTTTAGCTCAAGTAAATTTTGGTAAAGAAGAAGAAATAAAAAAAACTGTTTATCTGTCAAAAATATTTAATCATATAAAATTCGGCGAAATTGATCAATACTTAAAATATATAGATTTAAGATATAACAATATGGCATATCTCGGATTTGATGAAACATTAACTAAAGAAAAGGATAGAACATGAAAAAGAATATTATTGCCGGTTTAGATCTTGGAACAACCAAAGTTGGTGCTGTAATTGCTGAACAACAAGAACACAAAATTGATATTCTTGGTTTTGGTGTTGCTCCTTCGGACGGATTAAACAGAGGCTTGGTTGCTAATATTGCTAAAACTGCCGCTGCAATTAAAGAAGCAATGGAGATTGCATCTAACAGAGCTGATCTGGATGTTAAGCTTGTTAATGTTGGTGTTGCCGGTGAACATATTACAAGTTTAAGACATAGAAATTATGTTACGATAAATAATCCTGATCATGAAATAAGTCAATCTGATATTGACCGATTGAAAGCTGATGTAAAGACAATTCGAATTCCTGCTGATAGAGAAATACTTCATATAATTCCTGAAGAATTTTATATTGATCACCAAGGAGGAATAGAAAATCCGATTGGAATGTGCGGCTCTCGGTTAGAAGCACTAAACCATGTTGTATTGGCTTCTATGCCTGCAATTTTAAATATTAAAAAATCTGTTGAGCGTGCCGGATTTGGTATTCATGATTATATCTTACAGCCAATTGCTTCAAGTATTTCCGTGTTAGAAGAAAATGAAAAAGATCTTGGCGTAACACTAATCGATATTGGCGGAGGTACAACAGATATTGCAATCTTTCATGATAAAAGTATAAAGCATACAAAAGTAATTGGTGTTGCTGGAAATCAAGTAACAAATGATATTAGAGAATCGTTGGGCATTGTAACGGCAGAAGCCGAAAAATTAAAAAAAGAATACGGCTATGCTCTTGAAGAAGCAATAATTAAAGATGAAGATATTTATATAAAAGGTGTTGGTGCCAGAGGAAATATTAAAATACCAATATCCTTACTTACACAGATTATTCATGTACGAATGAAAGAATTATTTACGCTTATTGATAATGAGATCAGACAAGCAGGATTAAAAAATAAAACAAAAGCAGGAATTGTTCTTACCGGCGGTGGTTCTTTACTAAACGGAGTAACCGAACTGGCCGAACAAGTATTTGGACAACCGACAAGAATAGGTGTTCCGTTAGAACTTGGTGCAGGATTAGCAAACGAAATTGAAAGTCCGGAATTTGCAACTGTAGCAGGATTAATAAGAGGAGTTCCGGGTACAACAAGTTCCAAAACTATGTTTAAGAACAAACCGAAAAATCCTATAAAACAAATGGGTATGAAAAAATTTATTAAGAGAATTCAAGAATTTTTTGACGAATTATAATATAATACAACAAGGAGGGAAAAATGTCAAAATTTATAACATTAAACAAAGAAGATAAGTTGTCTGCACAACTTAAGGTTGTTGGTGTTGGAGGCGGAGGCTGTAATGCCATAGAAAGCATGATGGAAAGAGGTCTGCAAGGAGTTGAATATGTGGCGGTTAATACCGATGCACAAGTATTACAAATGAGCAGGGCAGATCACAAGATTCAAATTGGTACAAATGTTACTCGCGGACTTGGTGCTGGAGCTGATCCGAATATTGGTAGAAAAGCTCTTGAAGAAGACCGAGATAAAATAAGCAAAGTTCTCGAGGGAAGCGATATGGTATTTGTTACTGCCGGTATGGGCGGTGGAACAGGAACCGGAGGCGCACCGCTTGTTGCTTCAATTGCTAAAAGTCTTGGTGCTTTGGTTATAGGAATTGTTACCAAACCTTTCAAATGGGAAGGGAAAAGAAGAATGCTGAATGCTGAAGAAGGAATACACGATTTAAGAAGAAATGTTGATAGCTTAATCATAATTCCAAATGACAGATTATTAAATATTCTTGACAAAACTGTTTCTGCAAGAACTGCTTTCGATAAACCTAACGAAGTTCTTTACGAAGCAACAAGAGGAATTGCCGATATAATTACTATACCTGGAATTATAAATGTCGATTTTGCTGATGTGCGTTCAGTAATGAATTCCAGCGGTGAAGCACTAATGGGTGCCGGAATTGCTAATGGAGAAAATAGAGCAATAGAAGCCGCACAAAAAGCAATATCTTCACCATTGTTAGATGGAATAAGCATAAAAGGAGCTAAGAATATTCTCTTGAATGTAACAGGTTCCGATGACTTAACAATGTTGGAAATTGATGAAGGGAATAAAGTTATTTATGATGCCGCAGGGGAAGAAGCTAATGTGATATTCGGTTGGGTCTCCAAAGAGGAAATGAATGATAATGTTTCTTATACTGTTATTGCAACCGGTTTTGGCGATACTGATAAACCTGCAAGTAAAATTGTTCCCGAAAAGAAAGAAGAAACACCTGAAGAAAAACAAGAAAAATATATGGGGTATAGTGTTGAAAATTTTGAAATTCCTTCTGAACAAGAAGAGCTTGAAAAACCTACTATTTTCAGAGTAAAAGGAGCAAATAAAATGTTCTTGGAAAATCAAGATGTTCCTAATGGTGGTTTCAAATTTGACCAATTAGATGCATTTGAACCTGCGGAAGTTGGCAAAGATGAAAAAAAGAAACATAAAAAAGGCGGGTCATCTTTTTTAAGAATGATGATGGATTAAACCGTTAATAAAAGTATTAACTCAAATATCTGAAATATCTGAAAAATTTATTTGTGTCTAAATATAAAAGTAAGAGTCATATTCCTCCGTAAATTAACGAATAGAAAACGGAATGACAAAATTTTTTAATTTTTCGGAAGTTCCCAAATATTATTAATCAAAAATAATGATTGAACAATAATTCCTTGCTTAAGGCTGTTTTGATTTCATCCTTGTTGTAATTCGTCAGTTATAAAAAAGAAATCAAGCAGCCTTTTTTATTATTATAACTTTAACTTAAATTTATCGATAATAAGAGATAAATAAAATTTGGATTTTTCTTTTTTCCATAAATATTTGAGGAATCCATTAAATACTTATTAAATAAAATTGAAATTAAAAATGAAAAAAATATTAATAATAATCTTACTCTCAACAACAATTTTTGCACAGTCGGAAAGTCAAATTGGTTTGATTGCAAAATTCGGTGCCGCCGGAGGATTTACTCCCGTAATACTATTTCCAAACTTTGATAAACTCACACCTTACAACCAAAAATTATCGATGGAAGAATTTAACTCCCCACTTGTCGCTTGGGGCGGCGGCGGTTACGCTTATGTAATGTTTATTGATAATTTACGAATGGGTGGTATAGGATTTGGTGGTAGTCAATCCCGGACGAGCAGAATAAATGGAGTAAATAACGAATTTATTTATTCACTTGGCGGCGGCGGATTTACCATTGAATATACAATGCCGTTTGTTAAGAACATGGCTCTCTCAGCCGGATTTATCCTTGGCGGTGGTTCCTTGGAATTGAATATATATGAAAATAGTGGAAGTTTTTCTTGGGATAATGTTTGGTCAAATTTACCTGAAAACAGTTTTTATTCCAAAGAAATATCTATAAAAAATTCTTTCTTATTCTTTTCACCAACTGTTAATCTTGATGTTCCTATAACAAGATTTCTTGCAATAAGAGGCGGTTTGGGGTATCAGTTTACTTTTACGAATGATTGGACAATTGCTAATGATAAAGAATTACTTAATATCCCAGATGGATTAAACGGAAACGGTTTATTTATCCAAACCGGCATTTTAATAGGCCTCTTTGCATTTTAATCTTTCTTTATATTGATATAAATTATTTATATGCAGCACAGATTGTTTATAATTTGAGATTAAAGTTTCTTCATTATAAGTTTAGTTAACGCTATATTCTTTCATTATAGTAAAATTTCGTTGTGAAAGAATTAATTCGCAACATTTATAGCCGAAGTCATTAAATCTCTCTCAGTTATGATTAAAGCATTATAGTTTTTAATAAAACCAATTTTTTAAAAGTTGGGTTTATATATTTAGGTTTATTAAATAAAAAATATTCATTAACTTATTTAGTTAAATTTTTTTATTTCAACAAATATTCAAAATATGATAAAAAAACAAATTTTAATATTTTTATTCTTATTTAGTGTAGTTTTAAATGCACAAATAAGTCAAGATGATCTCTCCTCTTTGTTAAAATCTGGTAATTCCTATAATTTAAATCAGATAACTGTAACAATTGGGGGTGAGTTTTTAGTTAACGGAAGTTTTTCTGCAAGTTCAACTGAACGCGTAGATCAGCTTGTTACCAGAATTTATAATACCGCAAAAACTGCTATAATGAGTCAGGTAAGCAATATTGCAAGTAATAATACTGATCAAGAAAATTCAATGGTTGAAGTAAAATATAATACTGATGATTTTGCTTTAAGGAATATAGAAATAATTCATCAAGATGGTAAAAAAGAAATTATTGATCTTGCCGAATTCAGGTTAACCGGAAAATTTGAAAATAATCCTTACTTAATAGAAGGGGACTTAATTTTATTTCCTCCTTACGATATGGAAAATAATTCAGTTACAATATCCGGAGCTGTAAACAAACCTACTACTTTCCAGTTTGTTGAAGGCGATGATTTACAAAAAGCTCTTTTCTTTGCCAGAGGAATTAACAAAGGTTATAAAAATGTAAACAAAGCAGAAATTTATAGATTAACTGATAACGGGCAAACTGAAGATATAATTGAAGTTGATTTAGCTTCTAATATTAAATTGCAAGCTGGCGATAGAATTAGAGTTCTCTACAAAGAAAAAAACAATTTAAATGATAAAGTGCTTGTACTTGGTGAAGTTGAAAATCCCGGCTATATTCCTATCGGGAAAAACTCAACAAGACTAAAAGATGTAATAAAACGTGCCGGCGGATTTACAGAAAATGCTTCACTAAAATTTGCAGAGTTGTTTAGAGGCTATGATTCATACTATGCACTAAAAAAAGAATCGATTGAAAAAGCATTTGAAAATCAAGAAATATCAATTCCCGAAAAAGTAAGTCTAATGAATTTTAATGGACTTGAATATTATAAAATGTTTCGTGATGCCGGTTTAACTTATTCCAATAGAGGAACTTTTAACATTGATCTTGCACTAAGGAGAAGTGAAGGCGTTTCTCTTGTTGATTTTACAAGATTGGAAGATGAAAATTCTAAAGAGAGTAATTATATTCTAAAAGATGGAGATGTTATTTTAATCCCGAAAATTACAAACGAAGTTTATGTTTGGGGGGCAGTTGCACAAATTGGTGGTTATGCTTTTAATTCAAACTATAGTGTTGAAGATTATATTAACCAAGCCGGTGGTTTAACGGATATTGCTTACGGTATAGATGAGATTTATCTAATAAAAGGGAAATCGAGGAACTGGATAAATGTTTATGATAATGATAATTATAAAGTTGAGCCGGGCGATTTTATTTATGTAAACAAAGAAATTCCCAGAGATTTTCAATTTTATTTGGGACGTATAGCCACCTATGCCGCTATAGTTGGTTCTGTAACAACAGTAATAATTTTATTGAACAATAATTTTTTTAAAAAGTAAGTGAAAGGTAAATGGAAAAGAAACAATATACATTAACAGATTATTTAAGCATTCTTTACAAGTGGAAGAAGTTTTTAATAATTAATCTTCTTGTTGTACTAGTTTTATCTACAGTAATATCTTTTTTAATACCGGAAACTTTTAAATCTACTGCTAAGATAGTTTTAACACCTCAAAGTGGGAGTGGTATCGGGGGGCTAGGTAGTCTTATTTCAGGAAATTCAGCTCTGTCTCTCGGTAGCCAACTATTAGGTGTGAATGTTAGTAGTGATGCGGATCTGATAGAGGGACTTTTTCAAAGTAGGGTAGTTCTTGAAAATGTTATTGAAAAATTTCATTTATATAAATATTACGATATTGAAGATAGGAATTATGATAAGTTACTAAAACAATTTAGTAGTGATATAATAATTGAGCCTAATGAATTTGGGATGATTGAAGTTAGTGTTATTAATAAAGATCCTCAAATTAGTGCTAAAATGGCTAACTATTTTGTTAAAATAGTTGATAGCTTAAATATAAATCTGGCGGGAATGAATGCTAAAAATAATAGATTATTTATTGAAAAAAGATATGAAAGAAATATCACTGATTTAAAAGCTGCTGAAGACTCAATGTATAATTTCCAAAAGGAATATGGTATTTTTGCTGTTCCTGAACAATTGGAAATATCAATAAAAGCAGCA
>PDWI01001893.1_pt1 | contig 62336 bp, 40 predicted proteins | sample 1430891 | NCBI WGS metagenome assembly PDWI01 (sample SAMN01162508, study PRJNA174530) | Oral metagenome, whole genome shotgun sequencing project. | biome: Marine environment; feature: Marine mammal; material: Swab sample of the gingival sulcus; isolation source: swab sample of gingival sulcus... | reverse complement strand
TAGGACGAAATAAGTTTCGTTGATCTTGATCCTGTGATTTCCCTCTCATATTTTGCAAGCTTTTTACCAAATTTACAAATTTCCTTGCAATCTAAATCACAACAAACAACCATTTATCAACATTATTATTTTGATTATGTGGCAATTAAAAAGCTTTTAAGGATCGACTAACTAATATAACACACAAACACCATATTTATATTTTAATCGTCTTTCAGAATTATTATTACTTCTTTCAAATAACTCCACACAAAAGGAATATTATTATAATTTAAATTCAATATTTCCGATATTGAAATAACCAACCAATTGCAAACAAATTAAACCAATATCTTTATGCTTCCCTTCAACCCTGTGTACCATATGATATGTATCATTAATCTTTCCTTCCAAAATCCATATTGATCCATCCATAACCAAAATATCCGATTTTTCAATAGGCTGCATATCAAAAAAACATAGAGAATCCACGGTTGCACAAAAAAGATCCCAATGATTATTAGATATAAAAACCGAATCAGAAATCAATTCTATTACTTTTTTATCATATTGAATATACTTTACAACAACCATAGTAGAATCATGTATTCTTTCAACACGCAATGTCATAGGATTATGTTTCTTCTCAAAACTCTGAATCCAAGTAAATCTAAAAACATCAGTAGGGTATTCAACATTAATAACAGGTTCCTTCAACTGAGATAGTTTCTTCGAATGATAAACATTCCTTTGGATAGCAACCTTTTTTCTATGAAGATAGAACATACTGTCTTTTTCGTCGTAACCGAATAAATTAACGGTGTCATAGAAACAGTCTGATAAAAAATACAATTCCTGCACACTGTCATTTCTTTTCAATTTATTTTCGACTTCTTGCCCTTTAACTATAACAAAAGATACAAACATAAAAAATGAAAGTAAAATTATTTTTTTCATAATACAGCTATTTATACAACCAATTAAAATTATAATAAGGCTTACAACTTCCCCAAAAATTATTTCTAACACGAATATCAATTGAATCATGATACTTCGCAAATTCTATCCCATATTTATTATTAACGATGGAATGCCTGATGTCTCCACATTTGTTATATCATCTGGGCTATGATATAAATTAACTCTTGATTCAAAGTATGGATGAGGATGGAAAGTAGCCCATGCACCCTCTGATTTTTGAGAAAAATCAAATCTAACCACATTTTTTTTGTCTGGGCTATAAGTAACGCCTTTTCTAGAAATACCTTTTTCTGTTAACCAGAAAGCACCTCCTGCACGTTCCGATTGCCAAAACCTACCACGAGTATACGATTCTTGAATTCTTAAATATTGGCGATAATTTATATTATGACCATTGAAATCGGAATCTTTAACATTCATCCTCCAATTTATATATGAAGATAAATGATATGCACCATAAGAAGAAGCCCCACTCAATCCAACTGATATCCAATTCACTTCTTCAAATGAATCATTTTCAAGATATTGACCAGATAGGTTAGAGGCAGCTCCCCCAGCAAAAGCTCCAAATCCTCCGCCAATTGCGCCACTAACACCACCACCAACAAGCCCAGTAACAGCACCACGAAGCATTCCATCTTTAGTTGCATTCCATAACTCATCAGCTTCCAATTCTGAATTAATAGCATTCAAGAGTCCAAATCCTCCTCCATTAACAATTCCTCCAGCTATCCCACCAGCAACGGTTCCCATTGCATCTGCCGCTAAAGTTCCGGCTCCTGCGGTTCCAGCACCTATAGCTAAACCAATACCCATATAATACCAAGTTTTCTCTGATGAGTAGTCCCATTCAAATGGATTCGCAGTACCATTGGCGATAGTTCCAGCATTCCATATACCTATATCAGCACCAATAGCATATGGTAAAAGAACCAAAGAAGCACCTCCGGTGAAAGGAGCAGCAATAAGTACCCCCAAAGTAAAAACAAACTCCCCACTGGGGTCCGTATACACTAGTAGATTATTCAAACAGTAAGGCTTAGGAAGCGACACAACCCCACATCATACATCCGACCATTCATATTAATCAACCCAAACTCATTCAGGTGCTGGTGGCCGGTATAACCTCTGTCAAAGGGAAACGTGCCGCTTACGCTGCTGTTCCAGTGCTGTGGGTTTCGCTTACGGTCCCATGCATCAAGGGACTGGTGGGAGAGCCGGCCATCGGTTTCATTGCCCCCCGTTTCCCAACGACCCTAATGATCCGTAAAGAAACGATAGAACGCATCCCCTCTCGTGGCGTTAGCTTCTGCGATAGAACGCATCCCCTCTCGTGGCGTTAGCTTCTGTAAGCTCACAGCCCCCCATCCTAAACACGATTTGACGAGAACAATCCATTTCCTCCGGTTTGGACTTATTACAAGCTAAAGTTACGAATTATTTTCTTACGGGTATTGTCAATAATCCATATAACAAGAAAAGTATGCAGCTCCCTCTTTGGCTCTCCCCTCCATATCTCCCCTAGGGGTAGGAAGTACGGAAAAGGAACTGTGATAAGCAGCATTGAGCGCCTTGGCAGGCTCCTCAGCACGGGGTTGGTAGAAGGGATACCCAAGAGAGGAAAAAGCGTCCCACAAAAAAAGGGAACCCGAAGGTTCCCTTTTCTTTAAGGTATGATCACCGATCACTACTTGGTCACAACGAAACGCTTGTTGAATGTTTCACTGTCATTTGTAGTAAACTCGATGAGATAAGCACCAGCTTCGAAGTTCTTAACATTAACTTGGAAATAAGTCTCAGTGGAAGTCTGCTCGTAAACAGTCTGTCCAACGGTGTTAAGAATTCTGAAGGACTGTACTTGATCAGAAAGCTCAATATTCAGATGATCTTTCGCGGGGTTCGGATAGAGGTTCACATCAATATCAGAGAACTCTTCCACGCCCACAACAAAGCGAGCTGTCACATGAACAACCTGTTCTCCCACATTAGGAGCAGGGATAAAGAGGACATCAGCATGCTTAACCAGTTCGCCAGTAGATACACTAATACCTTCATCACAAACACCGATAGAGAATGGCTCATCGGATGAACCAGCCGGCAACGATTGGCTTTCAGTATCTACCACAAGCCACTGCTGACCAACACCGTTAAAGCCAATCACAGTCACTTCCATACCGTCTGCAAATCCACCAACAAGGGTAGTTGCTCCAGTATTTCTATCCAGCAGACGAAGTTCTCCAGAAGCACCATAAGCAGCAAGGAAGATCTGATCAGTTTCAGGATCCCAAGCCATACCTTGTGCATAGTTGGCATCGTAGCCTGTTGCACCAAGGAGCGTTCCAGTTCCGCTCACCGGATCAAGGGTAAAGATCGCATCGTTCACGATACAGTTCGCATAAAGCATACCTGAACCATCACAAGCAATATCAATAATACCCTCTACTCCTGTAGAACCAACAACTGTTGTTTGAGCTGTTTCCAGGTTGATTGTATGAAGATACGACTCGGCAGTGTTAGTAGAGACCACATACATAGTGTTCGTATTCTTATCACAAGCCATTCCGGTGAAGGCATGATCTGCGAAGGCCCCTACATTACCAATTACCTGAGCATCTCCGGTAAGAAGATCAATCTGCTTAAGATTACCATCCTGTGCATCGATCACATAGAGATTACCTGCAGCATCAAAATCTCCGGCAAAAGCACTCCAAGTCGGAGCAGGATTCACCATATCAGGAGAACCGGGTGCTTCTGTATCGATGGTATGGAAGCCATAGGTTCCGGGGTAAGCATCGTAACAATAAGCGGTTGAACCACGAAGCAGGTCTACCGGCTCCTCTACGTAACCATTGAAGGAGATTGCCTCAGGAGCAAATCCAATGGAAGCAGGAACATTAAGACGTGGGTAATCGGGGTTAATCTCAGGAACAGTAACGTTATCCAGGTAAGTTACAGCAGCTCTATAAGAGAGATCACCATCACCCAAGTTAGAAACCAGCGCTTCTTGCCACATAACTTCGTGACCTTGTTCATTGATATTGTAGACAAATGTGAGTTCTTCCGGAGTCACATCAAAGAGCGGCTGAGTCAAACACTCATTCAACTCATAGTCTTCCGTAATCTCTACAGCAGTAAAGCTAACAGGAGAATACAAGGGGTGCTCTATGGAGATGTTGTAAGTACCCGCTTCAACAGGAACGCTGAAGTATCCACCAGCATCCGTCATTACAGGATCGTAGGAACCTACAGTTACAACAACCTCTTCAATGGGGTTACCTGTTGCACAATGGGTAATTTGACCATAAACATTCACAAGTGTACGCTCATAAACCTTCACATTATCAAGGTTCCAGTAGTTAATGTTATAGGTATCAAGACCATGAGCTACGAAGCGGATGCTAAAGAGATGACCAAGGGCATACTCAGAGATATCATAAGAGAAGTTTGTCCAATCGATGTTTCCAACGTTAGTAAACGTATGAACCTCATTCCACTGGTTACCATCAAACACCTCAAGGCTCAACATTTCATTACCGTCACCGGCAAAGTCTGAAAGCATCAAGTCGAAAGTAACCATTACATTTTCAGCGCCTTCTGCAATCAGATCAGGACTTACTAAGGCATAGCTATAGTTAGTTACGGCAGGAGACCAGTTAAAGGCTACAGAAGGTGCCTCAAGACCTGTCTCAGTCGAGATCAGCCAGTTACCCATGTCTGGGTCGAAGCTCCAACTTTGCTCCTCGAAACCACCATCCCATGGCTCATAGAAAGTAATGGGGAATACGGAACCAGCTTCGTAGAGTTTAAAGTCTACAGTAGTAGTTTGATCATAGTAAACAGAAACCGTTTTCGTAGAAGGAGCATAGCCATCCTTCTCTGCAGTAACTTCAACCTCTCCGGAAGGTACGAGCAATTCATACGATCCATCGTAATCGGTTGTAGCTGTCAGATCGTTCACAGTAATTACGGCACCATTGATCACGGTTCCGGTGATACCATCAACTACCGTTCCAGCAATAAAGCCCTTAGCTTGAACCTCTACAGGCTCAGCACAGATAGGAGCAGTTTCTCCATCATCATAAATAGCAGTCACACAGTATTCGTAGATACCAGGAGCAAGGTTCAAGTCGTTGTAGAAAGTATCCGGTGCAGGTACATAAGCTACCACATCGGCATTTCTCCAAACGTTGTATCCAAGGAGTACCGCTCTGTTGAGATCACGAACTTCCAGGCGATCGTTGAGAGCAACAACATCTTTGGTAGCAGCGTTAGCAGCATGTCCACTTTGGTTCGGCTGTAACATCACCTCATCGGCAGCAGTACGAATCTTAGCACGTGTAGCCCATTCCATTTCAGTGGGTTCCCAAGCACCGGCTTCACCAACGTAACCATGACTATTGCTCAAGTCTTCAAAGGCTGCTGAAGAGGGCATTCCTGTTTCAGGATTCGCCGCAACAGCAACATAGAAGTTTCCGTCTACCGGCAATACCTCTTCGAGCACAAGCACAGTCTCATCCGGATATTGGAGAGCTGCAATCTCAGCAGATTCATAAAGAAGGGTAGCACCATCGGCTGCGTAAACCTTGTAACGGAAGGTTACGTCAGGTCCCCATGGGTAAGAGGGGTGCTCATAGAAGATATGAGCCAACTGGGTAATGTCTACCGGATATTCTGCACCGAAATCCTCCACATTAAACAGGGTAGCACGCTCAGGTACGCTCCAGCTCAGGTGGGTCAGATCGGTGAAGTAGCTGATCCAATACTCGGGCGTTACCGCTCCAGGAGTACACCATGCTACCAATACGTCGATATCAGACTCTTGTACCTCGGCAAGGATACATTGTGGAGCTTCAAGCTCACAACCTACGCAAAGGAGAACCTCTGCATCCTTAAGACAAGACTCATAATCCGGCTCATAAACAGCGGTCACATTGTAGAGGTACTCACCACCAGGAGTAATGGTCTCATTGTAACCTAAGGTCTCAATAGGCTCAAGATTCAACTTAAGACCGTTACGGTAAACGTTAAATCCTATAAAGTCGGTGGGAGGTGTGGGAACACCGTAGAGTTCATAACCGAAGATAGTATGGTTCTGAATAATTCCACCAAGGGTAACAGCACCAGCTTCGATTCCTTCATGAGTGAAGAGACCACCCGCTTTATTGTCACCACCGGGAGCAAGTTCTGATACCACATCTCTCATTCTACCGGTAAATTCTCCAGTCTCAGCATTGTTTTCTACCACAACACCACCAGAACCATCCTGGCTAAAGCACCATACAGTAGCTGCGTCAGACTCAGGATTATAGTTATCGTAAGCCATTCCATAGAAGCTACCATAAGAACCTACAGGCCATGAATTGATCACGTTTCCTGAACGATCTACCAACTTCACATCCTCTGACCAGTTGTTTACGTAGAACGCATCCTGATCTGCATCATAAGCAATCGCACGAACAGGTACAGGACAAGCCAACGTAGAGACAAGGCTCTGAGCATTGAAGTCCATCTGCCAGATCTTAGCACTAGCATCAGATCCATAGAAGAACTCACCATCGTAAGCAAGGTCACGAACGTTTCCACAACCAGAAATCTCAAAGGCACCATTGAAGGATCCGTCCATCTCGTAGCTGAAGAAGGTTCCATTGGCAGCGTTACCATTCCACTTAGTAGTATAAATCTTGGTTCCGTCGGTCTCAGCACCGGCTTCTCCACTAGCATCTGCACAGGGGAAGCTAAATTGAAGATCCCAGATATCACGGGTAGCATTTGTCACTTCAACCTCACGTACCATGGGGGAAGCCTCCACATTAGCAGGCACACGCTCTGTGCGTACCTTTTCGCTAACTACTTTAGCATCCGCATCGCCACCAGGAACACCTTCCGGAAGTTCCCAAGTCAACGCTACCTGGTTACCAGGACTGGTCACCCCGTTGAGGTTTCTTGGAGGATTAAACAGGTAACAAGGCTTGTAAGTAAAGGCGTAATTAACCATTACGGAAGTACAAGAGGTGTACTCTGCATTAATACCGGCAATGTAGGTTTGCTCTACTTCTAATCCAGTATAAGTGTAAGTATAATCGGTAGTATGGTCTACATACTCTCCATCAAGATAGAGGTTGAAACCTAAGAGGGCACGACTGTCTGCGTTGGGAGAGATTCCCTTCATTACGCGTACATCATCAAGAGCGATACCCATTCCGGCAGGCTCCGGTCCTTGTGCTTCAAAGGCGATGTAGTAAGTAGAAGTTGGGTTGGGGAGTGAAACTACTTCATTCTTCCAAATCTCAATATTGGAGATATAGCTTGCCAATGCTACCCATCCGCCAGTGGCTGAAGTACGGTAGTATACGCGAAGCTCATCCTGTCCTCCTCCGGCTTTCTGAGTATGCCAGAAACTTACCTTCGGTACTAAGGCACCAGCAAGGTCGATAGGAGGAGTGATAAGTTTTGTGGTAGCCGAGCTGCCCATAAAGGTAGCGTTATACTCTCCACTATGTGCATTTGCAGGTGTTCCTGAGGGACCACCGCTACCCACTTGCCAACTTACTTCCTGTACGAGGAACTGCTGAGTCCAACCGGGAGGAAGAACACCACCTTCGAAACCTTCTTCGAAAACGGTCTCATACTCCACAACCGGGGGTAACCATGTGGCCACACCTGTTTGGTTGTCAACCTCAAAATTCTGAGGAGGCAGACAGAGGCTCTGCAACACGACGTTAAGAGTTGTATTGTTAGAGATGTAGATATCGTTAAGATAGTAATCGCTGAAACCTTCACGGGTTACAGAGAGTTTGTACATACCATTCCATACTTCGTGGAAGAATACGGAACCGTTTGAAGGAGTAGTTGCAGCATAAGTATAAACATCAGGTTCTGTAGTGCTTGCGAGGATCACCAAAGCATCGCTTACAGGATCGCCATCTTCATCACGTACATTGATTGTCACGTCAGAATCGAAACCACGAGGTACAATGTTAGAGAACGCAGGCTCTGACACGTTGTAAGAGTAAACTGCTTTCACTGCATAGCGGTACCATGCATGCTCCAGGTTGGCCCATTCCAGGTCATTGTATTCTGTAACAGTAAGATCGTTTGCAAGGAGAGTCCAGGTCTCAGGAAGTTCTTCCTGACCGGGCATCAGGCGATAAACCTCATACTTCTCCAGACCACGTACCTCTGATTCATTGTATACATAAGCACGAATCATGAAGTTTTGGTTCTCTACAGGACGCCAAGGCTCGTTGTTGGTTACGTAACGTGCCACTGAACGCATTTCATTGGAAGAGTTATCAATAGCGATAGGAGCACAATCAGGATAATCTGTTCCTTGAATCATGGCAATATAGAACTCACCATCATTGACAACAACAGCCTCTTCAAAAATAGCATCTACCCAACCATTAGCAGCGGGTGTCACCTCTACAGAAGCCAACACCTGACCAGGAAGACCGTCGGGACCATTGTCATCAAACAATACCACTTGGAAGGGTGAGAGGGTGTTTCCTGCTGGCCAGGAACCATCATAAATATTCACAGAACCTCCGGTTACTTCACAAGGATAACCTGTGGGGGTAAACTTCACCGCATTGATGTTTCCAGCAACATCCCATGCCGTTACGTCATCAGCAATACCATCATCATAAGCGATAGTCTCGAAGAACGTCGGAGCATACCAATCCACGAAACACTCTGTGTGTTCAAAGTTACGAGTAGCTGTAACACCTACCACAGGATAAGGGAATTCACAAGGCTCGAAGTCGAGGGTTATCGTAGTCTCGTCGGGCACCATAACGTTCTCCACATTTTGCGTTACAAAACCTTCTGCTTCACAAGTCACATTATAGGTCGCCTCAAGAACATCCACTGAGTACTGTCCATTAGCACCAGTATAGGTCACGTAGGTCTCTTCAGTGTCCACATTCACAACGGTAATCATAGCACCTTCGATGGGGCGAGGAGTATTACCACACTGACTTACTGTTCCGGCAATGGTTCCTTCACCAAGGATATAGATATCCACAGGAGCAGGAAGAGCAGGACCAGATTCACCAGGAGTAGGCTCTCCATAAACAGCAGTTACAGTAAACTGATGCCATCCAGCTACCAAATATTCTGTAGTATGCTCAAGTGGGGGTATTGTATCAGCCACTGCATAGAAGGCACCATCCTTATAGATATTATAAGCAATTACGTTGCCCGGGTCAATTCCACCAGAAGCACCACCACCGGGGAAGCCAAAGGCACAGATTTCAGAACCTGCGGGGAAAGCACCAACCAATGCTGCTGCTCCGGTAACCTCATCCAAAATATAGAGGGCAGGCTCTGTCGTATAGGCGGCAATGTAAACAGTACCGGTTGCAGGATCCCAACCAAGTCCCTGAGCATAGTTCAAATTAATACCCAAAGCACCTAATTCAGTTGCCTCTGCAGTCTCCTTATTAATAGTAAAGGAGTTATCAGAAATGATATCCGTTGCATAAAGCACACCATTTCCATTTATAGCGATATCAATAATACCAGCAATCGCCGGTGCACCAATAACTGTTGCCTCAGCTGTTTCCAGATTAATGGTGTAAAGGGTTGAAGCAGCACCATTGGTAGAAGAAGCATACATAATACCCGTATTCTTATCCATCGCCATTCCAGTCCAGGTATCACCGCCAACGCCACCTGCTACAGTACCCACAAGGGTAAACTCTCCGGTGGTCACATCAATATAGCTTAATTGGCTATTATCGTTGTTAATCACATAGAAGGCATTCTCATCCTCCACACCGAAATCACCACAGAAGAAGGCTCCGGTTGTTGCCGTTATCTGAGTCATTACGCCAGGAGTATCCACATCGATTGTTCCAAAGATATCGTTAATCGCATCTGTAGCATAAGCAAGAGAGCCTCGAAGCATCTTCACATCGGGTTCTTTGGTCAAAGTACCAGTACTTGTACCAGGAGCCAGACCAAGACTAAAGTCTGAAGAAGTCTGTTCTGTTACGGTAACGGTAGGAATAGTTCCTTCAAAAACAGGAGCAGGAACTTCAACAAAAGGTTTCTCCCAGGTAAGATGCGCATAATGTCCTTGAGCTTCGCCTTCCAGTTCTCTCGGAGGCTCTAAGAAAGCAGAAGTCCATGTGTAAAGAGAAGGCTCAGAATAGCCATTGTTATAGATAGCTCTTACAGAGGAAGTATAGGTTTGTCCCCAATTAACCATCCACGGGTCAATGTCATAGTAAGTAACGCCAGAAGCAGTAGTAGCAGTCAACGTACCCTCGTTAAGGTGGAAAGCATAAGCAGTCACCGCACGGTTATCCCCGTCAGTGGAACCATAAAGCATCACGTTGTCCACATCCCAATGGTTAATATTAAAGGTATTCGCTCCATGGGCTACAAAGCGAACCTTAAAGTTGTTGCCCACAGCATGAGCAGAGATATCAATAAGGTGATTTTCCCAGTTGATACTTCCTGCGGCGTTGTCAAAATGAGCAACCTCGTGCCAAGTAGTACCATCAAATACTTCCACAGTCATCTCCTCTAAAGTAGAGGTACTGTAGTTATTCAACATCAGGTCGAAAGAGAAAAACATGTTAGGGAATCCTAAACCTGAGAATTCCTTGGATACCAAAGCAAAAGAGTAGTTACTCTGAGACGGAGACCAGTTAAATTTAGCGGCACTTCCGGGGTTTCCAGAACCAGTAATTCCCCAGTTACCCTGAGTAGGAGCAAATGTCCATTCATTGGTAGCAAAAGAGCCTGATTCAAAATCTTCTGTAAAGAGATCCAAGTCCACTCCGGGAGCCAGCCAAGAGGCGTGAAGCGTTGCAGGATCCACAACGAGTCCCAATGGGGGGTTCAGCACTTCCATCAGCTCCACATCAATGGTCATATCGGAATAGACGCTGTGATCTCCCTGATAATTATCATAGCCAAACTTCGTTACGGTAAGCTCATATTCACCCTTCCATACTGCAGGGAAAACAATGGTTCCAGTCTCATCAACGGCACCCTCATAAACGTGGTTGGCAAGGCCATCCTTATTTACAAGCGTAACATAAGCACCAGCCGGGTTCTCGCCTGAGCTAAGAGATACGTTAATCGTAAGCTCTGCTTCCCAGTCATTACCTAAAATGTTAGAGAATGCTACGGTAGATTGTCCAGCGGAATAGTTAGCAGCTACAGCCCAACGGTAACCTCCTGAGGGAAGGTTTGGCCAAGCATTATCGCGGTAGTTAAGGTTTGTCGTATTTCCCAGAAGAACCCAGCTAGAGGGATCGTCCATTGCATCATAAAGGAGACGCCATACGGTGTAGTTCTGGAAAGAACGGTCAGAAGAGGACTCCTTAGAAGTAGCCTTGTAAACGGGCAATGTCTCAAACCCACCGATGAACTCATTTTCAGAAACGTTCAAGAAACGGTGTCCTTCGGAGATACGAGAAGGCTCTATGAAAGAGGGCTCATAACTCAAGTTAGCTACACCAGCAGGACCTTCACAGATAGCACGGATCATAAAATCATTGAAACCGGAATTCAACCATCCCTGGCCTCCAGTGGCAAAACGCTGATAACTTCTGAAAGAAGGATTGGTTTCGTCCACACCAAGAGCCAGACACTCAGGATAATTTCCACCTTGAACCATAGCCAGATAGAATTCACCCTCTTCGAAGGTCACGGCCTCTTCACCAAAATCAAAGGATACCCAACCATAAGCATCGGGTATTACTTCTATGCGTAACAACTCGCTACCGGGGAGACCATTTTCACCATTATCATCATACACGGCCATAAAGAAAGGCTGCAACGGATCGTTACCGGGAGGATATGTTCCATCACCTACATAAACAGAACCGGCAGTCACCTTACAAGGATATCCGGGAGGCAAGAATTTCAATGCATTCAAGTTACCACCCTGAACCCATACAGCATAGTTCTCAGCCACACCATCGTCATAAACAATCTCATAAGGAGTACTTGCGGCACCCCAAGAGATATCCACCACGTTAGAGGCGATCAATTCAGCATAAACACCTACGGGAGCAGGCATCACTTCGGTAAGAGCTATATCGTAAGTGGTCACACCACTACCGGCAACCTGAACTGTTCCGGAAAAAGTTGAATAACCCACCTTCTCTACTACGACGTTATGATTTCCACCATATAATTCAGAGAACGAATAGAAACCATCCGCATCGGTGTAGGTAAAACGCCCTCCATCAAGGATAACCTTTGCACTACTGATAGGCTCATTATCAGCAACATCTGCTACCGTACCATTCAAAGAAGCATTGGTTGAAGTAGGCTGATAATAGATACGAACATTTGTTCCGTAAACATTAATATTTCCCGGATCAGTAGGAAAACCTGCATCAGAATACCTATACTTGGCATGATCAGGTTTTTCGGTATAATAAAAACGAGGGCCACCTGAAGCCCAAGAACCATCACGATTTTCCCACTGAATGACGAGATTGTTCTCTGCATCATACAAGAAAGGCTCATCGAAAGTAATCATATGCCAACCCGATCCATTCCAGACCAGATCACCATCGAAGACCTGAGTATACCCCATGGTAGCGGGATCGTTATAGGATCCGCTAGTCCACTGGCTTTCAGACTTATGCCCCAAATAAACTGTCTGATCATAGACAGAATAGTTCGTGGGGGAGGTAGCCACATTGTAAGCGATCGCTGTAATAAGCACAGGCTCGGTAAAGCCCAGTTCAGCTTGCTCAACAATCTCAGCGGACCAAGAGTAGTTGTAGAATCCGTAGAAGGGAACATAAGAGGTCGTCCCCACCCCGGAACCTACTTCAATGTAGTCCTGAGCAAAAGTGAAGCCGGATACCAACAACGCCAGTACCACAGCAACAACTCGTGTAAAGTTTTTCATAATTAAGAATTTTTGTTAATTAAAATTTAGTTGGTTATCATTTTCCTTGACTTATACATCATTTCGTCACTGAACATTATCTCCGCAAATATAAAAAATATACCCGTACAAAACGGTCAAATTAATAAAAACGATTTAAAAAAAAATCACTCATGCCACCAAAAAGCACATAATCATCTGATATTCAAATACTCAACCTCAACACAGCCTAGCATTACCTAAAACTATTCACAAAAAATAAACGTCCACCCGCCTTAATCAAAAGATCTCTTCTCTTAAAAAACCTGCCACAAAAGTATTTTAAAAACGGAAACTTCAAAAGAAAAAGGGGAAAAGTTTTTTCCATCAATCGCCCGACAGCCTCAGGCCACAAGGAACAGAGAGCACCCGGGTACTCCCCAAAAGGAGATCATCATTCCTTTTGCTCAACCCCGCGATGAGGGGTGAAATAAAAATTATTTACCCAAAAGTCTTGTATCTTATTATTTTTTACTAATTTTGCACTCCAATTTTGACAAACATTTAAACAGAGAATTAGGATGTACGCAATTGTAGATATCGCCGGACAGCAGTTCAAGGTTGAAAAAGGCCAGAAAGTATTTGTGCATCGTTTGAGTGGTGAAGAGGGAGCTTCTGTCAGCTTCAGCAAGGTACTCCTCCTGGACAACGAAGGAACCATTCAAGTGGGAACGCCTGTTGTAGAAGGAGCCGCCGTCAACGCCAAAATCGTCAAACATCTTAAAGGCGACAAGGTGCTTGTTTTCAAGAAAAAAAGAAGAAAAGGATATCAGGTGATGAATGGACACAGGGATCATCTCACACAGATCACCATCGAAGATATTACGCTTGCTTAAATTAATTTGATCATTTAGAAAAACCTTATAAGTTATGGCTCACAAGAAAGGTGCCGGTAGTAGTAACAACGGCCGCGAATCGGAAAGTAAACGTCTGGGTATTAAAATCTACGGCGGTCAATTTGCGAAGGCAGGGAATATTTTGGTTCGCCAACGAGGCACCAAGCACTTTCCCGGAGAGAATGTAGGTATTGGGAAAGATGACACCCTCTTTGCTCTGGCAGATGGCGTTGTTGAGTTTAAAAAACGACGCAATGACAAATCTTTTGTATCGGTTAAACCCATGGAGAGTTAATCGAGGCTTGAATCATCTTTTTTAAAAAAAATAGTTATTCTCCTGTGCCCCGTGGTTCAGGAGTTTTTGTTTATGGGAGTTTCCCTATATTTGCCCATTAAATTACAGATAACATGTTACAGATAACGACACTACGCGAGCACAAACAGGCAGTCATTGACGCGTTAACCATAAAGAACTTTAATGCTACAGAGATCATAGAGACCGTGATTACCCTTGATGACAAGCGAAAAGAGCTCAAGGGCTCGCTGGATGCTATTTTAACTGAAGCCAACAAAATCGCCAAAGAGATTGGCATACTCTACAAAACAGGAAGGGCACAAGAGGCCAATGAGCAGAAGGCGAAAAGTGCCCAGCTCAAAACGCACAGTAAAGAGACGGAAGAGAAGCTTCATCAGGTAGAACAGCAATTGGAGGCCGCACTCCTTGAGATCCCCAACGTGCCACACCCCTCTGTAAAACCGGGCAAGAGTGATGCGGACAATGAGGTGCTCTACGAAGAGGGAACCATCCCATCTTTAGGGGAAGAAGCGCTCCCCCACTGGGAACTTGCCTCCAAATATCAGATCATCGATTTTGATTTAGGAGCGAAGGTCACCGGAGCCGGATTCCCCTTCTACCGGGGCAAAGGTGCCAGACTTCAGCGAGCGCTGATCAATTTTTTCTTAGACCGAGCCATCGCCGCAGGCTACTTAGAGTACCAACCCCCGCTCTTGATCAATGAGGATTCAGGTCATGGCACCGGACAACTTCCGGATAAAGAGGGGCAGATGTACCATGTGGGCGCACACAACCTGTTCCTCATACCCACCGCGGAAGTTCCCCTCACCAACATCTACCGCAATAAGATTCTTAAAATGGAAGATTTTCCCATCAAGAATGTTGCATACTCCAGCTGTTTCCGAAGGGAGGCCGGCTCCTATGGCAAAGAGGTTCGCGGGCTGAACCGTCTCCATCAATTTGATAAGATTGAAATTGTACAGGTTCGTCACCCCGAAACATCCTACGATGCCCTCGAAGAGATGAAAGATTACGTTGCAACACTGGTGCGTGATTTGGAGCTTCCTTTCCGAATCTTGCGGCTCTGCGGAGGCGATCTCAGCTTTACCAGTGCCTTAACCTACGACTTTGAAGTTTACTCTGCCGGACAAAAGCGTTGGCTAGAGGTCTCATCAGTAAGTAACTTTGAAGCATTTCAATCCCAACGAATGAAACTACGTTTCAAAGACCATGAGGGGAAGAGCCAGTTAGCACACACCCTGAATGGCAGTGCCTTAGCACTCCCCCGGATTGTAGCGGCTCTTCTGGAGAACAACCAAACGCCACAAGGGATACGAATTCCGGAAGCCTTGGTTCCCTACACCGGATTTAACCTACTGACTTAAGATGGCGTTTCTTAAACAATTCGCCATACTGGGGTTCTGCATCCTCCTGTTTGGGGGAGGGAGTACGGCTTATGGCCAAGAAAAACCTGTTAAAAAAACGATCACGGGCTCCCAAATTTACAAGCCCTACAACCCTCCTGCTCCCTCCAAAAATCCAAACCAACTGAACTTAGGATTGCAGTACTATCGAGAACAAGCCTATGAGAAGTCAGCCACCGTGTTTGAAGAGCTGTATGAAAAAACGCCCAACCACACCCATTACACCTACTATTTATACAGTTTAATCGGACTACGAGACTACAAAAAGGCGGAGCGGTTGATCAAAAAACAGCGCAAGCATCATCCCGATAAGGAGCGTTATCTCATTGACTTAGGCTACCTCTACGTAACTCGTGGGGAGACACAAAAGGGTCACAAGGTTTACCGTAAAGCCATTGATCAGGTAGCGCCCAACAAACGAGCCATCAAAAACCTAGCCAATGCCTTTGTGGGGAAACGAGAGGACGAATTGGCGCTTGCCACCTACGAGAGGGGAAAAACCCTATTGGAAGGGAGTTATGGTTTTGAAGAGGAGCTTGCGAGTCTCTATGGGAAAATGCAGCAGTATGAGAAGATGATTACCACCTACCTCGCACTTGCAGCCAACGACCTTTCCAAGGTTAAACATGTACAAGGACGACTTCAATACTATCTAAGTATGGATAGTGAAGGAGCACTCCGTAAGGCGCTCCACACACAACTCATAAAGCAGATACAGCATGAGCCCAACAACCGTTTTTACGGTGATTTTCTCATTTGGCTATCGCTACAAGAGAAGGATTTTGAGATGGCGTTCACCCAGGCAAAAGCGCTGGATAAACGCATTGACAAAACCGGCGACGAGGTCTTTAATGTGGCCGTCCTAAGCAGCAAGGCGTTACAGTTTGAGGTGGCGGAAAAGGCCTTCGAATATCTTCTTTCCCGCTACAAGGGGGAGGCCATCTACCCGTTGAGCCTGTCGGGATACACCCATGCCAGGTTCATCAACTTTAAACAGATAGCCACGCCCGACCACAACGAAATACGCGCCATCAAAACCCAACTGGAGAAGGCCACCTCCACCTTGGGTGTACAGCCCCTTTCAGCGGTTAACTTTCGTGATTTAGCGGAGTTCTACGCTTATTACGATCACCACACAGAAGAAGGTATTTCCCTCTTGGACAGCTTATTGAAGATCCCTGCCCTAAGCCCATCCATCAAACACGAGATCAAGTTGGATTTGGCCAACCTCTACCTCTACGCCGGAGATCCCTGGGAGGCCACCCTCCTGCTATCGCAGGTAGAGAAGGAGAACAAAAACGAACCCATCGGGCATGAAGCTAAGTTAAGGAATGCGCGCCTCTCCTACTACATCGGCGAATATGGTTGGGCAGAGGGACAGCTCAACATCCTCAAGGCAGCCACCTCCAAGCTTATCGCCAATGATGCCATGAACCTCTACCTTTTCATCCATGACCATAAAGGTACGGACAGCCTCTCTCCCATCCTGGATGCCTTTGCCAGCACAGAGTTGTTAATTTTTCGCAGGGAGTATGCCCGCGCAGAGAAGCGCTTAGACTCCCTCTACCGTCACGCCCCTTCACAAGATCTTACGGACTATATCCTTTTCAAACAGGGGGAGGTGGCCACCCTAACGCAGCAAGATGCACGCGCAGACTCCCTCTACGAGCAGTTGTACACACTCTTCCCCGAGAGCCTGCTCGCTGACGACGCGCTCATCAAGCAGATTGCCATTGCGAAACGAGCCGCCGATGAACAACGGGTAGCGGCGCTGAATAAGAAAATCCTCTTCGACTACCCCGCCAGTATCTTTGCCATCGAGGCGAGGGAAGACTTCCGGAGTTACATGCAGAAGCAGGAGGAGGAAAAGTACGTACCTTTACCCCACACAAAGCAATAGGATGGTACGCCCCAAGAAACATCTCGGCCAACATTTTCTGCACGACCGTAACATCGCCCGGAAAATCGCGAACAGTCTGAGTGACAACCCCATTCCGGTGTTGGAGATCGGCCCGGGAACTGGTGTATTAACCTCCTTTCTAATGGGAAAGAGCTTCCCTTTAACCACCATTGAAGTGGATCAGGAGTCGGTAGCTTACCTCCATGAGACCTATCCCCAATTGGAGGTGATCGCAGCAGATTTTCTACGTTGGAATCCCAAAGAACACTTTGAAGGGGATTTCCGGATCATCGGCAATTTCCCCTACAACATTTCGAGCCAAATTCTTTTCCGAGTGTTGGAGTATCGCCACTGCATCCCCGAAATAGCGGGAATGTTCCAGAAAGAGGTGGCCCTGCGCATTGCGGAGAAGCCGGGATCCAAGCAGTACGGCATCCTCAGCGTACTCTGTCAGGCCTTTTACGATATCACCTACCTGTTTACCGTCTCTGAACAGGTTTTTACGCCCCCTCCTGCCGTAAAATCGGGCGTCATAAGCATGTTGCGCAAGGAAGAGTTCACCCTTCCCTGTGATGAGGCGCTCTTTTTTACTGTGGTAAAAACGGCATTCAACCAACGGAGAAAGACCCTCCGCAACGCCCTAAAAGGTTTGCATATGGTGCTCACGAAAGAGGTTGAAGGACTCCTTCAAAAGCGAGCAGAGCAACTCTCTGTGGAGGAGTTCATCCTGTTGACCCTTCATGTGCAACGATAGCAGTGCTTCACATTGCGGCAACCTGCATTTGCCATGCCTCCGAAAATTTACCATTCCGCACGGGCGAAAAGAGAAACAATCCGGTTCATTTGTTACCTTTGCGGTTCTATGAAAAAGAGAACAAGCACGTTGAGCAGGATAGAATCCCTGTTTTCCCATGAACGGAATTTTTGGTTGGTCGTATTTCTCTTCCCCTTTGTTCTGTATTGGAATACGGCATACAACAAATACTCGCTGGATGATCATTTGGTAATTGAGCACCACGAACAGGTTCAGAAGGGGCTTCGAGGCATTCCGGAGATTATCACCTCACCCTATGCGGAGGAGGAGGGCTTGCAGTACGGCTACCGTCCCATCGTAAAGATCGCCTATGCCATTGAGTACGCACTTTGGGGTGAGCATCCCGGCCTCAACCACCTCATGAGTGTGCTGTGGTTTGCCCTCACTATGATGGTACTTTTCCGCCTGTTAAGACGGCTCTTTCCGGAGGGAAACCGGTTCTTTATCCTTCTGATTGTACTATTATACAGCGCCCATCCCCTTCACACTGAGATTGTAGCAAGTTTGAAAAACCGGGATGAGATTTTCATGTTATTTTTTGCTTTTCTGGCCTTCCTGCAAAGCTTGCGGTATGCCCAGGAGAAGCGGATAGGGGCCCTCCTCTATGCCGGGCTCTTTTTCGTGTTAGCACTGCTATCCAAAAACACAGCGGTTCCCTTTCTGGCAATCATTCCCCTGGGGATGTACTATGCCGGAGCCAAACGCAAGGAACTTCTGCATGTCGCGCTACTCTTCTCCTCGTTACTCATCACAGCCTATATACTATACAAAGCACTATTCACCGGGGAGATACGCACCTTTCAATATTATGAAAATCCACTATTCTTTGAGCATGGATTCTCGTTACGAACCGGAACTTCTGCATACATCCTACTCTATTACCTAAGGCTTATTCTCTTTCCCCATCCCCTCTCCTTCTACTACGGCTACGACCAACTCTCGCTCCATGAGTTGCTCTCCTTTCCGGCGATAGCCTCCATCCTTATCCACTTGGCACTGCTCTTTATAGCCATAAAAGGGATCAAAAAACGCACTCCCATCAGCTTAGGAGTATGGATTTACCTGCTGGGAATTGTGGCCTACTCCAACTTTTTCTTTGCAGCACCGGGCATCATCGCTGACCGTTTTGCCATTCTTGCTCTTCTGGGCTTTATCCTTATTCTTGTTTCCCTGTTCTTTACGGCATTAAAGATGGCGCACACCACGGTATCGGTTCCCCGAAAACAGCGGAACCTCCTTCTTCTTATGGCCGGGATCATTTTGCTGCCTTACGCTATTAAAACCTTTAGAAGAAATCAGGACTGGAGAACCTATCTTTCACTCTATGAGGCAGATATCCCCCACCTAAGCAACTCTGTAAAAGCAAACATGCTCTATGCACAAGCACTCACATGGCGGTTCTATTACAACAACCAACTGGGGGTTGATTTACGAAAGAATGAAGAGTTCATTGAGAAGATAAAACGACATTACCACCGGGCATTGGAGCTCTACCCAAAGAATTACGAAGCGTTGAACAATTTTGGCGGATTTTATGCGCACAATATAAACCAATACGAAGAGGCCATTCCCTGGTTGGAAAAGGCGATAGCGGTGGATCAGGAGAAGCCGGAGGCCTGGTTTAACCTGGGTTTCTCCTACACAAAAACAGCGCGTTATCAGGAAGCGGAAAGAGCCTATAAAAAGGCTCTTGAAATCAATCCCGACTACTGGGAGGTGAAAAGCGCACTGGGAGAGCTCTACTTCCAACAGGGAGCGTTGGAGAAGGCCATCGCGCTTAATAAAGAGATCATCAACGCCCATCCGGACAATCTTGTACCCTATACCAACATCGGCAATTACTACATCTACTCCTCCGATACGTTGTCGGCCATGCGTTTCTGGGAAAAGAGCGTAGAGACCTTCCCCCACAAACAACTGCTTATCAACCTTAGTTACCTGTACAAACAGTATGGCGATCAGGATAAATCGATCCAGTACTACCGCTATTCGGAAAAAACAAATCTCAAGTAATGGATAAGATATACCGAGATAGCCCCTGCCATAACCTCCAACAGGTGGTGATTGAGGCGGCAGAGAAGCATCCCTCTTTAACCATGGGCTTCGTGAAAAGCGGAGGCGAGATTGTGGAGGAGTCGTTTCGCGAACTGCTGTTCCATGCGGGAAGGGTTCTACACACCTACGAGAAACGGGGCTTGAAGAGAGGCGATTACCTCGTGATTGCCACCGACGACAACCAACACACCATACACCACTTCTGGGGAGCCATCCTCGGAGGAATAATCCCGACCATTCTACAACCACCCGTCTCTTTTAACAGAGACAATCCTGCAGCAGAAAAGCTTCTGCGTGTTTATGAACTGTTGGGGAAGCCCCATGTAGTCCTATCGGAAGAGGCGAGGAGAAATGCTCCGGAACAGATTGCCAGGACGCATATCATCATCGATTATGAGATAGAGACAGAATGTTGCAAAAAATATTGTGATTCTTCACCTACCGATACCGCATATCTTCAGTTCTCTTCGGGAAGTACAGGCCATCCCAAGGGGGTGATGCTCTCGCACCAGAACCTGTTAAGCAACGTAGATGCCATCAGCGAAGCCTTGCGGTTAACTCATCGCACCGTATCACTCAACTGGATGCCCCTGTACCATGATATGGGGCTGGTAGGATACCATATCACTCCGGTGTACATTCCCCTCCACCAGCTTCATCTATCCACCGATAATTTCATCAAAGATCCCTTCCTATGGCTACGCACCTTGTCATCCAAACGTGTACAGATCACGGGGTGTCCCAACTTCGGACAGGCGTTAATCAACCGTCATCTATTGCGAAAAAGTCCGGGGGATTTGGACCTCTCTTCCCTGCGAGCCATCCTCAACGGAGCCGAACCCATCTCCGCCCAGATCATGGAGGAGTTTATGCAAAACTTAGCTCCCTACGGGCTACGCCCCGAAGCAATGATGCCGGTATATGGAATGGCGGAAGCCACCCTTGCTGTGAGCTTTAACCCCATGGACGAAAAGCCTGTCATCACCTCTTTTCTTCAGGAGGAGTTGGTAAAGAGGGAGGTGGCCATAGAGGCAAAAGGTTCCCATGCCATAAGCCAACGTATTGTCAATGTGGGATATCCCCTGAAAGGGGTTCAACTCTCCATCCGGGATGGCAAAGGAGTACCACTACCCGAGGGACGAATCGGTGAAGTATGGATCAAGGGGGATCACATCTTCAAAGGATACTTCCGGGACAGAAACCATCCCCTACAAGAGAAACAGGAGTGGTTACACAGTGGAGATCAAGGCTTTATCATCAATAACGCACTCCACATTACGGGAAGATACAAGGACATTATCTTCATTAATGGCAAGAACTTCTATGCCCATGATTTGGAATATAAGGCCATTCAGGCTTGCGCCCTCACTTACGGGAAGTTCATCATCGGGGGCTACCATGCCCCGGAGGAGGGACATGACCACATCATCGCTTTCATGGCGGGAAGTGACAACCCGAAGACGAGAGCTAAACGCCATGAGATAGCAGAGTTTTTCAAAAACAAGCTAGGGATCACAATCCATCACTTCGTTTTTGTACGCTCTAACCAGATCCACAAGACCTCCAGCGGAAAGATCAGGCGGTTTCAAATGATTCAAGACTTCCTAAGCGGAAAGCACAAAGAGGCCATGCTCTAGGGGTGTTTTACACGTCGATATTGGCATATTTTGCATTCTGCTCGATAAACTCCCTACGCGGGGGTACTTCATCGCCCATAAGCATAGAGAAGATACGATCGGCTTCGGTTGCATTTTCGATGGTCACCTGACGCAGGGTACGATGTTCCGGATCCATGGTTGTACTCCACAATTGTTCCGCATTCATCTCACCAAGACCCTTGTAGCGTTGGACATGAACACCTTTCTCTGATCCGTTGCCGGTAATCTGTTTCACGGTATCCTCCCGTTCCTCTTCTGTCCAGCAATACTGCTCCTCTTTTCCTTTTTTGACGAGATAAAGCGGAGGGGTGGCGATATAGACATACCCTTTTTCGATCATCTCCTTCATATAGCGGAAAAAGAAGGTAAGGATAAGTGTAGCAATGTGGGAACCATCCACATCGGCATCGGTCATAATCACCACCTTATGATAGCGCAATTTATCCAGATTCAAGGCTTTGGAGTCCTCTTCCGTACCGATGCTAACCCCCAGTGCGGTGAAGATATTTTTGATCTCTTCATTCTCAAAAATCTTATGCTGCATGGCCTTTTCCACGTTAAGGATCTTACCTCGCAGCGGAAGGATAGCCTGGAAGGTTCTATCGCGCCCCTGTTTGGCGGTTCCTCCCGCCGAATCTCCCTCCACCAGGTATATTTCACAGAGGGCGGGGTCTTTCTCCGAGCAATCGGAGAGTTTTCCGGGCAGTCCAGACCCTGAAAGCACATTTTTTCGTTGCACCAACTCACGGGCCTTGCGAGCCGCGTGGCGGGCTGTAGCGGCAAGAATCACCTTATTCACGATGGTTTTTGCCTCCTTGGGGTGTTCTTCCAGGTAGTGGCCCAACATCTCACTCACCATTTGGTCTACTGCCCCCATCACCTCAGAGTTTCCTAATTTTGTCTTGGTCTGTCCTTCAAACTGCGGTTCCGCAACTTTCACCGAGATAATGGCGGTCAATCCCTCCCTAAAGTCATCCCCATTGATGTCAAACTTAAGTTTGGCCAGCATTCCCGACTTGTCGGCATAGGACTTCAGGGTACGGGTCAGGGCACGACGAAAGCCAGAGAGGTGAGTTCCCCCCTCTATGGTATTGATGTTATTGACATAACTATGGATATTCTCCGAGAAGGAGGTATTATACTGCATAGAGAGTTCCACCGGCACACCATTTTTCTCTCCTTCAATGCTGATGGGATCGGCAATCAAACGTTCACGTGTAGCATCAAGATAGCGGATGAAGTCATTCAGTCCATTCTCCGAATAGAAGGAGTCTTGTACAGGAGAGCCATCCTCTTCCTTCGTGCGAAGATCCGTAAGGGTAAGGGTGATACCCTTATTGAGAAAAGCAAGTTCACGCAGGCGGTTGGCGAGGATCTCATATTTATATTCGGTCACGGTAAAGATATCGGCATCCGGGTGAAAATGCACCATAGTACCGGTTTTATCGGCCACGTCAACCTCTTTTACGTCATAGCGGGGAATTCCCCGCGAATACGCTTGGCGGAAGGTTTTACCATTGCGAAAGACGGTCACTTCCAAGTGATCAGAGAGGGCATTCACACAGGAGACCCCCACCCCATGGAGCCCCCCGGAAACCTTATAAGAGCCCTTATCGAACTTACCTCCGGCATGCAGCACGGTCATCACCACCTCCAATGCAGAGCGTTGCTCCTTCTCATGGAAGTCGGTGGGGATACCACGCCCATTGTCCAACACGGAAATGGAGTCATCTTCATGGATGGTCACCTCTATGCGGTCACAGTGGCCTGCCAGAGCCTCATCAATGGAGTTATCCACCACCTCATAAACCAAATGGTGCAATCCCTTTTGGCTCACATCCCCAATATACATCGCCGGCCGTTTACGAACCGCCTCAAGCCCTTCAAGCACTTGGATATTACTCGCATTATACTGCTGCTTTCCCTGCAGGTTATTATTTTCTATCTCGCTCATAATCAATAATTTAAACTTACGGAACAGAACACACAAAGGTAAGAAGAAAAATCCTTTTTACCAAACCCCTATTTCACCCTCCCAAGAGGAGCTCTAAAAGGCAAAACTTGCCCCTAAGAGAAAGTTTATCCCTTGCACGGGAAAGCCATGGTAAACCTCATAGTGATTATTCAAAATGTTATTCACATTCAGAAACAGTGAAAGAGGCTTAGTGATATGATACTTCACGCCCATACTCACATCCACATAGGGATCGATCTCACGGCTTGAAAGGAGAGAGTAAGTCTGAGGATTCAGCGTAGCGGTATACTGTTTTCCACTGTAAAGCAGCGAAAGGTTCCCTGCAATTTTCTCCCTAAACGTATACTTCAACTCCAAACCGGCACGGATCTCCGGAGTATGAAAGGGCTCTTCGAGCCGGGTCAACGTATAGACATAATAGTCGCCAAAAAGACGCCCCTCAAATACCGCTCCCAGGTGATAGGACAATGAACCGTGTACATGGAACCAAGTCACATCATCATAAACCACCTCAAAGGCATCATCTCTAATCACAACAGTATCAAACTGCCAAGGAACATTTACAAAGAAGGGTTTATGGTCCATCGCTCCGGCATCAAGGCCCAACAGCAGGTCCATATGGCGTCCAATTTTCCCCTTCACCCCGCCAAAAGCCTTGTAGGGTAACGTGGAGAAGGAGGGTCTCAATTCCGGTGAGATGTAGGGATTTCTGGCAGAGAGCATAGCCAACGTATTTTTCTCCACGCCCCCGGTAACGCCGGCATACAATTTCATGGCATCAGGGATTACCTGAACCTGAAGCTCGAACTCTGGAGAAACATAAAAGCAGTTCCGGCTTGCAATCAGCTGATGCAACCCAACCCCCACCTTCAGCTCATACTCCTTCATGCCCAGCGTAAAATAGGGATAAGCACTGATAAGCCCCTGGTGGTTCACTTTCCCATAAACTTCGTTAAACGAGGCTGCTCTCAGATCCACCCCAAAGACTTCTTTATCAAGCAGATCAAAGAAATGGGAAGTATAACTAAACCCTGTTTTTAGAAACAGATGATGCTCTGTAAGAGCAAAGCGACTGTTCCACAACCTGTAGTTCAACCCCGTGTAGTAAGCCAGCTTACGCTTATGCGAATAGTGACTTTTAAAAAGCATTCCGGTATTGAGAAGCTGAAAACGTTGCCGCAACGAATCCATTTCGAAAGAGGAAGCATAGTCCTTTTCAAGGTATCCATAATTGTGATGAACCTCCCGGTTGTAGTGGGCAAAAAGGGTCAAAGTATGCGCCTTAAAAGTACGTGTATTCTTCACATCCAGGTTATTATAACTATACTGCGAAGGCCCATAATCCTTCACAAGCCCTTTGGAAAAGTGATGTTTCAGCCCCACGGAAAACCGATTCTTCTTATGGCGCAATGAACCACTATAAAGCTCAAAATGGGAGGTCCAATAATTACCCACCCCCCCTTTGATAAGGTTTCGATAGAGCTTGGAGAGCGGCTCTCCCGTTATAGAAGCCGGCTTCAACGAACCGGGCATGTAAGAGGTGGGAATCCTTGAGGCGTGGACATCGTAGGTTAAGGAGGGTTTCTCTATGTGAGGCGTCTCAAAATGCGGTTCAAAACTTATTTTATTGGCATCCTCTACAGAGGGCTGATAAGGGGCAATGATGGTCACCTCTTCGGAGTAGGGATCAGGAGTCTGCGCCTCTACCGCAAAAGGCAAGGAGAGCAGCACAATAAGCAGCAGACACACCTCATTTCTTCGTTTTCTTCCCAATAGTATCGTTGTCATTCGTTTCAATTTTTCTAAGGATTAAAATGCTTCGTTTAAGGTATCGTTCTCCATGTTCTCAGGGGATTGTTGCCCTAATGAGTCCTGTGGGGCAACGCCTGTATCCTGTTCCTCCATTTCAACAATGAGTTTCAACTTCTCCTGTGCCTCCTGCACTAAGTCATCACCCTCATAATTATCAATAATGCTTTGAAGCGTTTGACGTGCCTGAAAGAGGTTCTCTTTTTGCACGTAAATATCGGCCAGAAGAATAAAACCTCTTGCGAACCAGTAGTCACTAGAGCTAAAGTTCTCGATCAATTCAAACACCTCTGCCTCAGCGTCATCTATTGCACCTGATTTGAAGGTAATTAAAGAGACAAAATACTTTGCTTCCGCCCCCATATCCCCATGATCTTTCTCTACCACATTCCGATACTCAGCAATGGCATTGTCATAGTCGTTCATGGCAAAAGAGGAGCCAGCCATCACAAAATGGGCCTCTGTACGCAGGCGTTGATCCATCTTCTTCTCTGCCAACAGGCTTAGGGAGGCTTCAATAGCTTTTTCATAATCTGCCGTTTCGAAATAAGCGCGCATCAACCCAATTTTAGCAGAGCGTATATTCTCAGGAAACGCTGCTACATCGAGTAAGTCACGATAGTGCGTGATTGCTTCCTCGTACTCTTCCCGAGCAAAGCGAATGGAGGCGGCCTTAACCAGGGCATTCTCAGAGAAAGGGTTACGAGGGGCTTCAGCCACAATCTCATAGCTTTCCAACGCCTCCGCAATGTTATTACTTCGATATTCACAATCGGCTTTATAGTAGTGAGCAGGAATCACAAAAGCGCCCTGGGGATACTGCTCAATATAGGAGCGAAATCCCTTGATGGCAAAGGGGCAATCCCCATTCATATAGCGATTTTCCACGGCAACATAGGAGAGGGAGTCCTGGGCGGAATTACTCACATCTGCATCGCCAATATTTCGGGCATAGGCAAAATACTCATCAACCCGTCCCATATCCACATAGATGTTACGAAGACTTGCCAGAGCCTCCCGTGCCGCCTTGGTACGGGGGTACGAAGCCACCACCTTTTTCAGCACAGCGATGGCTTTTTCATTTTTATTCTGGTTATAGTAAATCAATCCCGTTTTCTGCAGCGCCGTTATGGCAAAACTGGAGCGGGGGTAGTCGGTATAGAGCTGTTGGAAGTAATTCAACGCCTCATCAACCCTATTCATCAACACGTAGGTGGTGGCCAACTCAAAGAGGGCATCATCCCGCAAAGGCGACTTCTCTGGAAGCTTTACAAGAGTCTTCAGAATCCAGGCTTTGCCTTCAAAATTCCCCATGGCTCCTAAAGAAATCGACTTCTGATAGAGGGCATAATCTTTGTCTCTGGCATCCATCTTAATGGCTTGGTCATACGAATTAATCGCCTTTTCATAACGCTTCTTCACAAAATAGCAATCTCCCGTACGAATGTAAGCATCCCCTTTTAGCACAGGGTCATCGACCCGGGAGGAGGCAGTAAACTTTCGAAATGCCGACAATGCCGAAGCGTAATCCTTCTCCTTAAAGTAGCAATAAGCGATATTGTAAGAGGCCTTCGCATAGAGGGGAAGGTGGTAAGTACCTGGCCTCACAAGAAACGACTGGAATTTACGGAGGGCTTCCCGGTAATGGCCCAAACGGAAAGTAGCTTCCGCCTCCCAGAAGAGAGCCTTCGAGGCGATCTCAGACTCCGACTGATAGGTCAAGGCCTTATCAAAGTAGGTGATGGACTGCTCATATTTTGCCTCTTTAAAGAGCTCCACACCACGACTATAGGTGATTTGCTGATAGGCCGACTGCATCTGCACATTTTTGTCATGAATCCGCTCCAACGAAGAGAGGGCCTCCTCATAATTTCTGGTCACCAGAAAGAGGTTCACGAGATAGGAGTAGGCTTCATCCTTTCGACGCGAGTCAGGATAGTCAGCGAGGTATTCTTGCAGGGCAGTAATTGCTTCGTTATAGGGGTCGTAGGAGAGGTCATAAGAGAGTTTGGCATAATTAAACAGCGCATTTTCCCGCAGGGTTTGATTGCCCTCAATGGCATAAGCGGCCTTAAAAGCGGTGCCGGCAAACTTCTTTTGATCACTTTTCAGGTAGCAATCCCCCAGGTGATAGAGGGCATTTTGTGCGAGGGAGTCTGCAGGCGAAGAGGCTCTTTCAAAGCAGGGTACCGCCTTATCATAAGCGCCGGTACGATAGTAACAATACCCCAACTGATACCAACTATTCCGATCCGGTTTCTTCACATACTCCTCCAACAGAGGCAAGGCCTTTTCGTAGTCACCAAGATGGTAATACGACTCTCCCACAAGGCGATATAGTTCCCTGGACTTGGGATCTCGCTCTTTAAGTTTTAACTGGGAGGCCATGGCAATCACCTCCTCATAATCCCCCTGGATAAAGTGAATTCGGATCAGGTAATGGGGGACAATCTTTCCAAAGTCTTCGTCGTCAACAAGGCGATTAAAACTCTTCATCGCCGTTTCGTAGTTTCCCTCCTCGTAGTTGATATGGGCGTAATAATAGTTGGCCGGGCCGCGGTAAAGATTATCCGCATCCCTCACCTCATAGAAGGCACTTTTAGCACGCTTATAGTCCTTAGCTTTAAGATAGCAATACCCCTTTTTAAATTGGTATTCAGCCCGTTCCTTTCCTTTAAGGGAAAAGGGCTTCACCTTCTTAAACGACCTCAACGCATTGCGGTAGGAGCGCCTATGATACTGCACCCGGGCCAGTTCCAACCACGCCCCTTGCGCGTGGCTCTGTTCGGGATGGGTCTCCACAAAATGGAGAAGCTGACTCTCTGCATCCTCATTAAACAATTTGGCGGCACACACGGCCTTGTAATACGCCGCATTAGTCACAATGGCAGGAAGGCTACCATTAGCATGCAAAACCCTATCGAAAAGGGCTTCGGCCGCGCTATACTTCTCCTGTTCAAAAAGGGTCACCGCCATTGTGTAAAGGGCACCGGGATCCTCATAGGTGGCCGTCTGCTGCGCAGACAAACGTCCTGCCGAACAGATTAGCAATAAGAGGATGGGGAGAACGACTACTATTTTTTTCATAAAAGAGGTACTTATTCTTTGTATTCCAATGATAAACAATACATCTATTGATTCAAGGACCAAGGTAAGAATGATCCCGGAGATGCAACGAACAAAAAGAGACTTTTTTTCAACAGCTATCTGTTTATGAATAGAACGATGGAAAGGCACATTTCGTATATGTTGCTTGTAGAAGTGATAACGGGAGACCAAAACCCCCAAAGGAAAGAAAGGAACGCAATACAGCACGTCTCCTTAAACAACAAAGCGTTTAGCGATTAGACGATTGAAGGAATGCCCAGCATTCAACGACTGCCTGGAGTCTCAACGCCCCAAACAGCTATATTCTATAACAAACAAGGAATTAGTTAGAGTCTGTCTATAAAGTCCGACTTCTTCGTTATGCTTGTCTTCCAAATGGTCATTTACTTCAGTAAACTCCCATTTCTCAGCCTTCGCAAGCCTCGAATTCGAACGTTCTAGACAGCCTCTCCCACAACGCTGACTTTATGGACAGACACTAGTTATTCTCTACTGCCGTGGTAGTCGTAGCAGATTCCACATAGGCAGAGAAGACATCGTGCCCATTCTCCCGAGCCATGAGTTGTGCATCCTGTTTACCGGAGATATTACCACCAATACGATGGAAATCCCACAAATGCGGATCATGGAACCAATTATTAACCTCCATTACCACTGATACCACGACCTCCTCGCCTTGGTCCATCTCAAACTTGATATCATGAATTTCCACCTCAAAATTGTTATGCACAAAGGTGGTTTCATCAGAACCCAACCCGGAAGAGGGGCGGATAACTCCCATTCCAAGATAGAAGTTATAATCCCTCTTTTGACCGATAAATGAACCGGCATATTTCCCATTCATCTGCAAATAGTTATACCCTCCCCCAAGCTCATCAGGGGTTTGCATATAACACTCCGGGGGAGTGGGAAAAAGAAGAGGCGTATTGATGGCCTCTTCCAGACCAAAGGTAAAAGAGATCCCTTTGTACACCCCACAGGGCACGCTATCAGGAAGTTCAAAGGTCAACGTTTGGGGAATCCGATGGTCTATGTAGTAGGCTTTTCGCTCCCTAAAAAGGGAGACAATGGAACCATCCGATTTCTCTAACGCAATGTTGGAAATAAAGTATTTCAAGTCTGTTTGGACAAACTTCAACGTTACGAAGCCATGTCCTTCCTCTCTCTTAGTACATGAAGCTCCTGCTAATAGTACTATTGCGAGCATACCGAATAATAATTTTCTCATATTTTCACGGCCTATTAGTAAAAACGGGGAACAAAGGTACAATTTTTTTCACAATAAATCCCGATCTCTTCCGAGAGCAGGGGATAAAGGTTACCTTTGTGACGCTAAATAGAGTCCGTCTATAAAGTCCGACTTCTTCGTTACGCTTGTCTTCAAAATGGTCATTTACCCTGGTAAACTCCCATTTTTCAGCCTTCGCAAGCCTCGAATTCGAACTTTCTAGACAGCCTCTTCTCACAACGCTGACTTTATGGACAGACACTAAATAGAGGATACGGAAATTATGAAATTAAGAGTAGGTGATACGGTAAAGTTTCTCAACCAGGAGGGGGGAGGAAGAGTGAGCAAAATCCTCTCTCCGGAGATGGTGAATGTGGCCATTGAAGAGGGGTTTGAGATTCCCACTTTGGTAAAAGACCTGGTAAAGGTGGATAATGACTCGCCCCTGGGTCGCTATTTTGGAGAGCATTATGAGGTGGACTTGGATGTTCCGGTAGCAGCCTCCCGGAAGGAGGCGCAACGCAAAGCCCCCTCTCCACAGGAGCAGTGTACAACGCCTGCGACACCCCCGCCTCCCGTCGCGCCACAGCCTACACGCAAGAGCCCCATCCCCTATCGTATCAATGACTCCAGTTTCCGGAAAGGGGTTTATCTCTCGTTTGTCCCTGAAGACCAGCAATATCTTATCAGTGGAAGCCTGAATATTTACCTTGTCAACCATACGGAATCAGACATACTTTTCAGTCTCTTTCTCAAAAGTTCAACGATCGGCTATCAGGGACGAAGCTATGACACCCTGGAGGCCTCCTCAAAAATCCATTTGGACCGTATTGACCGCGAGCAGCTTAACGAATGGTCTTTCGGCGTTGTGCAGGTACTTTTCCATAAAAACAAGCAGGACAAGATTTTAGAACCGCTAACAGCCACCTTTCGCATTCAAGGGGTACGCTTTTACAAAACAGATAGTTACCGAGAAGCCTTCTTCGTTGGAGAAAAGGCCTTCGTCTACCTGCTGGGGGAGATTGCTCACCAGCCGGTGATAGAGGAAGAATGGAAAAAACCAGCCCCGGTAGAGAAAAAACCAGCGATAAAACAAGCACAACCACAGGTCGAGAAATCCCTTATTGAACAGCATGCCATCGAACAGGATGTGGCCGAGGTGGATCTTCATATCTCCGCTTTAAAAACCGACTATGGGCGCATGAAGAGGGAAGAGATTCTCCGTTACCAGATGGGCTATTTTCAGCGGGCATTGGAGAATGCCATCGCCAAGGCCTACCAAAAGGTGATCTTCATTCACGGCATCGGCAATGGCGTACTTCGGGATGCAATCATTGATTATCTTAAGAGGAACTATCCCGACTTTGAATATGGCAACGCCTCCTTCCAGAAGTATGGCTACGGCGCCTTGGAAGTGTTTATTGACGATTAGTAATTATTTGAAAATCATAGGATTATTTTTGTTTTAAATGTGATAATGTGATAATGTGGTAATGCGGTAATGTGATAATGCGGTAATGTGGTAATACGATAATGTGATAATGTGATAATGTGGTAATGTGATAATGTGGTAATGTGGTAATGTGGTAATACGATAATGTGATAATGCGGTAATGTGGTAATGTGGTAATGTGGTAATGTGGTAATGTGGTAATGTGGTAATACGATAATGTGATAATGTGATAATGTGATAATGTGGTAATGTGATAATGTGGTAATGTGGTAATACGATAATGTGATAATGTGATAATGTGGTAATGTGGTAATACGATAATGTGATAATGTGGTAATGGAATGATTATAGGGACGGAAGACCGAAGACGGAAGTCGGAAGACCAAAGAGGGGAGACGGGGAGCAACTTTTTGTGGACGTTGCCATTAATCCAAGCTAAAGGCTAAAAGCCAACAACCGGTACATCAGCCCCGTAGGAGCGATACCTTTGTAACAGTGCACCCCTCCACCACACCACAAAGCCCTGTAGGGGCGACACCTTTTTTTCAATTAGGAATTAGTAATTAGCAATTAATAATTATCTAAAAATTAGAGGTTTATAGAGTTTTAAAAGAAATTCATAACGCAGTGGGGAAGGCGATAACCAGTAAAAGCCAAAGGCTAATAACTAAAGGCTAACAGCTGGTAAGACCCGGAAGGAGAGGTAGGTTCGTCACAATACCGAACAAAGCACCCTTCCCCGTGGCAACGCCCTTATAACAGCACCATACCAAACACCATCAGCCCCGTAGGGGCGATACCTTTTTTTCAATTAGGAATTGGCAATTAGCAATTAACAATTATCTAAAAATTAGAGGTTTATAGAGTTTTGAAAGGAATTCATAACGCAGTGGGGAAGGCGATAACCAGTAAAGACCAAAGGCTAATAACTAAAGGCTAACAGCCAGTAAGCTCCGGAGGAGCGACACCCTTGTAACAGCGATATCTCTTCCTCCTCCCCCTAAAGCCCCGTAGGGGCGACACCTTAATTCAGCCGCATCGAATAAAAACGGCTCCCTATGACTTACATTAAACTGCTCCAAAAGAGTTTTATACTCCTCCATGAATCCTTTCTTACGATAATGTTCCGGTTGGTTTATGATATACCTTGCCACCGCATCTCTTTGTGATTGAGTATCGCTAGATGCAGCAAATCCTTCCATCTGATTTTTCCCCCAACAAGTTTTTGCTCATTTATCCATCTGGAAACGTTAGTTTTAATGACTCTTGCTATTTCTGATGGAGATACAGATGGGTTTAGACGGGTTAGTGTCTCTCCATAAAGTCAGCGTTTTGAGCAGCGGCTGTATAGAACGTTCGAATTCGAAGCTTGCGAAGACTAAAATAGGGGACTGAGGTAAATGCAATTGTATTGCGCAAAGCCGAAATACCCCTTTGACAGACAAGCATCACAAAGAAGTCGGACGTTATAGACGAATACGATTAATGGTTTGGAGGGATTTGTAGGGACAGGGTTTAGCTATCTAAAAAACAAAAAAGGAAACCGGCCGATAAGCGGGATTCTGTCGTGTCCTGTCATTTATCTCGAACTACGGTCACCCGCAGCCTCTAACGGCCTACCCCCCGGGCTCAGACGAGCAGCCCTTATCCGCACGTAGCGGATTCCCGGTATACATGGCCTTTCACGCCATAAGGTTTACCCCGGAGGCGTGTCACCACCCCTCCGCGTGAGCTCTTACCTCACGTTTTCACCCTTACCCCTTAAGAGGGGCGGTAATTTTCTGTGGCACTCGCTGTTTCCGGTTGCCCGGAACCTTCCCGTTAGGAAGTATGGTGCTCTATCGTGTCCCGACTTTCCTCACCGAAATGCTTCGATGCGACAGGATGACCGGTTTCCTCCGCAAAAGTAAGGTATTCAAAGCAACACACAACCCTCACGGTAAAATATTCCCTGTAGCAAGGCCCCAACAGCCAACAGCCGATAAGCCCCAGAGGGGCGAAACCTTTGTAACAGCACCATACCACAGATGTACTTTTCTGCTTTTCACGGATACGCTCATGAATGAAGTTTTCTCTGCTTTTTACCACAAATACGGTTTGCAGGTATCGTTTGTAGGTATTAGCCATATCGTTCTTTGTTTAGTGTCGCCCCTACGGGGCTTTGGGGGAAGGAGGGGGCATCCCTGTTACAAAGGTGCCGCCCCTACGGGGCTCTTTGGAGGTGCTTGGTATGGTGCTGTTACAAAGATGCCACTCCTCCAGAGCTGATGTACCAGCTGTTGGATGTTGGCTGTTAGCCAGGTAGGAGCGATACCTTTTTGCAATTATTAATTATTTGAAAATCACAGGATTATTTTTGTTTTAAATGTGATAAGATGACAATGCGGCGATATGATAATGGAATAATTATAGGGACGGAAGACCGAAGACGGAAGTCGGAAGACCAAAGATGGGAGACGGGGAGCAACTTTTTGTGAACGTTGCCATTAACCTAAGCTAAAGGCTAACAGCTGGTAAGACCCGGAAGGAGAGGTAGGTTCGTCACAATACCGAACAAAGCACCCTTCCCCGTGGCAACGCCCTTATAACAGCATCATACCAAACACCATCAGCTCCGTAGGAGCGATACCTTTTTTCAATTAGGAATTAGTAATTAGCAATTAATAATTATCTAAAAATTAGAGGTTTATAGAGTTTTAAAAGGAATTCATAACGCAGTGGGGAAGGCGATAACCAGTAAAGGCCAAAGGCTAATAACTAAAGGCTAACAGCTGGTAAGACCCGGAAGGAGAGGTAGGTTCGTCACAATACCGAACAAAACACCCTTCCCCGTGGCAACGCCCTTATAACAGCACCATACCAAACACCATCAGCTCCGTAGGGGCGACACCTTAATTCAGCCCCATCGAATAAAAACGGCTCCCTATGACTTACATTAAACGGCTCCAAAAGAGTTTTATACTCTTCCATGAATCCTTTCTTACGATGATGTTCCGGTTAGTTTATGATATACCTTGCCACCGCATCTCTTTGTGATTGAGTATCGCTAAATGCAGCAAATCCTTCCATCTGATTTTTCCCCCAATAAGTTTTTGCTCATTTATCCATCTGGAAACGTTAGTTTTAATAACTTCTGATGGAGATACAGATGGGTTTAGACGGGTTAGTGTCTCTCCATAAAATCAGCGTTTTGAGCAGCGGCTGTATAGAACGTTCGGATTCGAAGCTTGCGAAGGCTGAAATAGGGGCATTTACTGAGGTAAATGCCCCGGAAGACAAGCATCACGAAGAAGTCGGACGTTATAGACAGACTCTAATTAACGATCATAGGGTTCAATCCCCATATTATCAAAGATAAAGGCGTATTGATCAGCGATCTCCTCAATGATTTTCTCGGTAGGTTTTCCGGCACCGTGGCCAGCTTTAGTCTCAATGCGGATCATCACAGGATTCGCCCCCTTATAGGTATCCTGTAACGTCGCAATATACTTGAAAGAGTGGGCAGGCACCACCCTGTCATCATGATCAGCGGTGGTCACCAACACGGCGGGATACTCCACCTCTTCCTTCACCGTGTGCAAGGGCGAATAGCTCATCAGATAATTAAACATCGCCTCACTATCCTCGGAGGTTCCATAGTCGGTAGCCCAGTAACGCCCAATGGTGAAATTATGGTAACGAAGCATATCCATCACGCCCACCGCCGGCAGAGCCACAGCGAAAAGATCAGGACGTTGGTTCGTTACGGCGCCAATCAGCAGTCCGCCGTTGGACCCCCCCTGGATAGCCAACCTCTCGGGAGAGGTATATTTTTCAGCGATGAGGTATTCGGCGGCGGCAATAAAGTCGTCGAATACATGCTGCTTATTCATCAACGTTCCGGCCTTATGCCACTCCTCGCCATACTCGCCGCCGCCACGCAGATTCGCTACCACAAATATACCCCCATTTTCCAACAGAGGGATGGCAGAGATCCGAAATCCCGGGGTAAGGCTCACGTTAAATCCACCATAACCGTAAAGCAGAGTAGGATGCGTCCCATTCATTTTTAACCCCTTCTTATGGGTAATAAACATGGGAACACGGGTACCATCCTTGCTGGTATAGAACACCTGCCTGGTCTCATAAGCATCACTGTCAAACTGAATAGCGGAACGGTCGAACTCCTCCGACTCATTCTTTGCCACATCGTATTTATAGATAATAGAGGGTGTGGTGTAGGAGGTATAGCGATAAAACGTGATATTATCCTCTTTTTTTCCACCAAAGCCGCCCACTGAGCCGATGGCCACCTTCACGTCGTAGAGGTAAGTACCATCATACTCATACACCTCTATTTTGCTGTAAGCATCCTTCATATAGGAAGCAAACATTTTCCCTCCGGTAAGTTGCACCCCTCTCAGCACCACCTCCTTCTCCGGAATAATCTCTTTCCAGTGGGCTTTACCGGGCTTACGGGGGTCAATGGCCACCAACCGATAATTGGGCGCTCCCTCATTGGTCAGCACATAAAATTTCCCGTCGATCATATCCAACACACTAAAATCGTGATCAAACCCCTCTACGATAGGAGTAAACTGGGCGCGTCGGGTGCTCGTCTTCCGAAAAGCCACCGCATTGCCCGAAGTAGATTCACTGGTATAGAGAATCATATACGCCTTATCCTCTGTAAGGCCCACGCTGAAACCCCATAACGGGTGCATATCATCTTTATAGATCAACACATCCTTCTCCTGAGGGGTTCCTATTTTATGATAATAGACCCGGCTATTCTCATTGACCCCTTTGAGCGCATCACCCTCTTTAGGCTCCGGATAACGGCTGTAAAAGAACCCATTTTTGTACCATGTTATCCCGGAGAACTTCATCCAACGGATATGGTCATCCAGCAGTGTGCGCGAGGCAATATCCATCACAAAGACTTCATTCCAGTCGGAACCTCCACGAGAGATGCTATAACCCAGGTATTTCCCATCCTCAGAAACCCGCAGTCCCGCCAGGGAGACCGTTCCATCCTCCGATAACTTATTGGGATCCAACAGCACCTCTCCTTCTCTATCATCATAATCTTCAAGAAGATAAACCACATATTGATTCTGAAGGCCGGAGTTCTTCATCACAAACCAACGACCTCCCGATTTCCATGGAGTTCCCACCTTGGGGTAATCCCATATCTCCATAAGACGGTCTTTGATAGCTTTTCGTCCCTCAATGGCATGAAGGTAGCCAAACGTCACCTCGTTTTGGGCACGCACCCACTCTGCGGTCTCTTCCGACCGATCATCCTCAAGCCAACGATACGGATCTGCTACCTTATGACCAAAATACTCATCCACCACATCCCCCTTCCTCGTTTCAGGATAAGCGGGACGCTCCCTCTGTGAAAGACACGACATCATCATAAGCGATAAGATTAACAGGCTTAACATTATATTCCTTTTCATGGCAACTACAATTTGTATGTTCATAATATTTCCCGTAAATTTACGAATTAAACGGAAATTTTGCCCTAAAGTAACTTTTTTTCAAATACCACTGTTATGAAAACAAGAATATACCGACAAAACATCGCTGATGAGGAGTTTATGCTCGACAAAAATACGGAGCGATACCTGAGAGAGTACATTGAAACCGACGCGCAAGGCAACGAGATTGTGAAGATTGAATATGGAGAGAAAGGCCTCATTGAGCAGAAGATGATCCGCGAATACAACCCCAAAAACCTCCTTGTAAAGGAACAAATCTTTGACGATCAGGAACTCATTGAGCACCGGAGTTGGGAGTACGACGATCAAGGGAAAATTCACAAAGAGTTTCTGCACTATGCAGACCACTCCTACGACACCACCCTCTTCCTCTACGACTCCCAAGGAAACATCATTGAAAAAAGAACGACAGATGACGAAGGGGAAGAGGGTTCCAGGGAGGAGATCCTCTATGAAAGTGGTCTTGTGTGCCGCCACCGCATCTATGACGAAGAGGGAGAGATCGAGGCCGATGACCGATACACCTATGACGACCAAAAACGGCTTATCAAGAAGGAACTTCTCAATCTGGACGGCGAGGAAGAGACCCTGGAAGCCAGCTACAACGAAATGGGAAAGGTGGCAGTAGAGGTTCTTCTCAATGACGAAGGAAAGATCATAGAGCGTAACACCTACACCTACAACGAAGCGGGACTCGCCATAGAGATTCACGAAGAGACAGTACGTCAAAACAACACCACGAAGATCTCCTACAATGATCAACAACAGGTGGTACTACATGAGTTGTACGACGTGGGAAAGAATCTTGTGAACAGAGTGGAGAGGAGTTATGATGAAAAGGGAAGACCCACCAAGGCGGAAATCCTGATCAGTATGCCTGAACGAGGCATCCGGCACCACTATCTCCTCACCTACGAATATGAAGCGTAAAGAATCCCATTCTTACGCTCCCAAACGGCTAAAAAAGTAACCCCAACCTCCCCAGGGAACACAAAGACTAGGGAAGGATCTTCTTTATTAAAGTTTCAACTTGCGCGTAAAGGTGCTCCAGGTTTTCGGAGTTATCCAGGTGATAGTCTGCCATCTCCATACACTTCGAAAGATTTTGTTTATGGGGGTCAACAGCGTTCATTTCGCGCTGTTCATTGGCAATAAACTCTTCATAACTCACGTGATCCGTAGCGGAATTACGTCCCACAATACGATGATACCGTATTTCTGCCTGCGCATCCACGGCCAGAAGGCGAAAACTCTTTTTTGCGCGCAGCGACTCCACCTCGCCGGGGGTACGAATACTCTCAATTATACAAGGGTGCCCCTCCTTCGCTGCTTTTTCATAGAGTTCATCAACAATAAAAGAGGGGGCATATTTAGCTCTCAACTCATTAGCTACCAACACCATACTATCACGATTCACCGGAAGTCCTCTCGCCTCAATCACCGCTGTAAGATAGGCACGTACGGAGTAGTGCTTAAAGTGGTACTGCTCTTTCAAGTACGCCACAATAGTTCCTTTTCCGGCACCCAAAGTGCCTGTAATTCCTAATACTATCATATATCATGTTCGCTATTGGGGGGACAAATCGTGGCCCGATTCCATACGCAGCGTATCCACCCACTTTTCGGGTGCCTTTCGAAGCGAAAAAGAGGCCAGGCGTTCTAACAATGCTTCGGGGCTATCAACAACGATCAAGTTATCACGATGCTCCCCCCGAATAAATCCTTCATGAACGGCGTGATCAAACCAAGCGATCAAAGGATCGAAGAAGCCATTCACATTGAGAATTGCCACGGGTTTCTCCATAAGATTCAACTGCTGCCATGTAAGCACCTCTGCCAGTTCATCAAGGGTACCATACCCGCCGGGAAGAGCCACAAAGGCATCCGAAAGACGTTCCATCAAGGCCTTTCGTTCCGCCATACTCTCTACCAGGTGAAGGTCCGTCAACCCCTCATGGGCAATCTCTTTCTCTTTTAGAAGATGGGGCATCACACCCACGGCCTCTCCGCCAAACTTCATGGTCTCATCCGCAACCGTAAGCATCAATCCAATATTACTCCCCCCGAAGATCAAGCGATAACCCTTCTCTCCCAACAGTTGACCAAACCTCCCGGCAGCCTGACGATATACCGGATTTGCCCCCATGGAAGAGCCACAAAAGACACAAATACTTTTCATCATTCCATTATTACCTTAGGACAAAGGTACATAAAACTGCCACACCCCATTGGCTCCATAGAAAAACAAACCGTACCTTTGTCTAAATTTACAACGTATGCATCAACTTTATCCCCTAAAATTCAAACCTATCTTCAAAGAGAAGATCTGGGGAGGAGATCGGATCAACACCCTCCTGAAGATGGATTTCACCCCACTCTCAAATTGTGGAGAGGCATGGCTCATCTCCTCTGTGGAGGGAGACCTCTCTGTGGTGGAGAATGGTTTTCTTGCCGGGAACAACCTCAATGAACTAATTGAGATCTACATGGATGACCTTTTAGGGGAGGCTGTCTTTGAAAAACATCAAAAAGCGTTTCCTCTTCTCGTAAAACTACTGGATGCCACTGACTGGCTCAGCATCCAAGTACACCCCAATGATACCATGGCACAAAAATATGGTTCTTCCAACGGAAAAACGGAGATGTGGTATGTGATGGATAGCCAAGAGAGCGCACAGCTTATTACCGGGTTTCATCGCGATACCAGTAGCAAGGAGTACCTCCAATTGCTTCAGGAAAAACAGTTACACAAGATTGTCAACTATGAGGCGACCCATAAGGGCGACCTCTTTTTTATGCCAGCGGGAAGAATCCATGCCCTGGGACCGGGCAACCTCATTGCAGAGATTCAGCAAACCAGCGATACCACCTATCGCATCTATGATTGGGATCGTATTGACGAAAAGGGCAAAGGGCGCGAATTACATCTGGAGAAGGCCATGGAAGCCATCAACTTCAAGGCGGAGCCCCCCTATAGAACGCCCTATGCAAAGAGGAAAAACGAGACTGCTCCGGCAATCTCCTGTCCCTACTTTACCACCAATATCCTACCATTAACCCAACCGGTTACAAAAAACCTGGAAGCGTTGGATTCTTTCGTGATCTATCTCTGTACCGAGGGAGAGGGAGTTCTTAAAGATCGCTCTGGAGAGACCCCTATCAAGGCAGGAGAAGCCGCTCTTATCCCGGCAGAGATCATGGAGCTTACAATCTTTCCCCGGAGTTCGTGTACCCTGTTGGAGGTCTATGTTCTTCCCTAATCTTAGCCATTGAAAAGAGAAGATCTTGCCCCTCTACTTTTCTTCTGCGAACATCTGACTTCCCTCTTTTCCATTCACAACGATTAGCACATCATGCTCCTGTATGAAGGGGTGGCGTAACCCCCTCCCAGCTTGCGCTCGTTATCATATTACCACATTGTCTCATCCACGTTATCCGGTTGTTGAGAGGATCATACAGACTAAGACAATTATTGTTTTTTCACCCGGTCCCTTTGTTATATCCCTCAATTTATTATCTTCGCATCCAAGTATACTCGCGATATCAAAAAATTAGTATAACACAACTATTTTTCAACTATGAATAATGCAATCTTTAGCTTTCCCTTACCTGCCAACGAGCCGGTTTTGGAATACTTGAAAGGCTCTCCCGAACGGGTTAAATTAGAGGCTGAATTAAAGCGTCAGAGCGAGAATCCCATCGAGATTCCTCTGATTATCGGAGGGAAAAAGATCCGGACAGAAAATACCGGCAAAGTGGTGATGCCCCACAACCATAAGCATGTGTTGGCAACTTACTACAAAGCCACGGAGAAGGAGGTGCAGATGGCTGTGGAAGCGGCTAAATCCGCACACGAAGAGTGGTCGAATCTTGACTGGACAACCCGTGCGGCTATCCTACTCAAAGCGGCAGAGCTCATCAGCACCAAATACCGCCACGTGATGAACGCGGCCACCATGCTGGGACAAAGTAAGAATATCTATCAAGCAGAAATCGATGCCGTATGTGAAACCATCGATTTCCTGAAATACAATGTCTCGTTTGCCAATAAGATTTACGAGTCACAACCGAAGTCGGATGTGAATCAAATCAATAAAATGGAGTACCGTGCTTTGGAAGGAATCGTCTTCGCGGTAAGCCCATTTAACTTCACTTCCATTGCTTCCAACCTCAACATGGCTCCCATTATGATGGGAAATACCACGGTATGGAAGCCGGCCACAACAGCACTGCTTTCCAACTACTACCTGATGGAGATCTTTATGGAGGCTGGCGTTCCCGCAGGAGTGATCAACTTTGTTCCCGGACAGGGCTCTGTGATCGGAAAAGGGGTTATCAACTCTCCCGATTTCACCGGTATTCACTTCACCGGCTCCAACGGCACCTTCAACACCCTTTGGAATCAGGTGTCTCAAAACCTGCCCAACTACAAGTCCTATCCGCGCCTGATCGGGGAGACCGGAGGAAAAGATTTCATCTTTGTCCATCCCTCGGCCAAGGCCGACGAGGTAGCCATAAGCGCCATCCGTGGAGCCTTCGAGTTCCAGGGACAGAAATGCTCTGCTGCGTCCAGGATGTACGTACCCCAGTCGCTGTGGCCGGACATCAGCAGCGCCATGAAAAAGATGGCAGAAGAGATCAAGATGGGCGACGTAACCGATCCCTCCAACTTTATGAATGCGGTGATCGACGAGAAAGCTTTCGACACCATCACCTCCTACATTGATTATGCAAAAGCATCCGACGAGGCCACCATCCTTGCCGGGGGAACCTATGATAAATCGGAGGGATACTTTATCCGCCCCACCATCATCGAAACCACCAATCCTCATTTCAAGAGCATGCAAGAGGAGATCTTCGGCCCGGTATTGACCGTTTTTGTCTATGCAGACGAAGACTTGGAGAAGACCATCACCCTCTGCGACACCACTTCACCCTATGCCCTCACCGGGGCCGTATTCGCGCGTGACCGTGTTGCCGCATCCGAGATATGCGATAAATTGCGCTATGCCGCAGGAAACTTCTATATCAATGACAAACCCACAGGTGCTGTGGTAGGGATGCAGCCCTTCGGTGGCGCACGTGCCTCGGGAACCAACGATAAGGCTGGAGGAGAGTTTAACCTCATACGCTGGGTAAGCCCCAGAACCATCAAGGAGACTTTCATCCCCGCAACTGATTATAAATACCCCTACATGAACGCATAAAATTATGAAAAAGACACTGGAAATATTAGGCATTAAAAGCCTCAACCTGGGAGCCTGTACAGGCACCAAATGGATTGAAACCAATGGTGAAATCCTCACCTCTCTCTCTCCCAATACCGGCGAGACCATCGGACAAGTAAAACAAACCACCAAAGAGGATTACGAAAAGGTACTCCTCACGGCGCAAGAGGCCTTCAAGAGCTGGCGAAAAGTTCCCGCACCCAAGCGGGGCGAGATTGTCCGCCAAATGGGCGATGCCCTTCGGGAATACAAAGAGCCGCTGGGTAAACTGGTCTCCTGGGAAATGGGAAAAATCTACCAGGAAGGCCTGGGAGAAGTGCAAGAGATGATTGACATCTGTGACTTTGCCGTGGGACAATCACGTATGCTGTATGGTATGACCACCCACTCCGAGCGGGAAGACCATCGCATGTTTGAGCAGTACCATCCCTTGGGAATCGTAGGGGTTATCTCCGCCTATAACTTCCCCGTAGCCGTATGGGCATGGAATGCCATGCTGGCTCTTATCGCCGGTGACGTTGTGGTGTGGAAACCCTCTTCCAAGGTTCCCCTCTGTGCTGTAGCTGTGCATAACATCATGGCCAAAGTTCTTGCCGACAACCACATCCAGGAAGGGGTGATCAACCTGGTTATTGGAAGCTCCAGGCATATTGGAGATGACTTCCTGAAAGATCGTCGTGTACCGCTTATCAGTGCCACAGGTTCTACCCGCATGGGAATCCATGTAGCGCGTACCGTGGCAGAACGTCTGGGACGCTCTATCCTTGAATTGGGCGGCAACAATGCCATTATCCTCACCAAGGACTCTGACTTACAAATGGCTATCCCGGCCATCGTATTTGGAGCCGTAGGAACCACCGGACAACGCTGTACCTCCACACGCCGTGTCATCATCACAGAAGAGATTTACGACAAAGCGAAAGCCAATATCCTTGATGCTTACGGAAAGGTAACCCAGCACATCGGTAGTTCCGTAGCAGAGGGCACTCTCGTTGGTCCAATGATTGACAAAGGAGCTGTAGAGGATGTACTCTCCTCCATTGAGCAGGTGAAAGAGGCCGGAGGAAAGATCCTCTTTGGTGGCCAAAAACTCTCCGGCGAGGGCTTTGAGTCCGGCTGCTATATGATGCCGGCCGTAGCCGAGGTGGAGAACCACTATGAGATTGTACAGGAGGAGACCTTTGGCCCACTGCTGTACCTCATCAAGGCAAAGGATATCCATCACGCCATCGAACTGCATAACGATGTACCCCAAGGCCTCTCCTCGGCCATCTTCTCAAACAATATCCGTGAGACGGAACTCTTCCTCTCGGCACAGGGATCCGATTGTGGCATCGCCAACGTAAATATCGGTACTTCCGGCGCTGAAATTGGAGGTGCTTTCGGTGGTGAGAAAGATACCGGTGGCGGACGTGAATCCGGTTCCGATGCGTGGAAGACCTATATGCGTCGTCAAACCAACACCATCAACTACGGAGAAGCACTCCCCCTGGCACAGGGCATCAAGTTTGATTACTAAACGACAACCTAAACACTTCATAAACACTTCACCCTTCGGAATGCTCGGAGGGTGAGGGCATAAACAAAAGAGAGGAGGCCGGTGCATACCGGCCTCCTTATTTTAATACAGATCAATTGCGAAACACCAACTTATCGCCCTCCATATCCAAGCGAATGGGATGCTCTTTGGAGACCTCTCCGGCCAAGATAAACCGACTTAACTCATTCAGTACACTCCTCTGAATATAGCGTTTCACGGGCCTGGCTCCATATTGAGGATCAAAGGATCTGCGCCCAATGTGACGAACAACCTCATCGGAATAGGTGATCATCACCTGACTCTTCTCCAGCCGAGCACGGATAATTTCCAGTTGCATCCGCACAATGGCCTCAATCTCATGCTCACGAAGGGGGCTAAACATCACCACCTCATCAATGCGGTTGAGAAATTCGGGACGGATAGAACGCTTCAGCAGTTGCATCACCTCCTGCTCAACAGACGGCATAGCGAAAAAATCGCTTCCCTTTGCAATGGCCTCCTGAACCAAGTGACTCCCCATATTAGAGGTCATAATAATGATGGTATTCTTAAAATCTACCACACGCCCCTTATTATCGGTCAGACGACCATCATCCAACACCTGAAGCAAGATGTTAAACACGTCGGGGTGGGCCTTTTCAATTTCGTCTAACAGGACGACGGCATAGGGTTTTCTCCGCACGGCCTCGGTAAGCTGGCCACTCTCCTCATACCCCACATAACCGGGAGGCGCACCGATCAAACGGGAGACGGCATGACGCTCTTGATACTCCGACATATCAATACGTACCATATTATTCTCATCGTTAAAGAGAAATTCCGCCAAGGCCCGGGCCAATTCCGTTTTTCCCACCCCGGTAGTGCCAAGGAAGATAAAGCTGCCGATGGGGCGTTTCTCATCCTGCAAACCGGCGCGACTCCTTCGGATGGCATCGGAGACGGCACGAATGCCCTCCTCTTGTCCCACCACCCGTCGATGGAGAAAGGCCTCCAGGTTGAGCAGTTTCTCTCTCTCGCTCTGCAACATTCTGGCCACGGGAATTCCGGTCCACCGTGCCACCACCCCGGCAATCTCTTCGTGTCCCACCTCTTCATTGATCATGGGGTTGGCACCCTGCATAAGGCTCAACTCTTCGCGCAACTCCTTAAGCCGTTGCTCCGTCTCCGGAATTTTCCCGTAACGGATCTCTGCTACGGCACCCAGGTCCCCCCTTCGCTCAGCCTGCTCGGCCTGCAGCTTCAACTCCTCCACACGCACTTTATGCTGTTGTATCGCCTCAATCTTCTCTTTCTCAGAGCGCCAACGAGCTCTCAGCACCCCGGCTTTCTCATTCAAATCGGCCATCTCCTCCTCGATAACCGCAAGTTTTTCCGTATCCTTCTCCCGCTTAATGGCCACCTTTTCAATCTCCAATTGTCGAATGCGCCGATCCAACTCCTCCAGCTCTTCCGGAACAGAGTTGATCTCCAGCCGCAACTTTGAGGCTGCCTCATCAATGAGGTCAATGGCCTTATCGGGTAAAAACCGATCGGAGATATAGCGTTGGGAAAGCTCCACCGCAGCAACAATGGCTTCATCCAAAATGCGCACATGGTGATGGCTCTCATACTTCTCTTTTAATCCCCGCAGGATAGAAATAGCATCGGCCATATCAGGCTCTTTCACCAATACATTTTGAAAACGACGCTCCAAAGCTTTATCTTTTTCGAAATACTTTTGATACTCTGAAAGCGTGGTAGCCCCCACCGCACGCAACTCTCCCCGCGCCAGTGCCGGCTTCAAGATATTGGCCGCATCCATAGCACCCTCTCCTTTTCCTGCACCTACCAAGGTATGAATTTCATCGATAAAAAGGATAATCCTCCCCTCACTCTCTATCACCTCTTTCACCACACTTTTAAGGCGCTCCTCAAACTCCCCTTTATACTTTGCTCCGGCCACCAAGGCGCCCATATCAAGACTAAAGATCTGCTTATCTTTTAAGTTTTCAGGGACATCGCCGTTTACAATACGGTGAGCGATACCTTCGGCAATGGCGGTCTTTCCCACACCCGGTTCACCAATTAAGATGGGGTTGTTTTTGGTTCGCCGACTGAGAATTTGTAGCACCCTTCGAATCTCTTCATTACGGCCAATTACCGGATCCAGTTTACCCTTATTGGCCAAATCATTCAAATGCAAGGCATAGCGTTTTAACGCATGAAAGTGCTCTTCCTGGTGAGGGGAGTCCGCTTTCTGACCATTTCGTAACGTTTTAACCCACTTCACCAGCTCCCGCTTGCGCAACCCTGCATCCCCAAGAAACTTCAACCCGGGATCATTACTCTCCACCAGCCCAATCAAGAGGTGTTCAACGGTGACGTATTGGTCATCAAACTCTTTCAAACACTTCACGGCATTCTCCAAACTCTTTTCAGCCTCCCGGGAGAGGTAAACCTGTCCACCGGAAACCTTGGGCAATGCGGAGAGGGCGGCATCAGCCATCCGGTTGATCCCCGAAAGATCCACCTCCATCTTTTGGAAAAGAAAAGGCACCAGATTCTCCTCCGTGGCCAAGATCCCCTTCAAGAGATGCACATTCTCCACTTGACTGTGATGGTGTGCTATGGCCAGTTCCTGAGCCTTCTCCAGGGCTTCCCTACTTTTGATGGTAAATTGATCGAATTTCATAAGTTGATGTGTTAAGGGTTTTTCTCTCCTCGTACAAAGAGCAGTCCACGGCCATCACCACCCCAAAAGAGCGCCATAATGACACCCTTAACACAAGTGTAGCTGCCATAATGGCATTACATCTTCCAAAAGACACAAGGGAGACGAAGAAAAGATTATTTACGTTACGGGAGCAGGCTTAGCACATACCAAGCCACGAGCCATACCAAGGCCCCTACACCTATCCCCAGAAGGGCTCCCCCCATCACATCAAGGGGGTAGTGTACCCCGAGATAGATGCGGCTGTAACCCACCAAGGCTGCCCAAAGGAAGAGAGGCAACGCCATTGAAAAACGCCAGCGAAGCATCAGGGAGACAAACGTGGCGAGCGCAAAGGTGTTGGCGGCATGGGAAGAGACAAAGCCGTAACGCCCCCCGCACTTATCATGCACGCGGTGCACCAACCCCCAAAGAGAGGGCTCGTGACAAGGACGCAAACGCATCACCGTATCCTTGATAAAGACACTCCCCTGGTCGCTGAGAGTAATCAATAAGACAACGGCCACAAGCAAAACCCAGGTCTGTTTTTTATACTTCTTATAAAGAAGAAAAAGGAGAAGAAGGTACAACGGGATCCAGATAAACTTATCGGAGACCCACCACATCAGGAAATCCATCACATCGTTATGGGCCCCGTTGATAGCGAGCAATCCACGGGTGTCCAGATCCAAAAGAGAAGCCGAAGAAAATAGTCCTTCCATCGCTAACATTCTTTATGAAGAGCGCCCCATAAGCGGTCTTTCAGCTCGGTAATCCCCTGCCCTGCCACCGAAGAGAGAAACACCACCGGAACGGATTGGGGAAGTTCATCCTTCAACTCCTCCATCATCTCTTCGTCAATCATATCACACTTGGTTACGGCGAGTAGACACTCTTTATCCAGGAGTTCCGGGTTGTATTGTTTCAATTCATTACGCAGCACCCGATACTCTTCGGCGATATCATCGCTATCCACCGGCACCATAAAAAGCAGTACAGAATTTCGTTCGATATGCCGCAGAAAACGCAAACCAAGACCTTTGCCCTCATGCGCTCCCTCAATAATACCAGGAATATCCGCCATGATAAACGAACGATGACCACGATAGCTCACCATCCCGAGGTTGGGACGCAAGGTGGTAAAGGGGTAGTCGGCAATGGCCGGTTTGGCGGCAGAGATCACAGAGAGCAGCGTTGACTTCCCCGCATTGGGGAAACCCACCAGTCCCACATCGGCAAGGATTTTCAGTTCCAGAATTTTCCACAGCTCTTGTCCGGGCTCGCCCGGTTGTGCAAAGCGAGGCGTACGCATGGTAGAGGATTTAAAATGGTCATTCCCTTTTCCCCCGCGTCCCCCATGCACAAGGATACGCTCTTCGCCATCTTCCACAATTTCAAACTCCACTTCGCCGGTCTCTGCATCTCTTGCAACGGTTCCCAGAGGCACCTCCAAGATCACATCCTCTCCATCCTTACCAGTTTTAAGCTGGGCACCGCCCATTCCTCCATGTTCCGCTTTGATATGTTTGGTATACTTCAGGTGAAGGAGGGTCCACATCTGGGCGTTTCCCCGAAGGATGATATGTCCTCCCCGTCCGCCATCGCCACCATCAGGCCCACCGAAGGCCGTCTGACGATTGCGGATAAAGTGCGCCGAACCGGCACCTCCATTTCCGGAGCGGCAATTAATCTTTACATAATCTACGAAATTCGATACCGCCATAACTGCTATGCATTACTACAGGCATCGATCACAGCAATCAATCGGTCAGCGACCTCATCCACAGACCCTATACCATCTACTTCATGAAATTTCTGTTGATGCCTATAGAAATCGGCCACGGGTTTGGTTTTCAAGGCATACTCTTCAAGGCGTCTATGGATGGTCTCCTGGTTATCATCGCTACGACCGGAGGTTTGGGCACGCAGAAGAATCCGCTCAAGCAATACCTCTTGGGGCACATCCAGGCTCACCATACAGGAGACAGAGGAGTTCACCTCTCCTAACATTTGGTCCAAGGCCTCTGCCTGAGACTTTGTCCGGGGGAAACCGTCAAAAAGGATCCCTCGCACCTCCGGATTTTCTTGTCGCTCACGGATCACCTTTCGGATAATACCTATAACCATCTCATCGGGCACCAATTGTCCTCGACTAATGAGTGTTTCTGCCTCCATGCCCAGTGGCGATCCGGAAGCAATCTCTTCCCGCAATGCACTTCCGGTAGAGATATAAAGAAGCCGATAGCGATCCACCAAGCGTTGTGACTGCGTTCCTTTACCGGCACCAGGGGGGCCAAAAATTACAATATTTAACATACCGACGCTATTTTATGCTTTCGACAGAAGCCCTCTCAATCTGCTATTAAACTATATACATGGGGCAAATTTCTTCCATAACCATCATAATCAAGACCATACCCCACAATAAAATCGTTGGGAATGGACATCCCCACATAATCGATGGCATAATCCCGACGGAAGGAGTCCGGCTTAAAGAACAGCGTAGCAATCTTCACCTCTGCTGCTCCGGCATCCTTCAGGCGCGCCACCACATGCTCCATGGTAATGCCTGTATCCACAATATCTTCCACCACTACCACCGTTCGACCCTTCAAGTCATCGTTCAACCCGATCAAGGTCTTAACCGTCTCGGTGGTTTCCGTTCCCTGGTACGATGCCAGCTTTACAAACGATATCTGGCAAGCCATCTGTACTTTTTTCAGTAAGTCAGAAGCAAAAATAAATGCACCATTGAGTACGCATAAAAACAGAGGGTCTTTATCCCTCAAATCTCTATTCATCTTATCTGCCACAAACTGAACGGCCTCCTCAAGGCGTTCCGAGGGGATGGAGATCGCAAAAGTCTTATCTTTAATGGTTACCGTATCCATAGATCGTATTTATTATGCGTTTATGCAAAGATACAAAATGAAACTTCTTATCCTAAATTATCGTACTTTTGTACAAACTAACCCTATTTTTTATGATGAACCCTATTGTCAGTATTATAATGGGCAGCACCAGCGACCTTCCGGTAATGGAGAAAGCCGCTGCCTTTTTTGAAGAGATGGAGATCCCTTTTGAGATGAATGCCCTGTCGGCACATCGCACACCGGAAAAAGTAGAAGCCTTTTCAAAAGGTGCCTTAGACCGCGGAATTAAAGTCATTATTGCCGGAGCAGGAATGGCCGCACACCTCCCCGGCGTGATCGCTGCTTCCACGCCCATCCCGGTGATCGGAGTACCCATCAAAGGTTCCTCCTTAGAGGGGATGGATGCCCTTTTGGCCATTGTGCAGATGCCTCCCGGAATCCCTGTAGCAACCGTTGCGGTGAACGGCGCACTGAATGCGGCCATCCTCGCAGGACAGATTCTGGCCTCCGGAGACAAAGAGATGGCGCAAAAGATGATTCATTACAAAGAGAACCTAAAGCAGAAGATCGTAAAAGCCAACGAACAGCTCTCCCAGCTGGAGTACAAGTTCAAGGTATAGAGCACACTTCAAGAACATACTTATTATAAGGACTTTTTCATGGTTTCAACCTTCAGATACTAATGAAGAAGTGTGAGTTATTGCGCTAACTTTATGGGAAAACACCACATAGAGACGATTGGCTAGTGTCTGTCCATAAAGTCAGGATTTTGAGAAGAGGCTGTATAGAAAGCTCCAAACCATAAGATCCGGGCGACAATTAGCGCTTCCGCACCATCATGATTCCGTCCCGCAGGGGCAATAGCAGGTTTTCTACCCGCTTATCTTCTTGCACAAAGTCATTGAACGCCTTGATGGCTTCGGTCTCTTTATCGCTCTGTTGTGCCAGCACCTTCCCATCCCATAATACATTATCAATCAAGATAATCCCCCCACTAACAATCTTGGGAAGCAACCATTGATAGTAGGTTAGGTTGTTGCGTTTGTCGGCATCAATAAATGCAAAGTCCACCGGAGTGGCTATGGAGGGGATCAACGCCGCGGCATCCCCCTCCAGGAGATGGATCTGTGCAGAGAAAGCACTCTTTGCAAAAAACTCCCGCGCCAATGCGGCATTTTCGGGGTGCTTTTCGATGGTAGTGATACGACACGCCGCCGGCATCGCCTCTGCCATGGCCAATGTGGCATAGCCGGTAAAAGTTCCCAACTCCACAATATGCGTTGGCTGCGCCAATCTTACCATCATGGCCAAAAAGGCACCCTGTAGATGCCCCGACAACATTCGCGGCATCAACACCTGAAGATGGGTTTGCCGGTTAAGCTCATACAACAGAGGACTCTCCGGCGTGGTATGCTCCCGGGCATACTCCTCCAACGCTGCATCAAACAGAAAGCCCCCCTCTTTACACTTGTCATGTTTCATTACACAAAAGTACAACGTAGTTTGATACCAAGCAGCTCTCACCCCCTTCCGACACCCCATAAACAGACCTTCTTTGCTACTTTTACCCGCTAAAACCATCCTGTAACACGCCCATGACGGAAAAAAGACACACAACATGATAGGAATGGAAATCGAAAGTTGGAAGTCGGAAGTTGAGCAAGATTTTTTTTGCGTACTTTGCGGTTAAAAACTAAGCTAAAAGCTAAAAGCTAAAAGCTAAAAGCTAAAGGCTAAAGGCTAAAGACTACAAAACATAAATATATGAAACGAATTGCTCTCTTTATCGTTGTGATTACCGCGCTTACAGCCTGCACACAAAAGGGGAAGAAGGTCTCCTTTACGGAAAAAATACAGTATGATGTTCCCTTAAAAAACCGCAATCCTGACACCGACTGGTGGATCAACAATATGGAGGGGTCCAAACGGGAACAATTCGTTACGGCCCTGGTCACAGAGGCCCTAAATGGAGAGATTGATGTTTACGACTACTTCACCAACCAAAAACTCACAGCTGCTAACTTAGACTTTATCCGGGGAAGGAGAGATACCCTCCTGACGCAAAGTCCCACCCCCCCTTACAACGACACCACGATCATCATCGAACATCAACTGGATTATCGGGATATTACCAAAATACGTTTTCTGGAAGAGTGGTCCTACGATGGCAAAGATATTCGCACCATAGAGAAGAAGATCCTTGCCATTGCCCCTTTGTTGGAGAACTATGACGAGACGGGAAACTTTCGGGGCTACCAACCCCTCTTCTGGATATACACTGAAAAACCATAAATTTTGACAAACAGTACCTACCAATACCACACCCTTCCTTCGGGACTACGAATTGTCCACAAGGAGAGTGCCGCTACCGTAGCACATTGCGGGATTATTATTGACACCGGCTCGCGGGATGAGCAAACGGACGAGCACGGCATTGCCCATTTCATTGAACATGTCATCTTCAAGGGTACCACCCGACGAAAGGCCTTTCATATCCTCAGCAGGATGGATAATGTGGGAGGCGATATAAACGCTTATACCACCAAGGAGGAGACCGGAGTGTATGCCTCCTTTCTTCCCGAATATTATGGACGAGCCATAGAACTCTTTGGAGACATCCTTTTCCACTCCACCTTTCCCTTGAAAGAGATTGAGAAAGAGAAAGATGTGGTTTATGACGAGATCACCAGCTACCTGGACACCCCTTGGGAGCAGATTATTGATGACTTTGAGGACCAACTTTTTGCGGGGCATACCCTGGGTCGAAATATTTTGGGTACTCCGGAGCGTTTAGAGAGCATCACCAGGGAGGCCATTTTTGCTTTTATCGCCAGAAACTACCACCCCAAACAGATGGTTCTCTGCTCGGTGGGGAAAATCTCCATGAAACGGTTGATTCGGATGGCCGAACGCTATCTGACCACGGAGCACTCCTTTGAGAAGAAGATCCCGAGGGCACCCCTCAACCAGTACCTCCCCCAAAAACGCATCGTTGAAAGAAACAGTTTTCAAACGCACATCGCTGTGGGAAACAGGGCTTTCCCGTGGCGAGACAAGCGAAGGGCAACCTTGGCACTACTCACCAATTACCTTGGTGGGCCGGCCATGAACACACGCCTCAACATGGCGATCCGCGAGAAGTACGGGATCACGTACAACATTGAAGCCCAGTACACGCCCTACTCCGATACGGGGGTATTCTCGGTCTATATGGGCACCGATCCGACAAATGCAGAGAGAGCACTACACTTATTACACCGGGAGTTTCAACACAGCTGCCACAAGATACCGGGAAGCAACAAACTTCATATTGCCAAGAAACAGTTTAAGGGACAACTGGCCATTGCTCAGGAGTCGAACCTAATGGAGATGCTCTCCATGGGGAAGAGTGTCCTGATTCAAGGGAGGGTTGATTCCATGGAACAGCTCTACGCCCAGATTGATGCCATCACGGCTTTGGAATTTATGGATACGGCCAATGCCATTTTAGCAGAGAACTTGCTTTCCACCCTTATTTTCAAGGGGAGCGAACAGAAACCATAACGGCCACGCGGAGAAAGAGTCCGCGCGGCCGTACGAAATAGGGAAGAGGGGATTAATACCCCCACTGTTATTCTTTCACATGCACTTCAGCGGCATGCAGGATCTCCTTGGTATCATCACGGTAGAGGTAACCGATAAAGGCACAGTTATCCTCGTTCCACGCTTCAGGAAGTTCATAGGAGTACTCCTTTGAAACCACCCCTGAAGCCACATCAACAGGTTCACCCCAGGTACCATTTACGGCGCCGCGCAGCACATGCTTATGATGCCAATCATGGATCGTAGGCGTTTCCCCTATATCGGGATTGTTGTTGGCTTGAGGCGAAACAATATCATTCTCAATGGCGACGAGGCAGAACTTATAGGCAACGCCCTCCTGGGGTGCAAAAAGCTCCATCTCCACATCCACTGCTGCTGTTCTATTTTCCGCATCATAGGTTGATTCCATGGCTATTTGGGCAAGCGCCTCCTCCTCAAGGAGCGAAGCAATGGCGGGCTGCCACTCATCTTTCCCCAGCATACGGCTTCCATCAAACTCCATTCTACTCACCATGCCGGAGGGGTTAGAGCTCAACCCGAAATAGTCGCTAATCGCTGTTCCCGCCTCGGTCTGATAATCTGCGGTAAACTCATCAAGTGGCCAGGCGAAAAAGCCCGCATGAATGGCCACTACCAGCAACTGTTCGCCATACTGAGCCTTTAAGTTGGCAAGTTCAACAGCAGCTTCCGGACAATTGGTGCAACGGTGCCCCGTAAACTCTTCCACGAGGATCACCCGCTTCCCGGCCTCTCCGCCGCCACCGGAACCCACCGGGCCTTTATTTATCAAAAAGGGCTCTTCCACCTTATCACAACTCCCCCAAAGAGCCACGATCAGGAGTCCCCAAAGAAGTATATATAATCTTTTCATAATCAATCTTTATTAAAAACTACTGGTAATCGTTAATGTAACCCCTGTGGCGGCAGGTACTTGACGACAAACGCCTCCCACACACAACAGGCCTTCCTTCTGACGACCAAAGGAGAGTGCTACACGGGTAGCATCCATAATATAGCCGGCGGCCACGTTAAAATAATGCGTCTGCTCTTCCTCCTTGGGATTTCCATAATTATACTCGTCCATCACCGAGACAAAGAACTTGGGTGCAATGTTATATTCCAGGGTCAACGTAGCCCAGTCACCCCTATCCTGCTTGGTAAAAAGCATCTGATACTCGGTACGCAACGAATGGCGAGGTGTAATCTTATAAATCACATCAAGTACCCCAATATTGGCATAGACTTTTCCATACTCGTTATGGTGCCCCTCGATCACATCCTTATCATAAACTAAGTTCAGGTAGGTAAACACCCCTTTCCACTTTTTGGAGAACTTCTTCGTAACCTTCACGTTAAAATCCTGAAAGAAGAGGTTACCGCCGAACTTAAAGAAATCACTATTGTAGCCCAACGTTCCAGTTTGACCTATAGTTATACCCTCACCAAGAGGTTGCTTATCGATATCATAGACCACCGCATAGTTCACGGAGATATTCATCCCGTACTTTCCGCCCAACTTCGACCGCCGGGGAATGGTATAGACCACATCCCCCTGAAAAGAGTACTCCCCATTCAACTGGGTTGCATAGGGATACATGGTGGGGTGGCTGTAGTGATGCATTTTGGTCAATGGGGGTACAAAGTTGATATCCAACATATTCTCATCTTCCGTCATCTTCGATTTGAAACTCATATTATCCACCCGTTTCATGGATAATACGACTCCCAACCCCTTGGTAGAGTAGCTCAGGGAGGAGAAGAGTGCCTGTCCTGGCCGATATACGTAATTGTTATACTGCGACGGGTTATTCATCTTATAGGCATATTCCGTAAGGAAAATAAATCCGCTGCGACTGATATTCAGGCGTCCGGCGAAAGCGGCCACATTAGCCGGGAGGTTATACTCAAAGATAGAGTCGTTGATCACCGTGGTTTTAGAGGTCACCTTTTCATACTTACTCACCACACTACCTCCAAGGATGATATGGGTTTTCTTCCCTTGCAGTCCTTTAAAGATATCGTTCAGGTAAAACTCCACGTCACCGCCACGAACCACTCCACGGTTGCCGTCCCGGTACTTCTCCCAGTAGTAGCGTTGTGTTCCCACAACCCCTTTTAGGGTAATCCCTTGGTAGGGACGAAGAGTTACACGCAGGCCGTTCAATGAATTGTCGTACCCCAGGTTCCACTCCTGGTAAGTCCGGAATATCAATCCATTTCCAAACTGCTCGTAAAAGTTCCCCACGGTAACATCTGCATATTTACTGTTATAGCGGGCATAGTAGTAAGGGATCCCATGCCCCTCATATTTAGGATCAAATCCAAGCATTGGAGAGAGATAGGCTTCATAGCGCATCCCCGCCGAGAAGTTCCTGTTGGTGTAGGTCAAATCGAGAAATCCGTTCAAGCCCACACGCCGTCCGTTGAGTGTAGAATCGTTAATGCCCAGCACCTCGTCATCGGTATAGTACTGCATATCGGTTTGGAAATTACCATGCACCTGGCCACCGGACAACACGCCCTGCGCCAACACCACACTCGCACTACTGATACTCAGCAGTACAAGAAAAACAACTATCCTTTTCATACGATTTCGTTAATGCGTATCCTCAATCTTTTCACCTTTTGCCACCTTGCGTACCTTGTCGATAAGATCAAGCTCGGCACCCTCGGCGAAGGAGGTGTGTTGCCAAACGATGTTTCCCTCGCCATCCAAGAGGAACATATGGGGAATCATGTTCACGTTAAGGGCTTTTTTAAACTCCTGATTTTTGTCAAGAAGGATTTCATAATCCCAACTGTAACCATTGGCCGTAGGGCCTACCCGAGAGCTCGAACGGCTATCATCGATGGAGACGGCATAAATCTTAACGCCGGTCTCATCTACCCAGTCCTCATACACCTCAGCAATGGTATTCAACTCCTTGATACAAGGCTTGCACCATAGTGCCCAAAAGCTGATAATGATGGGGTTGCCATCGTTCTCAATATCACCGGTGTTAAAGGGTTCTCCATCTACGGTGGTAAGGTCAACTGCCGGCACCTTGTAAGCCTTCTCACCATGCTGTGCAAACAGTGCAGTAGTGAGCAATAGGGCAAAAACAATAATAAGTGTCTGTTTCATATTCATGGATTTTTACATATTAATATTCGATACATTTGATAGGACACTCCCTGAAAAACAGCAAAGAGCCGCTACCTCAAGGAGCTGTTGCAAAATTCACGCCATTCTTTTTATCTCCCCCAAAAACAGCCTTATAACGCCCTACCATTGGGGATAAAAAATTATTTGAGTTTTTGTTCTAGTAATTTTTTATTTCGCTCATTGTGAACAGGTTTCCCTTCTGGCGTATAGAGGTAATCCAATAACTCCCGATAATGCTCCGTGATTTTTCCACGAACCATCTTCATGGTAGAGTTAAGAAAACCGTTCTTTTCGTTAAATCCTTCAGGCAGCAACCCAATGGCCGCAGGAAGCCATCGATCGGGGAAAAGCACTTCATCCTTCCCTCCTGTAAGGTAGGGGTCAATCTCCTCCTTCACGATCTGAAGGGCAATGTCGATACCCCGGATAGAGTTGGGAGTGACACCGCGTTTGGAGACCTTCCGCTTCAACACCTCAAAGTTGGGGTGGATCAATGCCACGGTATAGGGATTTTGATCGTTGTAGAGCATTAACTCTTCGATCACCTCACTGTTGGTCACCAGAGTCTCTTCGATACCTTCGGGACTATGTTTCTCTCCATCATTACTGATAAGCAGTGACTTAAATCGGCCCAACACATAGAGAAACCCATCAGGATCCATATACCCCATATCTCCCGTATAGAGCCATCCATCCTCTAATACTTCCTTGGTGGCCTCTTCATTCTTCCAGTAGCCGGCCATCACATTCTCCCCACGGATCACAATCTCTCCCTTCTCTCCTACGGGCAACTCTTTCCGCTGGTTATCGACAATTTTCAACTCCATGGGAGCAACCAGGCCTCCACTGGAGCCCAACTTGTGCTTATGCAGCGCGTTGGAGCTAATTACGGGAGAGGCTTCGGAGAGTCCGTAACCCTGCATCATGGGTAGACCCAGCGCATAATAAAAACGTTGGAGATCGATATCCAACAAAGCGCCACCACCGATAAAGAATTTAAGATTGCCGCCAAAGAAGGCACGCACCTTTTGAAAGACCACCCTGTCGTAGAGCCAGACCAAAGGTTTCAACAAGAAGCTCAGTCCGCTTCCCTTGTTATACCCCTCTTTATTGTAGCGGTAGGCCACCTGAAGGCCGCTCCACAGCAACCATGAGGTAAACTTCCCCTTCTCTTTTACGCCACTTACAATATTCTTCTTAAACGATTTGGCCAATGCCGGTACACTCATCAACAGGTTGGGTTTTATCTGTTGAATGCTATACGGAATATTGCGAAGGATCTCGTTAGAGGTTTTTCCCAACTTGATAAACCCCACCCCGGCTCCCTTTCGCATAAAGGAGTAGAACCCGGCCGTATGGGCAAAGCTATGATCCAACGGAAGAAGAATCAGCGTGCGGTAAGTCTCCGGGATATCCATCAGCGTGTAACTCTGATAGACATTGGCGTAATAGTTCAGATGGGTAAGCACAATTCCTTTGGGGTCGGCGGTGGTGCCGGAGGTGTAACAGATGTTGGCATGATCGTTTTCCACCAACGCTGCTGTACGTTGTTCCAACACCTGGTCAAACTCCTGATGCAGTGCTGTTTCATCGGCAATCAACGCACTATATGCCATCTCTTTGTGGCCATAGTCGGGCTGCTCATCATAATAGATCAACTTCTCCACTTCGGGCAGGTCATCAAGCACCGCTTTCACCTTGCTGCCATGGAGGGCACTGGAGAAGACAAAGCGCACCCCGGCGTGGCGAAGGCGAAACAGCACCTCCTTCTCCGTAAGCTTCACCGAAAGGGGCACATTCACGGCGCCACAAGCCAACACCGCCAATTCTGAAATAATCCACTGATTTCTTCCCTCAGAGAGGATAGCCAGACGATCACCCTTCTGTACCCCCAGACGGAGCAAGGCACAAGCTAACGTGTTTACCTGGTGTTCAACCTCTTTGTATGTAGTCTCATAATATCCTTCACCCTTATCTTCTAACAGGAACGTGTTGTTCGAGAAAAGTTCAACACTCTCCTTAAACAGATTTGGTATAGTTCTCATTCTTACAATTTTGCTCAAATATAGAAAAAGATCACAGCATGGCAAAAAGCCGGTGAGGGATACCCCTTTTCAAAAATCACATAACAGACTCATTATCAAACTAATAAGAAAGTACTTCTCTCCATAAAAAAAACACTTCCAGGCGCTTTATGGGGTGGCAAATTTTCTTTCGGCTTCCAACTTTGCCACAAAGCGGCGAAGAATATGCGAACGATACGGTCATTTCCATTATCTTTGTCTCTATGGATGCAATTAGACCCCTTGTTGAGAAGCTGGCTCAAGAACTTGCGGAGGAGGTGATCAGCCTCAGAAGGACGATCCACGCGTACCCTGAGATTGCCTTTGATGAGTTCAAGACCTCCGAGTTAATACAACAAAAGCTCTCCCAGTGGGGCATTCCCTACCGGGCTAACATTGCCACGACCGGGGTGGTGGCACTCATTGAAGGGGTACCCTCTTCCCACGGTCCGGTCATTGCTTTACGGGCAGATATGGACGCACTTCCCATCGCGGAGGAGAGTGGAAAGGCGTACTGCTCAACCCGTCCCGGATACATGCACGCCTGTGGCCACGATGCCCACACGGCCATGCTGCTGGGTACCGGAAAGATTTTAAACGACCTGCGAAACCATTTTCAAGGAAGGGTCATGTTAATTTTTCAGCCCTCGGAGGAGCGGCATCCCGGTGGTGCCCGGATCATGCTGAAGGAGGGGATCTTCCAAACGCTCAAGCCGGATCTCATCTTTGGGCAGCATGTCCTTCCTGAGTTAGAGACGGGAACCGTAGGGTTATGTCCCGGGAAATATATGGCTTCCACCGATGAATTTTATATCCGGGTGATGGGCCAGGGCGGACATGGCGCCACGCCCCACCTCAACATTGATCCGGTGGTGGTGGCCTCGGAGATTGTGCTGGCTCTACAGACCCTGGTAAGCAGAAGGGCTCACCCCGCCATGCCAACGGTCATCTCCGTGGGTAAGATGGTGGCCGATGGCTTGGCCAATGTGATCCCGGATCATGTGGAGATGGAGGGGATCATCCGCACCTTTGACGATGCATGGCGAGCCACCTTGCATGACCTGCTCCGGGAGACGGTAAGCGGCATTGCCCAAAGCCATGGCGCCACCGCAGAGGTCACAATCTCCAAGGGCTACCCGGCGCTATACAACGACCCTGCCGTTACGGAGCGGGTACAGCGGTATGCCCAACAATATTTTGGGGATTCCCGAGTGAAAACGCTCCCCCAACGCATGACTGCCGATGACATGGCCTACTTCCTCAAAGAGGTGCCCGGCACCTACTTCCGTCTGGGCACCGGAAACAGGGAGAAGGGCATCACCGCAAACCTACACACCGCCCGGTTTGATATTGACGAAGAGGCGTTGCAGCAGGGAGTGGCTTTTATGGCCTACTTAGTACTTTCGGAGATGTCGCATCGGCAAACGCCCCATTAACAATCAACCCACCACACCATGAACGTAAAAGATACCCACTACCTCACCATCCGCATGGAGGGCCATACGGTTTTTATGATTGAGCAGAACAAACTCCCTTTTGAGTTCTCCATCTTTAGGGCTGACCACTACCGGGATACCTGTATGGCCATCCAAAGGATGATTACCCGCGGTGCCGGTGCCATCGGAGCCGCAGGGGGCTTTGCCATGGCGCAGGCCTTCATGGAAGCCGACAACACTACGGAGCGGGAAACGTTCCTGAGAGAGGCGGCCCAAACCATTCGGCAAACACGCCCCACGGCACAGAACCTTTTCTATGCCATGGAGCGGGTTTATGATGCCGGCCTCTCCGGAGGAACAGAAGCAGCCATCCTTGAGGCTCAAAACATTGCCCAAGAGAACATCCAGGAGGGGCGCGCCATCGGCCTCTATGGCCGTGAGCTTATCCAGGATAAAATGAAAGTGATGACCCACTGCAACGCCGGATGGTTAGGTTTCGTGGATTACGGTACGGCGGTCTCTGTGATTCACCTTGCCAAAGAGCAGGGCAAGACCTTCTTTGTCTGGGCCAATGAGACCCGTCCCCGAAGCCAGGGGGCACGACTCACCGCCTGGGAGTTGGTGAATGCCGGCATCGACCACGCCATTGTTCCCGACAATGCCGGCGCATGGCTTATGGAGAAGGGGGAGGTGGACATGGTGATTGTAGGAGCTGATCGCATTGCCGCCAATGGGGACACGGCCAACAAGATAGGAACCTTTGAGAAGGCCATCGTAGCCCACCATTTTGGCATTCCCTTCTATGTGGCGGCACCACGGAGCACCTTCGACCTCTCTTGCCCCGACGGGACTCACATCCCCATCGAACAGCGTGGAGAAGAGGAGGTACACTATCAGACCGGCCCGGACAGTCGGGGCATCATGCACACCATCCGCGTGTCGGCACCCGGCTCAAAGGCCATCAACCCGGCTTTCGACGTAACTCCCGCAGCACTTATCACGGGAATCATCACCGACAAGGGGCTTATTAAGGCGGAGCGCGGCGCCATTGCCCGTTTGTTTGAGCAAACGTAAACCCTATCTTTGCGGTCGCATGAAGAAAGAGACACCACGTCCTATCACCGATTGGATGCCCATCACCAAGCAGGAGATGAAGAAGCGAGGTTGGCAACAACCGGATGTTATTCTCATCACCGGGGATGCCTATGTGGATCATCCTGCCTTTGGCATCGCCGTGATTGGACGGGTATTGGAAGACCTCGGACTAAAGGTCGCCATCATCCCCCAACCCAACTGGAAAGATGACCTACGCGACTTCAAGAAGTTCGGCGCGCCCCGTCTCTTCTTTGGCATCTCTTCGGGGAATATGGACTCCATGGTGAACCACTACACCGCCAACAAGCGTCTCCGCTCTGACGATGCCTACACTCCGGGCAACCAGGCCGGATTCCGTCCTGACTATGCCCTCACCGTGTACAGTAACATCATCAAACAACTCTACCCGGACTCACCACTGATCATCGGGGGCATTGAGGCCTCCTTACGAAGGCTCACCCACTACGATTACTGGGAGAATCGGTTGAAGCCGTCGGTGCTTTCAGACGCCAAGGCCGACCTGTTGGTTTACGGGATGGGGGAGGCAGCCATCACGGAGATTGCCAAGAGGCTACAGGAGGGTTCGCATATCAGCACCCTGCGGGACATCCCGCAAACAGCCTTTCTCACGGAGAAACCCACGGCACAGGGTCGTTTCTTACCAGGGTATGAGCAGTGTTGTAACGACAAACGTGCCTTTGCCAAGGCCTTCAAACTCATTGAGACCGAATCCAACAGGATGACGCCGGAGACCCTGATCCAGAAGCAGCAGGGAGCGCTCTACGTACAGGTAAACCCACCCTACCCCCCGGTGGAGAGCCAGGCGTTGGACCAGGTATATGCGCTTCCCTTCACGCGCATGCCCCACCCCAAATACAAGAAAAGGGGTGCCATCCCTGCCTATGAGATGATCCGACACTCCGTAAACATCCACCGGGGATGCTTTGGGGGCTGTGCCTTTTGTACCATCTCGGCGCATCAGGGCAAGTTTATCGCTTCCCGCAGTGAAAAATCCATCCTAAAGGAGGTGAAAGCAGTGACAGCGATGGACGATTTTTACGGCACCATCACCGATCTGGGAGGGCCCTCTGCCAACATGTACCGAATGAAGGGACACAACGAAGAGCTCTGCCGAAAATGCACCCGTCCCTCCTGCATTTTTCCCAACATCTGCAAAAACCTGAATGCGGATCATGCCCCCTTGACCGAACTCTACGGAAAAGCGAAAAAAATCTCCGGCGTAAAACACCTCTTCATTGGAAGCGGTGTACGCTATGATATGCTTATTCCCGAAAACCACCATGGCAACTACCACACCGAAGCCTACACCGAGAGCCTGATTCGACACCACGTAAGTGGGCGGCTAAAGGTTGCCCCCGAGCACACCTCTGATACGGTACTCAAGCTGATGCGCAAGGGAAGTTTCTCCCAGTTCCACCGCTTCAAAAAACAGTTTGACAGGATCAATAAGGCTGCGGGGCTGAAACAACAACTCATTCCCTACTTTATCAGCAGCCACCCGGGAAGCAGGCTTACAGACATGGCCCATCTTGCGGCTGAGACCAAGGCCATGGGGTTCCGGCTCGAACAGATTCAGGATTTCACCCCCACGCCCATGACCCTTGCCACCGTGATGTTCTACACCGGGTTGGATCCTTACACCGGCAACCCCATCTACACAGCCAAGTCGCAAAAGGAGAAGAAATCCCAACGCATGTTTTTCTTTTGGTATAAACAGGAGAACCACCGACAGATTCGTCAGGTGCTGCAGAAGCAGGGACG
>PDWI01000709.1_pt1 | contig 62409 bp, 53 predicted proteins | sample 1430891 | NCBI WGS metagenome assembly PDWI01 (sample SAMN01162508, study PRJNA174530) | Oral metagenome, whole genome shotgun sequencing project. | biome: Marine environment; feature: Marine mammal; material: Swab sample of the gingival sulcus; isolation source: swab sample of gingival sulcus... | reverse complement strand
TAGTTAAAGGAATAATTAAATTTTATCAACAACTTCAAGGATGGGAGCTAGCTTTAGAACTTATGAAACCTTTAAAAAAAGATGTGTATAGAGAGTAGCTTTTCAGGGAGAAGATGCCCAAAGGGCAGATGAGGGTAAAACAAACCATACCGTTAAACTCTTTCGAAACAGTTAAACTTGGAATCTTCTAATAGAAGGATGTAAAGCAAACTTCCATTACCGATATATCGGTAGAGTCGGCAAACCCGCTAGGGTTTGAGCTTTCATCATCAATAATGGTAAAAGCTCAGGGCTTTATGCCCCAATTATGTTTTACATTTAAATTATATGCATACCAAGAGAGAAAAAAGAAACAAAAAATAGAGGATAAGGGGCAAGAGAATAAGTAACATAATAAAGAAGTGGTAAATCTTAAAATTAAAAGAGGTTTAAAATTTCAAATCCAAATTGGAAAAAATTCAAACCTCTTTTAATAAACTATTGTCAATTATAATCTGTTTCAGCAGATTATAGGTAGATACTAATTAACTTTTATATAGACACTCTTTTTTAGATCTTTAAGATATCTCATAAGATATTCGTCTCTCTTCTTTCTCGTAGCAAAATCTCTGAGTAGATTATAATCTGTATCTAAAGATATTGCGTGGGTTTTCTCCTTATTTAAAACCTTGTATATATGGTATCCATCATCCTTTTTTATAGGAAGAGTAATATCTCCGGGTTTTAAATCTTTAAATAGCTCTAAATACTGATCATCAAGATCTGAATTTTTAATTTTACCAATTGCTCCCTCTCTATATTTTGAAGAAGCATCATCAGAGTATTTTCTTACACAGTCTTCAAAACTAAGCTTACCCGTAGATATTGAATCGTGAAGAACAAATGAGAATTTTTCAGCTTTACTGATGCCAATCTCATTAGGTTTAGGTATTATAAGGATGTGGGAAGTATGTATCTTCTCACCTGATTTTGAATAAAGCTTTATTATATGGTATCCAACTTTAGTTTTTACAGGATCAGAGATCTGGTCAATATCAAGATCATAGGCAACCTGCTCATACTCTCCAAAAAGATCACCTCTATTTGTTGTACCAATATCTCCGCCATTAACTGCACTACCTTTATCCTCAGAGTACCTTTTAGCTGCATCTTCGAAAGTTAAAATACCGTCAGCAATATTCTGCTTTATAGATTTTAACTTATCTATAACCTCTTCATCGTTACTCTCTACCCTATTAAAAGAGATTAAAACTTTAGCAAGATCTATAGAAGCCTCAACATTTGGAAGCTCATCTTTATTCTCTTCAAAAAAAGATTCAACCTCTCTCCTACTTACATCAATATCTGAAAGAAGTCTCATTTTGTACTTCTCCACAAAAAGAGATTTTTTAATATCGGGTCTGTAATCACTTTTTATCTTTGCAACTGAAAGATTATACTTCTCCTCAAGAGCTTTTTCTCCCCCAACTTGTGAGAGAATACCATTTATTCTCCTGTTAAGAGCATCTTCAATCTCATCTTCACTAACAAAAATATTAGTATCTGCTATAGCTGAAGCGTACAACACCTTACCCGCTATAAGATCATCTAAAACCCTTTTCCTAAGCTGATCATCAATATCTTGACTGTACTGTGAAACTCTGGAAACAGCTTCATCAACTTCACTTTGTAAAATTATTTCATTATCAACAACAGCTGCTATCCTATCAAGAATCTTACTGTTTAGTGATATAGATAACATAAAAATTATTAACAGAGTTGTTTTCATCTCTTACTATCCTAATCTTATTTTAAAGGAAAAAATTTTATTTTATACTTTTTAATTAAATCTTTTTCCAAATTTTTTCTATAAATCTCAAGCCTCTGTTCTGCCATATCTTCTCTAATAAGCTTTTCAAGAAGATTAAAAGAGAAAGGCTTCTCTTCATCTATTGCTACAGGTTTTACAATACTAATACCCCCTTTTAAAAATATCAGATCAGAAATTTCTCCAACTTTTAAACTGTTAACCGGCTTTGCAATAATCTCTTTTGAATCAACCTTAATAAATCCCAACTCTCCATCATTTGAAAAATCTCTATGATAAAACTTTTTGTAGTTGTCAAAAAGCCTTGGATTCTCTACAACTTTTTGCCTTACCTCTTCAGCTTTTTTTGCTATAGCTATCTTATCAACCTTATCACCATTTTTACCAAAGGAAAAAAAGATTTCGTGAGTATCTGCTCTCTTTGAAGCTCTCATATATTTTGTAGTATCCCTATTTTCAAGATAATAGTTGTAGGCCTCTTCACCTGTAGGATAAAAATCTGATAATTTAAACTTTATCTCTTTAAACTTACGACCTATGTAGGAATCCATCATAGTATCTGCCAAGTTTATAAGGGAATCCAACTTTGTATAACCATACTTTGAAGCAATATCAACCAAAATTGGGTTTAAAACCTTACCTTCCATAATAGCCCTAAGAAAAAGAGGATTCCTGTAATATCTCAACCTTGCCTCATGAACATTCTCTAGGTGATTGATAAGGTGGATAATCATAACCTTGTTACCAAATCCTGATATTAGAACTTTAGCATCAACTTTTCCAAATTTTTTATAAATCCTTTCAAGACTTGATTTTTTTGATCTAGATATAAGAGAGGCTATCTCTTTAAACAGAGAGTCATTATAGAAAACTTCATACTTAACCCTAATACTATCTAAATACTCATCAGCAACTTTTTTTATCATTTTGGATCGACTCTTTTTAAAATCTTTAAAAAGATCACTGTAACACTTTTGATAAGTTTCAGAGTATTTACCCCTATGATTCTTATAAAATTGTCTCAAGGAATCATCGTTAAATATAGATTTTACAATTTTCTGATCCATAAGGTATTCTGTAGCATACCTATCAACAATCTTTTGTCTGGACTCTATATAGTTTGAAGAGTTTAGTATACTTGGAATCCTACCCTCAATCTCATAGGCTTTATTAAGAACATAATCCCTTATGAGATCCTCCTTTTTTAGAATAGGAATCTCTTTTGGAATATTATTTACACCCCTACCCCCAAAAATATTATACTCTCTTATTGTATCTCCATTAAAAAGAGCTAAAGGGTAGTTCTTGCTATTTGGCGTAAGTATTTTTTTCTGATTTATTAAATCCTCAATACTCACATACTTTTTTGCAGATGAAAAAAGCAAACTGTTTACCAATAAAACTATAGATATAAAAATAAACTTTCTCAATCCTACCTCATATTATCTTCTGGGTAATAAAGTGCTCTCTCGAGTAGAAGGTTATCTATCTTTATATTATTCTCTTTAAAGAAATTATTTCTCCACTCTTTTAGAAACTTTTCTTTTCTTTCTTTTCTAAGTTTCGATCTTATCTTTGTTTGGACAACGGCCATTTTTTCGTAAGTTCCATCCTTTTTCCTGTAAAGCTTATCTTTGTTTGCTTTGTAGAAGTTATCAACTTCCTCTTTAGTAACTTTCTTAGTATTCTTCTTTACTAAATTGTCCTCATACTCTTTTAAAAGCTGGGGAGCAATAGCTTCATTGGCTTTTCTAACAATTATGCTGTCACTCAAATATCCCAACTCCTCAATCTCTCTGTCTAAAATAGACTGAAGGATAGATGATTGGGCAAGCATAGTAAGACCATCATAGGTTAAAAATGATACTCTATTTTGAGGTCTTGTAGCAGATAATCTTCCTGTAAGATCAGAAACTTTTATTTTAGTATCTCCATACTCAAGTATTAGATAATCTCTAAGATATTTAGGGAAAAGCTGCATATAATCTGAGTATTTTGTTTTATCATAATCCAAACTTTTTAAACTATCCAAAGTTGAAATAAGCTTATCAACATTAGAAGTATCAATGATAACATTATATTTTTCCCTTAGACTTTTCAAATATTTATTTGAAACCTCCTGTGCTTCTGCTCTGTTTCTGTTTAGAAGGTTTTTCTTTATCATGTTTATTTTATTCTCTTTACTCTGACTATTATCCTCTCTTATACCATCAAGTTTGATAATATGGTAACCAAATTTACTCTTTACCGGCTTTGAAATTTCACCTTTTTTAAGCGAAAAAGCTGCATTTTCAAAAGGAACAACCATCTTTCCTCTACCAAACCAACCAAGATCACCACCCTTAGCAGCAGATCCCTTGTCATCTGAAAACTTTTGAGCCAAAGTTGCAAACTTCACACTCTTATCACTAAGAAGGTTATAGATAGAATCAGCTTTCTGCTTACTCTTATCATCAATTCCACTTATAAGAATATGACTCGCTTTAACTTTTTTGGAAATTAGCTTAAGTTCTCTTTCTATATCCTCTTCCGATATTATTTTATTAATAACCATTTCTTCGTAAAGTTTTGCCTTAGAAAAAGCATTTATTCTCTTTTTTAGAAGAGCAAATGACTTTGAAGAGGAATCATTTTTTATAGCTTCGAGTTCATTTTTTTGAAGCTTCTCTTTTATCATATCTTTAACAAACTCAACCCTCTCGGAAAGTTTTGATTTTGAACTGTTTTTCAGAGATCCACCATACTTCTTATTCATAAACTCTTTTTCAAAAGTTTCCAAATTTATGGCACCACCCTTATAGGTTGCAACATTTTTTTTACTATACTTATCTTTTAAAAGATCTTTCTCATTACAACTAATTAGCAGTAAAAAAGTTAAACCTAATCCAAATAATCTCTTAATATTCATTCCTTTTCTCCCTTAAAATTAATCCCTCTCCAATTGTAAAGTTGATTTGTATCAACATCTAATTGATACCAACCTATTAAACTGTCATTTATCTCTTTTGTTCTAATTTTTATCTTTTCTTTCAACAATTTTTCTTCCAAATACTCATAGCTTTCCAAAAATGTTTTTACTCTGGATCTCTTTTTTTCATAAACCTTTATAATAGAAACACTATTATTGTTTATAATCAAATCACTTATTTGACCATTTTCCAACTTAATAGCCTCTTTTCCAATATTACCATACATCTTACTACTTATCCAATAAAGCTTCCCTTTCTTATTTCTAAATCTGGAATACTCATTACTGAGAAATTTTTCAAAAGGCTCTCCTCCTCTTATTTTTTTCAAAATATTAGAAGCTAGATCAATCTTATTTTCCCTATTATCGCTATTAAAAGGTATATATATTTCCATCACACTATCTTTCGGTATAGTGTAAGACTCAATAGACCCAATAAATTTATTATAATCTTTTTTAACAGAAAGAGTGTCAATGCTAATACTATTAACTATATATTTTTGGTTATACAACTTTTCTAAAATAAATTGCTTCCGTAAATTAAATCTAAAAAGGACCTCATCATCATTATCATCAAGCAATTTTTCACTCAAAATTTTATAAAATTTATCCATATAGAAGGAACTTGATATAAAAATAAAATCCTCTTTATCAAGAAGAACCTCTCTCCTATATTTAAAACTCATTCTCCTAATTATTGTTAGAAGATCGGAAACTTTAAAGCCAAAATCTTTTATAAGATACTTTCTCAGCATAGAATCAGGAATATTGTCTACAGGATCTCTATTACCCAATTTTTTATTGTTAAAAAGATTATAAAATCTGTCCAAAAGCTCATAATCTACCTCTATATTTGCTCTCTCTCTTAAACTTTTATATAAGTTTTTTAATTGAGTCTGTTTCTGTGGTAAAGTTCCAAATTGGGATCTTAAACCATATAAAATATTCTCTCTTTCAACAAAAAATGAGGTTAAGAGAATCTTTTTTACACTATCTAAAATGAAGTAATGATAACCACTTTCAGAGTTTACAAACCTACTATCCCCAACATTAAGATTCCAAACCTCTTTTTCAAATAGATAAGGTGATTGAAAAAGATAGTGCCAACCTGTTTTTATTTGAAAATTATTAGCTTTCATAAAATCTTTATCTAATATTTTATCTATATTTATAGATCTTAAAGCCCTTATTTTACTACTATCCGATAGAGATTTAGGAAGAAAGATATGGGTACCAAAAATAGCCTTACTATAGTTTTTATAACTCTCCTCAATCTCACTTTCACTTATAAACTCTGATAGTATAAACCTTTCTTGTGCAATTTTCTTTTTTATATCTCTCTTTAGTTTTTTACAGCTTTCTATAAACTCCTCACTATTCAATATTGAACTATCGTTTTCAGTTAAAGCCGCTTTTATAGATCTAAGACCCAAAAGATTTGCATACCTTTCTCTATTTTCCATAGATGAATTAAAGGCTTCTCTAACACCCTCAAGATGTCTATATGTAATAAAGTTATACCAAAACTGTTGTCTGGTTAAATTTGAGATCTTTGATTTGGCAACATATTTATCATCACTACAGGAGTATAGGGATATTATAATAGCAAAGAGAATAAATAACTTCATATACCATTCCTAAATTTTGGTAAAAAATATAAGGGATAAATTTGTTAAAAGCTAATATTGAGTTTAAATAAAAAATTATTTTAACCTAAATTCGGTATAGTTATTTATCTGACTATTTAATATAAATTGAGTTTTCCAAACATCTAAAGTTTTGAATTTTGAAAAAGCTTACATTTATATCTAACTTGAGTTTCTGTAATAAAAAAGATAGAAAATTTTCTATCTTTTTTATTTAAACTGATATTTTACTTTCAAAAAAAACTATAAATTAGAAGCAACATTCCTCTATTAATATCTACAGAATACTAATCCTTGTTGTTTCTCATAAATGCAGGTTTTTCAAAATCTATATCATCAAACCTGTCAAGTTTACTTCTACTGGAAACTATCTCATTTTCATCGAAATCTAAAGTAAACTCATTTGATTCCTCAAACTCCCTTTTAGTTATACTGCTATCACTAAAATTGAACTCTTTACTATTTTCAAAACTAAAGTTTTTTATACTTGTTGTAGTTGTTGGAACAGGTCTATCTTCATCACTGGCAAGACCTGCAGCTATAACTGCAACCCTTACTTTATCATTCATTTCAGGATCTAAAACAAGACCAAACATTACATGAGCATTTTCTCCAACCCTGTCATTAATAACCTCCATCGCTCCGTTTATCTCAAACATGGTTATACCTTCAGATCCAAAAAAGTTTACCAAAACACCCTTAGCACCCTTAATATCTATATTCTCCAAAAGTGTATTTTGTATAGCACTTTGGGTAGCTTGAACACACCTATACTCATCCTCTCCATTACCTTCGCCAATACCCATGAGTGCATCACCCATTCCTTTCATAGTCGCTTTTACATCTGCAAAATCAAGATTTATTACACCCGGATAGTTAATCAAATCTGTTATAGCTCTTGCAGCATTGTAAAGTATAGTATCAGCTTCTCTAAAAGCAGAATTGAAAGTAGTATCATTTCCAACAACCTGAATGAGCCTCTGATTAGGAATAATGGTCAAAGTATCAACATATTCTCTTAATCTCTTTATACCCTCTTCAGTATTTTTCATTCTTTTATCACCCTCAAAGAGAAAAGGTTTTGTAACAACAGCAACAGTCAAAGCTCCAATTTCTCTGGAGATTTTGGCAATAACAGGACTTGCTCCGGTACCGGTACCACCACCCATTCCGGCAGCAATAAATACCATATCGGCACCTGTAAGAATATTAACAATCTTTTCTCTACACTCCTCCTCTTCAACAGAGATTCTACCAACCTCAGGATTACCACCGGCACCTAAACCTTTGGTCTCCTCTCTACCTATTTGGATTTTAATATCTGCCAAAGATCTGTTAAGAGCCTGAGCATCTGTATTTACTGCAATAAATTCAACCCCTTTTAATCCGGAGGTAATCATTCTGTCCACAGCATTACAACCTCCACCACCAACACCAATTATTTTAAGGTTTGCAGACCCCTCTATTTTCTGATCAAGATCAAAAGTTATTGACGGATTATTCATATTATTCTCCCCTATCTACAGTAAATCTTTAAGCCAGTTTTTTGCTTTTGAAAAAAAATTATTGGTTTCACCACTCTCAACTTCCTGAATTATATTGTTACTATACGCAAATTTTGCAGCACCAATAGCTATAAAAAAAGATTCAGGAATATCTTTTCCCTTTTTAGTTATACCTCTCAACTTTCCCCATTTTGTCTCTGCATTTAGCATCTCTTGAATCATCTTATCACTATTTTTAATGAGGAAAGCATCACCCGTCAATATGATAGGAGAATCTATTTTAGATTGAAATCCCGTTTTATAGATCTTCTCTATCATAAGCTCAAAAATTTCCTCAAACCTAGACTGAATGATTCCACTTATATAACTAAGTTTTATCCCTTTACCATCAATTTTTATTCCTGAAGAAGGGATATTTATATCCGGATCTCCATCAAAAGGTTCGTAAAGAACTGTTCCATGATCTATTTTCAATTTCTCAGCAGAAAGAATATCTGTTTGAAGTACAATTTTTATATCTTGGGTAATGTGTACAGAACCTAAAGGTATAGAAAAAGCCTCTCTTAAAATACCGTCGTACCAAATAACCAAGTTACAACTTCCACCTCCAAGCTCTAAGACAATAGAACCACTTCTCTCATCTCCATGTACAACGGCTTCAGAAAGTGCTACCGGAGCAAAAACTTTTATATAGTTTTTTATCCCACATTTAAGCATTACAGAGTTTAGATTCTCACAATGTGTACTCTCATCAATAACAAGCTTTGCTGATGCTTTTAATTTTCTTCCACTTATATCAATGGGATTTTTTGTAGGTGGATGATCATCTACAACATACTCTTGAGGGAAAATATGTAAAATCTCTCCCTTAGAACTGTTATCATCTTTTATTTTTTCAATTATATCTTCTATAATATCTTCTGATATTTTTACATTTTCTCCACCATTTTCAGACCAAAAATCTATTGCAGCACTACCATTTACCGTATTTATCTTTTTACCATTAAGAGCTACTAAATAATGATCAATATTACAATCACCATTATTCTCAATTATATTTGATATCCCTTTTGCTACCATTTCAGAACAAGAGTTAACATCAATAATGGAACCATACTTAACACCTGCTGAAGGTTCTATACAAAAATCCTCAACCATAATTCCATATTCATCACAAATATCAAGTAGAACAAATTTAATATTAACTGTACCTATGTCAATACTAATAACTTTCATAGTTTTCTCTCTGAATCATTTTTTTTATTATCAACAACAATCTGATATGGAAATCTTAGATCTATACTTTTTATATTGTTGTAATCCAGCTGATCAAAATATTTTTTATAGAAATCTTGAAAAGCAATAATTTTTTTTTCAAAATTATCATTCCCTACAATAACATTTACACTATTATCCGTCAGTAAAAAAGAGAGCCCCTTTTTTGAGTAGAGAATTTCAGATATTTTGTATTTCATAAACTTACTTTTAGAAGCATACTTTAAGAAAGAGATAGCTAAATCAATATCTATATTATTCCTTATAGTTGGAAGATTATAATCTCCTGATCTGTATTCACCCATAATTTCACCGTGGATATTTACAAAGTAGAGCATATTATTCTTATCAACTCTCAGAGCATAAGGTTCAAACTCATTAACCTCTATAAAAAGAGTTGAAGGGTACCTTTTTTCAACTCTGACAGAATCTATAAAAGGTGATTTTTCTATCATATCCTCAATTGTTTTATTGTCAATATCAAAAATCTGTTTTGAATCAAAATTTAACATATTAACTATTTCACTCTTCTTTAAGATCCTATTACCTTTTACTATATAGTTTTTTACGGTAAACATTGGTCTTTCAGCCAAATTAGCACCAACCAACTTAATTTTTTCTATAGATAGAAAAACAAAGAAAATAGCAATAATAAAAAAAACAGATAGAAATACTCTTCTAAAAACCGTTTTCCTCATATTTCTACTTTTCTTACTCATTTACCAATCCTAATAACTTCCTCTTCAAGCTCAACACCAAACCTATCATAAACCTTCTCTTTTGCAAGAGAAATAAGATAATCAATATCATCAAAACTACAATTGTCTATGTTGAGAAAAAAATTTGCATGGATATTGGATATGATAGCACCACCTTTTCTATACCCCTTTAAGCCTGCCTTATCTATGTAAGCACCGGCAGATTCTCCTTTACATTTTTTAAAAACAGAACCACAAGAAGGAGCATTCAAAGGTTGGTTTTTCAATCTCCAATCCCTATTTTGATCCATTAGTTTCGATATCTCCTCCTCACTGCCTTCATCAAAATCAAAAACAGCTGAAATAATAGTACCTTCCCCTAAAGATGTTTCTCTGTAACTAAAATTTACATCATTTCTCTTTAGCGAAACAAGAGAACCCTTACTATCTAAAAAATCCAAGGAGTATAAATGATCAGATATACTTGATCCTAAAGCTCCGCAATTCATAAAAATTCCACCACCTACAGAACCAGGGATCCCGCTTATACCTTCAAATCCCGAAAGGTTATTTCTCTTTGCGAAACTAGCAATCTTAGGAATGCTAACTCCACCATCAACATATATAAAATTTCCCTTTTTTTCAATACAATTTAATTTTTTTGTTGAAATTATTATTTTATCAACACCTCTATCTGAAATTAAAAGATTTGTACCATTTCCAATTACGAAATATTCTAAAGATAAACTTTGCAAAAAATAGATCAGTTCAACTAATTGATCTCTGTTTACAGGTTCAAAAAAGTGTTTTGCATCTCCACCAATTTTATAACTTGTTCTACTCTTCAAACAAAAAGAGGGTGAATATATTTTATTAAATTTTTCTTTAATAAGAAGCTCTAAACTTTTGATAAGTCCTCCTTTAGATCTTCGGCAACCTTAAAAGCTACTCCGGCTCCAACAGTCAACAGAGTATCTCCGGGTTTTAGAATATCTTTTAATTTCTCTTTTATTGAGTCCAAGGAATTAAAAACTATACATTTTTTCTTTATATCACTCTCCATTGCATCATATATAATTGAAGATTTTGTTCCATCACTAACCTCCCTTGCACCATATATAGGAGCAAGAAAAATTTTATCACAATTTTTGAACGATTTGGCAAACTCTCCATAGTGCTCTCTAGTTCTTGAATATAGATGAGGTTGAAATACCACAACGAGATCACCTTTCCTATCTTTAAAATTATCCAAGAGAGAAACTATCTCTGTAGGATGGTGAGCGTAATCATCAATAAACCTATAAACCCCATCTAAAACAAGTTCAAATCTTCTCTTCAACCCTTTGTACAATAACAATCTTTCTCTTATCTCATCAATTGACAATCCATTGTAGTACGAACATACTATTGCTGCCAAAAGGTTTGAATAGTTATATTTACCAAAAGTAAAAGCTTTAAATTTTCTATAAAGATTTCCATCAATAACAAGATCAAATGAGACACCATCTTCAAGCTGTTTACAATTAACCATTCTATTATTACCCAAGTTTTTAAGAGAAAAACCTATCTTTCTACTCTTAACTCTGTCAACTATTGAAACAATTCCTTCATCGTCCAGATTGTAAAAAAGGATTCCATCTTCAGGGAGTTTATCTATTAAAGACAAAAAAGAGTTTTTAAGGTTTTCAATATTGCCATAGATATCCATATGATCATTATCAATATTCAAAACAATAAGATTATTTGGGTGAAAATTTAAAAAAGACCTATCATACTCATCACCTTCAACAATAAGCTTATCATAACTTCCTCTGTAATAGTAGGAGTTTTGACTTGATGAACATGCTCCGGTTATAGAAGAGAAACCACTTAAATTTAAAAGATCACTAAGCATAACAGAAGTGGTGCTTTTACCATGGCTGCCTGCAACAACTATAGAGAAACTATTTTTTGTAAACTCTCCTAAAAATTGAGCTCTTTTCATTGTAGGAATCCCCATCTCTTTTGCAGCTATAAGATCGGGATTGTCATCTTTAACCGCTGCCGAATAAACTAAAAGATCTGAATTGCCAATATCTCCGTCATGTCCAAGCTTTGGAGTAATACCATTCTCCAAAAGATATGTGAACCTATCTTCTGACATATCGGATCCTCTTACATTTAAACCAATGGTTTTACAGTGAAGAGCAAGGGGAATCATTCCATTTCCGCCTATTCCGGTAAAATATATATTATTAAGCTCTTTTAAGCTCATCTTCTTTCTCTAAATTTAAACTTCTACTAATATTAACAACAATTCCTAAACTTAACATGGTTACGGCAAGATTTGAACCACCATAACTTATTAGAGGTAATGTAACACCCGTAGTTGGAATTGCTCCCACAGCTATAAGTATGTTAGCTAAAGCAAATATTGTAATTTTACAACCTATACCCGTGACGACAAGAAAAGCAAACCTATCATTTGTTGATAGAGCTACTTTAAAAATTTTATAAATAAGAAAAGCATAAACTGCAATAAAGATAAGAGCACCTAAAAGACCAACCTCATCACAAATAATCGAAAAAATAAAATCGTTATGAGCTTCCGGAAGACACCCCTCCTTTGATAAAGATTCTCCCAAACCTACACCAAAAACACCACCGTTACCAATAGCAATCTTACTCTGCTTTAATTGGAAACTATCTTTATCTCCAAAATAGAAAGAGGTAAATCTCTCAATTCTATATCTCTCTGTAAAAAGTACAATAATGAGAATTGGAACAACAATAGCTATTGTAAATCCAATATGCTTAAACTTTACCCCTCCTACAAAAATCATCATTGAAATAAATAGAAAGATAAGGGCTGTAATAGAGAAGGAGGGTTGAAGAAGAATAGGTATTAGGAAAATAAAAAGAATGCCGTAGCTAAAAAGTATGGTTACTTTATAGTCATCAGATTTATCATGATTCTTCTTTAATAGAAAAGCAAAAAGAAAAATTAGAACTAACTTGGCAAACTCACTCGGTTGAACGCCAAAAAACCATCTTGCAGCTCCCTTAGCCTCATTAGCAAAGCCCGATATAAGCATACCATATAAAACAACAAGTAAAATTAAAGATGTGGAGTATGTAAACAATCTATTATCGTACAATTTGTAAGGTATAAATGATCCTAACAAAAAAAGGAAAAAAGCGAAAGACATATTTCTAAAATGACTTAATAAATATGAATTTGTATCATATTCAATACTTGACATAAAACAGGTTGAAGACAATACCATTAGTGAGCCAAAAAGGAAAAGCAAAACTATAGTTAGAATCAATACCACATCAAATCTTTTAATACTACCCATAAGTTACTCTCCTTTAAATATGTCGTTGTAGATAGTTTCCAGACCAATGGATCTTGACCCTTTAATTAGTAAAGTTTCTCCTTTAAAATTTAATGACCTCAAATAATCTTTTGAGAGATCAACAGAGGAAAACCACTCTACATTATCACCTTTAAGAGATTTAAACAAACTCTCCATTCTTTTTCCAATCAATACTATATATGTATAATCTTTCGGATTAATAATCTTTGCTAAATCTTTATGATAGAGATCTTCTCTACTTCCAAGCTCAAGCATATCACCAAGAATTAAACTCTTTTTTTTGGTAGATGATAGGTTGTTTATAGACTCTTTCATAGATGTAGGATTCGCATTGTAGCAATCCAACACTATATTTATACTATTAACTTTTTTAAGATTCTGCCTAAAACCTTCGTGTGTAAATTTTTTGAGACCAATTTTTATAAAATCATTACTCAAACCCAAAAAACTTAAAACAGAATAAGCAGCTCTTCCATTATATATTGATGTTCTTCCTATAGATCCAAGATCAAAGGTTTCACCGTTACTAAGTTCAAGCTTGACAGAAAGGGAAATTTCGCTTCCAATGGGTTTAAAAGAGTAGTCATAATCTCCACACCCATAAGTAACAATTGAAAAATAGCTTTCTTTAAAATCTTTCAAAAAAGGATCATCACAGTTTAGAAAAAATGTTCCTCCAAAATGTTTAACACCATTTAAAAGTTCAATCTTCTCTCTCAACACACCTTTTCTATCCCCAAAATTTTGGAGATGTGCATCACCTATATTTGTTATCAAACCATAATCCGGCTTAGCAATATCGGTTAAATATTTAATCTCTCCAAAGTTGTTTGAACCAATCTCCAAAACAGCATAATCGTCATCATCTTTAATACTAAAAATTGAGAGTGGTAAACCTTGAAAGTTATTTAGATTACCCTCTGTTTTTGTAACCTTATACTTTAGAGAGAGGGCGGAATAAATCATCTCTTTTGTAGTTGTTTTACCGTTTGAACCTGTTATAACAATAAGCTTAGCCTTTAGATTTTCTCTATAAGCTCTAGCTATATCTCCCATTGCTAACTCTACATTTTCAGCATATATAACAGGATATGAACTTTTATTCTCATAGTTTTTATCTACAACAGCCGCAACAGCACCTTTATCCAAAGCTGACTTTATAAACTCATGACCATCTGAAAACCTGCCCTTTAAACAAAAGTACAAATCCCCTCTTTCTATAACTCTTGAATCAATTTTCCCACCAGAGATCTTCTCATTACCCTTTAAATGTTCAAATCTTAAACCTTCAATATTTTTTATACTATCAATGTTTATCATTCAAAAACTCCAATACAGTATCTCTGTCGGAAAAAACTCTTTTAACTCCACATATATCCTGATAATTTTCATGACCCTTACCGGCAATGATTAAAATATCATCTCTATTCATCTCACCAATTGCCGTTCTAATTGCTTCTCTCCTGTTTGAAACTATTTTATACAAAGATCCCTTAACTACACCCTTCTCAATATCAGATATAATTTTATCACTATCCTCAAATCTAGGATTATCATCAGTTATTATAGATAGATCAGAGTAAGTTGTTGCAATGTTTCCCATTATCCCCCTCTTTGATCTGTCTCTATCACCTCCACAGCCAAAAACGGTAATAATTTTACTGTGAGGAATATCTTTAGCCGTCTCTAAAACCTTTTTTAAAGCTTCAGGAGTATGAGCATAATCAATAAAAATAAGCTTCTTCTCACCAACCCTTTCCATTCTTCCAGAAATATTTTTAAACCTTTTTATATTCTCTAAAATATCTTTTGATTTAAACCCCAAAGATTTTAAAGCTAGATATGAGAGGGCTAAATTTTCAGATTGAAACTTACCAAATAGCTTAGATTCAATGGTAACAAAATCTTTATCCCAAACAAGATTAAAAATAGTACCTTTATCACTCTGCTCTACAGAATCAATCTTTATCTTTTTTCCATCAATAACTATATCCCTATCATCAACTTTGGAAAGAAGTATATTGTAATAATCTCTAGGTTTTGAAATTATTCTTACACCATCTTTTTTGAGAAGATTATTGAGTAGTATAGATTTTGCTTCAGCATAACTTTTCATATCAACATGAAAATCCAAGTGATCTTGGGAAATATTGGTAAAAAGAACTCTATCAAATTTAATGTGAGAGACCCTATCCATTACAAGAGAGTGTGAAGAAACCTCCATTACACAATAGTTACAACCATTATTAACCATAGATCTAAAAAGTTTTGAAAGAACAAAAGAATCAGGAGTAGTATGTGTAGGGGTGTATATATCTTTACCATCATCATAGGCAATGGTACCTACAGCTCCACATTTTTTCCCTAATCTGTTTAGAAGAAAATGAATTATTGATACAGTTGAACTTTTCCCATTTGTTCCGGTAACCCCAATAATAGCAATCTCTTTTTCAGGATTACCATAAAAAAAAGATGTTATAAAAGGTTCTTTTTTTCGTAGATTTTCAACCTTAACATATGTAATACCATCCTGATATTTCTCTATATCACTCTCATGAAAAACTACCTTGGCACCCCTGCTTATAGCATCATCTACAAATTTAACACCATCAAACTGAATCCCCTTAACAGCAAAAAAAGCTGAACCTTCAACAACTTTTTGGGAGTTATTTGTAATATCTAAAATATTTTTGTCTAAAGACCCAACTACATTAGTAGCAGATATATTATCTAATATTTTTCTTAGCTTCATTTTTTAGTTCAACAATATTGTTATAATAGGATTCACAATAGAGGGTACAAACCTCAGCTGTTTCATAAAGAGAGCCGGGCTTTATAGATTGATAGAGAATATTTCCATAACCCATAGCGACAACTTTTACATCAGTATAGTTTTTTATATTTGCAATACCATCTCTCAAGCTTTTATTCTCCAGGTTAGGGAAAACTTTTTTCCCCTTAGTAATTGAAACCTTTCCTGAAAGATACAGAGTATCAGTATCTGAAACAAATGTTCCTGGAGCTATACTCTGATTTGTTATCCTCTCTCCCGGATCAACAAAGCTATAAACTATTCCCTCTTTCTCTAAAATCTTCTTAGCCCTATCAATCCCCATATTTTTAAGCTGAGGTACAACTTTTCTATTTTTAACCTCATCTATCTTATACTTTTTCTTACCCTTACTTCTATTGTATACAAAATTAACAATATTTTTGAACACCGGAGCAGCAACAGTTCCTCCCCAATGATATGGTTTTGGAGAATCAACAACAACTAAACAAACTATTTCAGGTTCGTGATAAGGGTACATACCCACAAAAGAAGCATCGTAATCCGTTCTTGAATATTTACCGTTGACAACTTTTTGAGAAGTTCCTGTTTTACCGGCAACATGAAGTCCCTCAATATAAGCCTGAGGAGCTGTTCCATCTTCAGAAACAACTTTTGTCAACATTTTTCTAACTCTGTATGCAGACTCCGGAGAGATAACCTTTCTTAAAAACTCAGGCTCATACTCTTTAACAATATTTCCTTCCTCATCAAATATACCCTTTATTAACATAGGGTTGTAAAGAAGGCCATTATTGGCAATAGCACAATAGGCCATAGCTACCTGTAGTGGAGTTGTGGCAATACCCTGTCCAAAACTTACGGTTGGAAGCGTTAATTTTGACCATCTTTCAAGAGGAGGTATTTTAGAATTAACCTCACCACTTATCTCAATACCTGTTTTTTTACCAAATCCAAAAGCCCTTAAATATTCATACATAGTCTCTTTTTTCAACCTCATAGAGGCCTTTACGGTACCAACGTTACTTGACTTTGCAATAACATCTTCAAAACTCATATATTCATTTTCATTCTTATGAGAATCTCTAATAGTCTTATTGGCAATTTTTACACCTTTATTATCACAAAAATAGATATCATTTTCCTTGGTAAGTCCCTTTTCAAAAAGTATAGCTCCTGTTATAGGTTTAATTACGGAACCAGGCTCATACTGATCTGTAACAGCTTTATTTTTTCTGGCATAAGGATCATAACTTCCCGGATTATTAGGATCAAAATCAGGATAACTTCCAATGGCTAAAATCTCACCATTCTTAGGATTCATAACTATTCCAGTAGCTTTTTTAGCTTTCCACTTTTTAACACATTTCTCAAGCTCATTTTGAACAAAAGCCTGTATCTTCCAATCTATAGTTAAAACAACATTTTTACCTGCAACAGGTTTCTTGGAATTTATTGTATATGAATGAGTAGTGTATCTGTTCTTACCATCCTTTCTTACAACTTCATAACCATCTTTACCAACTAAAAGATTGTTTAACTTCCTCTCAACACCACTTTTACCATCAAGATTTTTGTCAACAAATCCTAAAATTTGACCTCCAACCTTATCATAATTATAGATCCTTTCTCTGTATGAGTCGAAAGAAACTCCAAGTATAACCTTTTTATCAAGTTTTTCATAAATCTCTTTTTTTTCACTTAAAGTTAAACCTTCATCTAGAAGTACAAACTTCTTTTTCCCCTTCAACTTCTTTATATAATATTCTCTTTTTTTCCCTGTAATTGATGAAAGAGTGTTTGCTACTTTCTCTAAGCTATCAACTCTTGATCCTATCAATCCAAACCTATACAGCTCTCCACTATTTTGAGCCAATACAACTGAATTTCTATCAAGAATCTTACCTCTGGAAGCACTTAAAACATTTCTTCTCTTTGTTTGAGAGGTATACATTTTCCTATATTTGTCATGCTCAAAGATCTGTAAAACAAATAACCTGAAAACTATAACAAATAGAGGAATAAACATAAACATTAAAAGAAATCTTAATCTATTCCTGCTCTTTTCGAAACTATTTCTCTTTCCAACCAACATTTAGAATCCTAATTTTGTGTGTGCAAAACCATTATTGTTTGTAGCGTAGTATATGAAACTATGTTTATTCAGAAGACCTCTTCTTATTCTTATTTTCTTAGTCAGATAACCACCTTCATCCATTTTACAAGTAATCTCATATGAGCCATCTCTAACACCATTGATGTAGTAAAAACCATCATCACCCGTTTTTGTGGTATAAAAATTTTCCCCTTTAAGCTCTAAAGTTACACCTTTCATGGGATTACCTTTATCATCCTTTATAGAACCCCTTACAATCTCAGTTACTCTATTCTTGGATCTATACTTTTTTTGAAACTCTATTTCCATTTCACGGGATCTCTGCTTGTTCCAAAAAAATATTGAGAGAACTATTAAAAAAACTACTGTTATTATCCCTAAAACCATTTGCTTCATTACAATTTCCAAACACTTATTACAAACACTCTATTTTTCTCCAACAAAAATATTCTGATCATCATTTATGGTAAAGCTGTTGCTCTCCTCTATATATTCTGTGAGACCATTTTTTCTGCCAAACTCTTCTAAAACTTCATATTTTTTAGATCTTGCATATTCAGATCTCAAATTTTTAAGTTCAGCAAGCTTATCTCTTCTATCATTATTTATTTCAAGATACTTTGTATCTAATATTTTATATTCGTTAGCATTTTGAATCTTAACATACATATAAACAAACAGAAGCATCAGAGAGAATAGGAACATACTTTTTATCTCATTTTCAGCAACGAAATAAAAAACCCTTTGAAATTTTGATCTTCTTCTCTTATTAAAACGCATCTAAAACCCACTAAACTTTTTCAAACACTCTCATTTTTGCACTTCTTGCTCTAGAATTATCCTCTATCTCAGATTCTGTTGGAAGCAGAGCTTTCCTTGTAATCGGTTTTATTACAGCTCTTTTATCACATCTGCAAACAGGGAAATTGACAGGACAAATACAATCCGTAGAACCCTCTTTTATAAAGTTTTTAACAATTCTATCCTCAAGCGAATGGTAAGAAATTATTGCAACTCTTCCTTTAGGATTCAAAATATCAACAACATTTTTAAGGAAAACTTCAAGCTCATTAAGTTCATTATTAACCTCTATTCTTATAGCTTGAAAGATCCTTGATACAGACTTTACTTTCTGCTTTACAGAAACACAACTTTCTATTAGAGACTTTAATTGAAGCGTTGTTTCTATCTTACCATTTTCCCTAATATCAACTATTCTGCCTGCTATCTTTGATGATAGCCTCTCCTCTCCATATTTGTAGAAAATTGATCTAAGATTCTCAAAGCTATACTCGTTAACAACCTCATAGGCAGATATATTACAACCCTCACCCATTCTCATATCAAGTTTTGCATCTTCTCTAAAAGAGAAACCTCTCTCTCTACTATCTATCTGTCTTGAAGAAACACCTAAATCCATTAGAACAGCATCAAACCTTAAACCAAATGAGATAGCCTCTTCTTCAAACAATTTTGAAAATGGTATGTTAAAGATCTTAAAATTTCTATTTCTTGATAATAGCTCTTCATTTCTAATCAAAGCCTCTTTATCCCTGTCAATACCATAAACAGCTCCGGTACCATTTAAAGCTTTTAAAAAAAGTTTAGTATGACCACCACCGCCTAAAGTACAATCCAAGAATACTTTATTCTCTTTTGGTTCAAGGTACTCCAAAACCTCTTTTGCCATTACCGGAACATGATAGTCCATTACAATTTTCTCTTATGCTTTAACTTTAAACCTTAAAACTCTCAAGAATGAGAGACAAATAAAAAAAACAAAGCCTAACCAAGATCCCAAAGAGAGGTATCTTCCGAATCTTCCAATCCGCTATCAAAACAGCTTTCATAATCAGATTTTGACCAAACCTGAATCTTCTCACCATCTCCCTGAAGCATCAACTCTTTTGGGGAGTTTATAAACTCTAAAAACTGTTTCGGGAATGTCAACCTTTCCGCAGAATCTTTAGAAGCTTCACCACACTGCTCTTTAAGAAACTTAGTCCTTCTAATTGTTGGAAGCTTACTTAAACCCTTTTCTTGGTAAAACTTCATCCAATTTGATTCATTAAAGAGATAGAAAAATCTATAACTCTTTCCATCAACCTTAAGCTCTTGTTTGAGTAGATGATAATTTGAGGTCTCTTTCCCGTCAGGACTCATCCTTTTGAGAAATTTTTTAAACTTAATTCTTCCTTTAGAATCAACGGTATAAGGATAGCTTCCAGAAAAAAGGCCCATCTGTTTTACCACATTTTTATACATTTTAGTACATTTTAGTACATTTCACATATAAAGTTAAGAAACAAAGAGGTAGTTGTCAAGTATTTTTTACTAAAAAACCACATACTCAAAACACATTTATTTAACAAGTTACGAGACTAATAAGGCTAATTACATTCAATACAAAATAAGATCTTATTTTTACCAAACTGAAACAGAAAGATCACCTTAAAAATTGATAAAAAATTTGGTTATTTATCTCTAAAACAACTTTACCAGTAAAAAAAATGTGGCTAATCAATTAAATACCTTTTATTTTTCTCGGATTAAGATTAGGTTATGACAAAAGATTTGAAGGGGGGTAGTTTATGAATATAAAAAAGGTTTCTATATGGATTATCCTTATTGGAGGATATCTCATATTTTCATACTACTCTTTACTAATGGATAAATTTATTGCAGAAGATATTGTTTTTGACGGGAAGTATAAGATTCTATGGATCTTTCTGATTTTTGCGGTTGTAATGATATTTATGATTTTTATGACAAAACTTTTTGATTTCATTGGAAATTATAAAAAAAAGAGAAAGAAAAGATCCAACAACTAGTAACCATTTAAAAGTTGTATTTTATTTAATAATTATGAGAAGATTTTTGAAATAAAAGCAAGGTTCTTTTAAGTCTGAAAATTTAAAGTTGAAAATCAGCAAATAAATTACCTAGAATTATTTTACTGTAACTTTTGACACTTTGTATCTTCTAATAGAGCAGATCACAACCAATACTCATTAACTATAAAATTTGGAGTTAAGATAGTTAAAGATTTTAAATATTTTTTATGAGGAGGGGAAATAGTGTTACCTGTTTTTGAAAATATTATTCTATTTGATGAGTTGGATTCTACAAACAAATACCTAAAGGAAAATCATAAACTGTATGAAAACGGCAGTGTAATCATTGCTCAAAACCAAACAGCAGGAAAAGGAAGATATGAAAGAGTATGGGAAGGTAAAAAAGGAAGTTCTATATTTGCATCATTTTTGATAAAAGATATTAAAAATCCCTTAGATGGAATAAGATCAACCTTCCTGTTTTCACTTGCTGTGGGTAATTTTTTAGAAAAACATATTAAAAATATAAGGATACTTCAATATAAATGGCCAAACGATATTCTAATTTCCGGGAAAAAGATATCCGGTATATTATCAGAATTTTCCGGAACATCTCTAATTGTAGGAGTAGGCATAAACATATTTAAGTTTAATCACAGCTCTGATATAGAAACAAAAATCGAATATCTTGAAAACCTTTCCGACAAAAAAGAGACAATATCTTACTACCAAAGATCCTTTGTTGATTCGGTAAATACAGTCATAAAAAACTTTAAAGAGGAAAATTTGAAAAAGATTCCTTATATTTGGTTTGAAAAAAGTAATATAAAAAACAGATCTATTTTAGTTACGGATAATGATGGGAGTAAAATAGAGGGTATTGTAGAGGGCATTGAAGATAGTGGTACTTTAATTTTAAGGGTTGGAACTATTATAAAAAAAGTACATACGGGAGATATGTTTTATAATGATAAATTTTAAGATAGCCAAGAGGGATATGGTAGAAAACCAGATAAGGAAAAGAGGTATTACCAACAGAGATATTCTTAATGCATTTAGAAAAGTTGACAGACACCTCTTTGTAAAGGCAGAAAATCTAAAACAAGCTTATGAGGACTACTCTCTCCCAATTGGAGATGGACAAACAATATCTCAACCTTACATTACTGCACTAATGACTGAACTTTTATACCCATCAAAAAATGAGATAATATTGGAAGTAGGAACCGGATCGGGGTATCAAAGTGCAATTTTAGCTCATTTAGCAAAATTTGTTGTTACTGTAGAAATAAAGAAAGAACTTGCAGAGAGAGCTAAAAGGCTTCTCAAATCACTAGATATTTCAAATGTTACTGTAATGATTGGCAATGGTAAAGTTGGCTGGAATGAGAAAGCTCCTTACGATGCTATTATAGTAACTGCAGGAGCTGAAGAGATTCCTAACAGCTTAATAGATCAGTTAAAGGTTGGTGGAAGAATGGTAATACCAATCGGTAAAAATGGAAACCATAAACTAAATTTAGTTTTAAGAGAGGATAATAAAGTAATAATAAAAGAGATTATTGATTGCTCTTTTGTACCAATGATTGAGAGGTTTGATGGTTAAGAAAAATTTTGTAAGAAAGATGTATGACTGGGTTTTACATTGGGCAGAAACCCCTTATGGTGCACCTGCACTATTTCTTTTAGCATTTGCAGAAAGCTCATTTTTTCCTATACCACCCGATGTACTACTTATAGCCCTAGCAGTGTCAGTAAGAAAAAAAGCGTTTAAATTTGCAACAATATGTACCCTTGGTTCTATATTTGGTGGATTACTAGGATATTTAATAGGGTCAACTGTTTGGTATAATTCAGCAGATCAATACTCATCTTTTGCCATGCTCTTTTTTGATTATATACCGGGGTTCACAAATGAACTTTTTTTAAGGGTTAAGGAGATGTATAATGATAATGCCTTTTTTGTTGTTTTTAGTGCAGGATTCACCCCTATTCCCTATAAAATAATAACAATCACGGCAGGGGTAACAAAGATAAACCTACCTATGTTTATTGTAGCTTCAACAGTAAGCAGAGCTCTAAGATTTTTTCTTGTAGCCACAATAATATATAAGTTTGGGGAACCTATAACTGCTTGGATAGATAAATATTTTAATAAATTGGCAATACTTTTTACTGTACTTTTAATTGGCGGTTTTGTAGTTATTAAATATATGATTAACTAAAATATCCTATTTTTAGCGTAATAAAAAATCTTCAGCCTTTTAGTTAGGATAATTATTACCAAGTTCAAACTCACTTTAACAACCTTTTTTACTACAATTCCCTCTAACCCTCCTAAGGTTAATCTATGATTAAGGAAAAATGTGAAGATAGCGACTGTTGGAGATAATTGCATTGATTATTATCTAAATAGCAAAAAAATGTATGCAGGTGGAAACTCTGTAAATGTGGCTGTTTACTCTAAAAGATTAGGTATTGATTCTTCATATATTGGAGCTATTGGAAGTGATAGATATGGTGAGTATATGATTAAACAGATTAAGTCAAAAGATGTTGATATATCTCATCTTAATATTTTAGATGGTAAAACAGCTGTTACTAAAGTTGAACTTGTGGATGGAGAAAGGGTTTTTGGTGAGTATGATGAGGGAGTATTAAAAAATTTTAAATTAAGTAGTGAACAGAAAAGATTTATTCTAACCCATGATTTAGTTATTACGGCTCTTTGGGGCAATGTTCATAATGATCTAAAATATTTTAAAGAGAGCGGTATGATTGTAGCCTTTGATGCAGCAACAGAACCTTTTAGCAACATTGGTCTAATAGCTATGGAAAACACGGACTACTTTTTCTTTGCTATTGATAACTATGGAAAAGAAAACCTAGAGAATCTAAAATTGAACATGAAAAAGATTTATAACAAGGGTGTTAAGCAGGTTATAGCAACTTTAGGAGAGTGTGGCAGTATTGTTTATAATGGAACTGATTTTACAGAGTTTGGGATAATTAAGTGTGATGTTGTTGATACTATGGGTGCCGGAGACAGCTATATTGCAGGTTACCTAAAGGGTGTTTTAGAGAAAAGATCAATTGAAGAGTGTATGAGGCTGGGAGCAAAAAACGCTTCAAAAACAATACAATACAATGGTGCATGGTAGAATAGTTAAAGAGGTTTTTTTAATGTTAAAATTTAATGAAAAAGAGAAGATAGATAGTGTAAATGGAGCTTTAGCATTAAGACCAAAAATTGAAGCAATTGTAGATAAATTTTATAATGATGGTTTTGATAATATCTTTTTTATAGGTATTGGAGGTACTTGGGCATCCGGTATCCAGGTTGAAGCCTATATGAAAGCTAGAAGCAGTTTGCCAATCTTTGTTGAGAATGCTGCTGAATACCTAACAACAGGAAACAGAAGAGTTACCAAAAACTCCGTTGTTATCTTTTCAAGTGTTACGGGTAGTACAAAAGAGATGGTTGAAGCAGTAAAGAAGATTAATAATTTAGGTGCCAGAGTTTTAGGTTTTGTAGATAAGGAGGATTCTCCAATAGTAGAGTATTGCACTTGGACAATCTCCTACCCTATGAATGAGCAGCTTAAATTTTTTATGGTAGCTAATAGAGTTATGTTCAATAATAGCGAATTTAATGAGTATGATAGATATAATAGAGAGATGGAGGAAAATTTAGCTACAGCTCTGGTTGAAATAGAGAAAAAGGCAGATGGTTTTGCAAAAGATTTTGCCATAAAAAAGTATGAGTATTATAAAGATCGTCCGGATATGCCTCACTATTTTGTAGGATCCGGAATACAATGGGGGGCTACCTACTCTTATGCTATGTGTTATTGGGAAGAGCAGTTTTGGATTAGAACAAAATCAATTCGGGCAGCAGAGTTTTTTCATGGAATGTTTGAGATTGTTGAAAGTGAAACCCCCGTTACAGTTTTTATGATAGAGGATGAGGAGAGATCTTTAAGTGAAAGAGTAGCAAATTTTTTACCTAAAATCTGTAGACAATATACTATTATAGACTCCAAAGATTATAAAACAGAGGGAATAAGTGAGGAGTTTAGAGGATCCATTTCACACCATATAATTAGAGCTATCAATAATAGAATTGATGTTCACATGGAAAAAGAGTTTAGACACCCAATGGATATAAGAAGATATTATAGACAGCTCGACTATTAGTATCGAAAAAAAACTAATATGTTTAAACACAATATTTTTATTATATTCTTTGTGGGATACTATTAATATTAGGAACTGAGATATAATGGTTAAAAATGAGGACCTTAAAGGTCTAAAACTTGAGAGTTTTGTTGCATTAGATATTGAAACTACCGGTTTAAACAGTTTTTCCGATAAAATAATTGAGATAGCTGCTGTTAAGTTTGAGAATGGAGAGATTGTTGATAATTTTTCAATGCTCATAAATCCAGAAATTAAACTTTCAGATGAAATTGTTTCATTAACAGGAATAGAAGATAAGGATCTTATTGATAAGCCCTTTATTGAGGATGTTTTGCCTCTATTTTTTGAGTTTATAGATAAACAACCTTTAGTAGGTCACAATATATCTTTTGATCTTGAATTTATTAAATACAATAGCTCTATACACGGTATGGAGTCAGATTTTAAATCAAAAAAGATTTACGACACCCTTTCTCTTTCACAAATAATAGTTCCAAGAGGTCCTGTAAGCTATAAGCTATCCAATCTAAAAAAATATTTTAATATTGAATCAGGTGATAATCACAGAGCTTTGGGAGATTCAATTGCTTGTGGTGAGCTACTCCTAAAGATTGTAGAGAAATCTTTAGAGTTAAATGATGCTACAGTAAAAAAACTTGCAGATGTTGCCCTTGTTTTTGAGAGTTTTGTTAAGATATTTATTTTAGACCTTGCAAACTATTTTGCTAAAACAAGTTTTAAAAGAAAAATTGGAACGACAATAAATAAGTACCATGATTCATTCAACTATATAGCAAAAGATAGTGAGCCTGATCAAAATATGGAATCAATACTCTCTATGGAAGATATTATAGATAAAATTTTTGATAAAGGCGGACTTTTAGACAAGAATCTTTCAAAATTTGAGTACAGAGAGGAGCAACATATATTTTCAAAAGCTTCCCACAGGGCACTAAATGAGGGTAAAATTCTGGTTACGGAAGCAGGAACTGGTGTTGGTAAATCTTTTGCTTATCTATTCCCCTCTGCAATAAACTCAATACTTTCAGACGAAAAAGTTGTTGTTACCACCAATACAAAAAATTTACAGGAACAGATTTTTTATAAGGATATTCCCATTGTTCACGAGCAGCTTGGAGGGTTATTCAGTGCTGTTATTTTAAAAGGAAGAAAAAACTATCTATGCTTAAATAGATTTGAATCTATATGTAAAAACCCCACACAACATCTTGTAAGTGATGATCAAGCTAAAAGATTTTTACCTTTGATTGTATGGGCAAACAGAACAATAACCGGAGACATTGAGGAGAACACAGGATTTAAAAAAGGTTTTAGCTATGATATTTGGAGTAAGGTTGAATCTGACTCCGGCTTCTGCTTAGGTAAAAAGTGTAGACATTACAACAGATGCTTTGCCATTGGTATTAGAAAGAAAGCATTTAAATCCAATCTTGTGATTATTAACCATTCTCTTCTATTTTCTGATATTGTTTCTGAAAATGCTGTTTTGGGTAAATACAGTAAACTTGTGGTTGATGAGGCACATAATATAGAGAATGCAGCTACATCATATTTGGGAGAAGAGTTTTCATTCTCTAACCTTAGAAATATTATAAATAGAGTTATAACCCAAGATAATAAGCATGGTTATTTAAAAAAACTTGAAAAGAGTATACTTGCAGGAATTGAAGAGAAAAATAAGGTAGATAAGTTTCAGAACCTTATTGATCAGCTAAAAGATAAGAGCAGATCTCTTCACGATATAGGGAAATCATTTTGGAATGAAATTGGAGAAAAACTTTATAGAAATAGTAGTAATTACAGATCAAACTCCATAAAGAAGAGATTTAAAAACTCAGATGAAGTTTTTGGAGGTTTTGAAAGTGAGGTTTCAAAATTTAAATCTGTATTTGAGGATTTTACCGGAGCTATAAAGAGGATTAATGTGCTTTTAGGAACTCTTGAAGAGGGTGAAATACCGGATCAAGATGAGATAAAGCAGGAGTTCTCTACACTTTTTGAATCTTCTAGCGATCTCTACTCAACATTCTCATTTTTTAAGGATACTGAAAGAGAAAATTTTGTTTTTTGGTATGATATTGTATCAAAAAATAACGGGCTTAACTTTAAGCTTTCATCTGCTCCCTTAGATGTTTCTCCTATTCTAAAGAAAAATCTCTACGATAATTTAGAATCTGTTATTTTGACGAGTGCAACACTCACAATAGAAAAGAGATTTAAGTATATGCAGAAAAAACTTGGTTTATCATCTGTTGAAAAGGAGAGGGTTGAAACAATTATGTTAGGATCCCCTTTTGACCACGAGAATCAACTAAAGGTTATAACTCCAACATTTTTAGCCTCACCTAAAATGAGTACTGTTTATGAAAAGGATGTAGAAAATGTTATAACTGCTTTGGCTGAAAATTTTGATCAAGGTACTTTAGGACTTTTTACAAGCTATAAGATGATGAAATCTGTTTTTTATAATGTTTCCGATCTTTTTAAGAAGAAGGATAGAGTACTACTTATGCAGGGTAAAGATTCTACCAGATCTGATCTTATAAAAAACTTTAAAAATGTAAAAAATTCATTTCTTTTTGGTACAGATAGTTTCTGGGAAGGAGTAGATGTACCGGGAAACTCTCTTGAAGCTCTACTAATTGTCAAACTACCTTTCTCAGTCCCAACCGAACCTGTTATTGAAGCTAGAATAGAGGATTTAGAAAAAAGAGGTTTAAATTCATTTATGCACTTCTCTGTTCCTGAAGCAATCTTAAAATTTAAACAAGGGGTAGGAAGAGTTATAAGAAGTGCAGAGGATAGAGGGATTGTATATATTTTAGATAGCAGAGTAATTAATACAAGATGGGGACAAGCTTTTGTAAACTCTTTACCTGTTCTTCCAAAATCTCCAAGAAACATGTCACAGCTTATAAAAATTACAGAGGAGAGTTTTAAAAATGAGTAGATATATATTGGTTTTATTAATCTTTACAATAACATTGTTAGGTAAAAATTTTGTAGAGATACAAAACTTAACAAAAAAGCACTATCTAGAGTATGGATTAAGGATAAATACGAAAAATTTAATTAATGATGCAACTTTTATAGAATCTTCATCAATTAAGGGTGAATTTAATGAAAGATTTAAAAATTTAGAAAAAAAAGATAGATACTACCTTTTTACTCTTGATAAAAGAGGATCAAAAATATGGTGCAAAGTTAATGTTTATAAAAAAAATGGACTTTTAATATACTCCTCTCCCAAAATACAAGGTTCAGAAAAGAAGTTAAATATTTTTATTAGAGATATATTTAGCAGTATAAACAGCAGCTTAAATATTATTAGGCATATTTCTATTATACCTAATATTACAGATAATTATACCTTCAGAAAATATCTTTTTGCAAAATATCTTGTATCCAATAACAAAAAGGATCAAGCTATTGAAACATTGGAAGATATTCTTATAAGTGGAGATGAAAATAGTGAAGTAAGAGATCTATTTATCTCATTAGGAGGAGATTTATCAAATATTGATCTTTTTAACGGTAGTAATGAAAACTCTCTTTTTGAGCAATTTATTTTGAAAGGTTATAAAACTAAAATAAAAGATATAAAGATAGTCCCTCAAGAGGATGATTCTACTTTGGTTGATATAACTGTTATGTATGAGATAAATTTTAGATCAGGTATTAAGAAAAAGTTGATCTCTACCATAAAAGAGAATAAAGGGGATCTGAAATTTTCAGGCTTTGATATATACACCTTTAGTGGAGATGAAAATAGTGATGAAAAATTTTTTAACTCTATAAAAAATCAAGCCCTTAAACTTAAACTGAACTCTAAAGATTCTACCCTCTACACTGAAACTAAAAAGATAGATTCCTATAAATTTGAATCAGGAGTTTACCGCAATACAACCCCACTTTTTCCTATCATGCCTCAGGGACCTGTAAACAGAAAATTTAAGATAGTAAACAGAACAAATGGTCTCATAATTATTAAAAACATTCCCAAAAGTAGCACTAAGAAAATAGATAACTATCTCTTAGAGACCATTGTTAATAAGGATTAATAATTTATAATAATAATGTTTAACTTTTAGTTTATAAAGAGCATCTTACTACTATAAATTTTGGATCTTTACTTATAATGTCAACTTTTGAAAATTGTGATTTCAGATTAACTGTATAGTTTAAATGTCTATTGTATACAATGAACAATTTACTATTTCTATCCATTTTACTCTTTACATCTTTAAACATATTAAGAGCAGTTAGTCTGGTAGTTTGTCTATTATGATGAAATGGTGGATTGATAAAGATATTATCAAATTTTTTCTCAATATTTTCGGAGTAGAACTCTCTTAAAATTGTAATATTACCAAAATCTTCAAGATTCTTTTTTGCAGATCTGATTGAAGCTTTTGAAATATCTGTTAAAAATGATTCTTTTATATCAAAATTTTTATTTACAAAAAAAGTTAGAACCCCATTTCCACAACCAATATCAAGGGTAGAACCGTATATATCTTGACCTTTTAAATATTTCATCATTGCTATAGATCCAAGATCCGGCTTGTTATAAGCATAGCTTCCGGGGAAATTACACAATCTCTCTTCAAGAACAGGAGAGAAATAGTAATTTTCTCTAACCCTATCAACAATTTTAGGTTTTGACGCTAAAGTAACTCTAGATCTTTTCCATCCTCTGCTAAAATCTATATTTTGATAAAAATCTTTAACAATATTGGTGTACAACATTGTATAGTTTCTATCCATTCCATATATAATAACTTTATCGCTAAATAGAGATACACAACCAAGTATATACTTAAAATAGGAAAGATCTTTTACACAGCTTACAATAGGAATAGCCTCTATACTACCCTCAAGAGTATCTATACTCTCTATTTCAACATTGTTCTCTACTGAGTTTAATTCTAAAGCCTTTTCTTGATAAAGAGAATCAGAGTATGAAACAGACCTACTTCCTAAAAGAGTAGGTAAAACTCCATAATCATCCTCTATAGAAATAAATTTTTGAGTCTCATTAAAACTCTCTTTTATAAATTTATTTATGTATATATGAGAATTATTTAAAGGAATAAGATTCTCATCTGAAGGATAGGGATCCCTTGTAAACCGATACACCTTATCATCTATTGTATAATCAAAAAATCTATTTTGGTTTTCCATATTAAAATTCTCCTAAAAATGGATAGTCAGGATCTAATAAAAAACTTTAATCTTTTCCAAAAGAACCTAAGTAGAATCATTACCATAAAAAATATAAGGTTTTATAAAATAAATCACTAATATTTATTGTTTGACATTTTCATTATTTTATCATATAATTTTTACAATTGGAGGGGGTATGAGTTTCTTGGATACAAATATATGCAAGTTTAGTTTGATGATATCAAACCTTTGGATCTCTATTCCTGTTCCTATGTTTTGATTTTAGACCATTTATTGTTATACCTTTAAATATTTATGTTTTGTTTTAACTTTAAGAATAAACAGTAATTAATAAAAAATAGGAGTCTATTGTGGATTTACCTTACGCAGAACCTTTTAAAATTAAGTCCGTTGAGATGCTTAAAAGAACAACAAGAGAAGAGAGAGTTGAGAAAATTAAAGAGGCTAAGTACAACCTTTTCAATCTAAATAGTGATGATGTTTACATTGATCTTCTAACAGATTCAGGAACCGGTGCTATGAGTGATAAGCAGTGGGCTGAAATGATGATTGGTGATGAGAGTTATGCCGGTGCAAGATCTTTCAGAAAACTAAAATCAACTATAACTGAAATTACAGGTTATGAGCATGTTTTACCTACTCACCAAGGTAGAGCAGCTGAAAATGTTCTTTTTTCTGCTCTAGTTAAAGAGGGTGATGTAGTTCCGGGTAACTCACACTTTGATACTACTAAAGGACACATTGAATTTAGAAAAGCAAAAGCTATTGATTGTACCATTGATGAAGCTTTTGAAACAACTTTAGAGCACCCTTTCAAAGGTAATATTGATCTTGAAAAGCTAGAAAAAGTTTTCAAAGAAAATCCAAAAGAGAAAATTCCTATGTGTATAGTTACAATAACTTGTAACACATCAGGTGGACAACCGGTATCTCTTGCAAATATTAAGGCTGTTTCGAAGCTTTGTAAAGAGTACGGAATTAAGGTTATTTTTGATTCTGCAAGATTTGCTGAGAATGCATACTTTATAAAGACTCGTGAAGAAGAGTACAAAGATTGGAGTATAAGAGAGATCTGTAAAGAGGTTTTCTCATACGGTGACGGTATGACTATGAGTTCAAAAAAGGACGCTATTGTAAATATGGGAGGATTCATAGCTTTAAGAGAAAAAGAGCTTTATGATGCAGCTTCTGTATTTGGAATTGTTTTTGAAGGTTACTTAACATACGGTGGTATGAGTGGTAGAGATATGGGAGCCCTAGCTCAAGGTTTAATAGAAGGTACAGATTTTGATTTCCTAGAGTCAAGAATTCTTCAAGTTAAACAACTTGGCGATAAATTAACAGAATATGGTATTCCAATCCAAAAACCTGCCGGCGGACATGCAATCTTTGTTGATGCAAAGAAATTTTTACCTCACATTGATGAGAAAGAGATGATTGCTCAAACCTTAGCTGTAGAGCTTTATATAGAAGGTGGAGTTAGAGGTGTTGAGATTGGAACTCTTTTAGCTGATAGAGATCCTGAAACAAGAAAAAACAGACATCCAAAACTTGAACTTCTTAGATTAGCTATACCAAGAAGGGTATACACAAGCAATCATATTGATTTTATAGCAGCTGCTCTTAAAAATGTTTGGGATAGAAAAGAAACTATTAAGAGAGGATTCAAAATTACAAGAGAAGCTCCAATTATGAGACACTTCACCATTGAGCTTGACAGATATAAAGATGGTGAAGAGGCTATAGATTAATCTATACAAACTTATCACAAACTACTTAACAATAAGAACCTCCAAATTTGGAGGTTCTTTTAATTTGGAAATATTATAATTATACTGTAAATTTTAAGGGTTATTAATAAACTATAGTTTTATACAAATATAATCTACTTTAAAAATTAAGATCTATAGTTTAAAGTTTTATAGAGGTATTTATGAAGTTTTTCAGAAATCTTTTTATTTTTTTAGCAATAATTCTGGTTGTTAACGGTATTGATAGTTTCCTAGATACAATATTTTTTATTGATAAGGCAACAAAAGGTGTTGGGAAAGTAGTTGATTATGAAATTGAAGAAAGGTATGATTCAGAAGAAGGTGAATATTATTATGTTTACTATCCTATTGTTTCATACAAAAATATAGAGAAAGATCTTAATTTCACATTTCAGTCAACTACAGGAAATAGTTACAGAGAAGCTTATGAGATTGGATCTGATGTTCCTATATTTTATTTGAAAGTTGAAAACTCTTTTCACGCAGAAATAGATGGTTTTTCAGAGCTATGGTTTCCCACAGTATCATACTTTGGTGGTGCTACTATTATTGGAGGCCTAGGAATATTTTTTGCCCTTAAAATTGTAAATACCAAAAAATCTCCACATTTGAGAAAATCAAAAAAACTAAAACAGAATATAGTAATATAAAATCAATAAATTGTAACCAATATCTATAAAGGATCCCTATAATGTCAAAAGTATCTTTAGAAAATTTAATAAAAAGCTACGATGGAAAATCAAATGTTGTAAAGAGTATCAATCTTACCATAAAAGATGGAGAGTTTATGGTATTTGTTGGTCCTTCAGGGTGCGGAAAATCTACAATACTTAGAATGATAGCAGGACTTGAAGATGTTAGTTCAGGGAGTATATACATTGGAGAGAGATTAGTTAATAATACTCTTCCTAAAGATAGAAATATAAGTATGGTTTTTCAAAACTATGCACTCTATCCACACATGAGTGTTAGGGAAAATATTGGTTTTGCATTAAAATTAAGAAAAGTTGATAAAGCTATTATTAGAGAAAAGATTGATAGAGTTTCTAAAATTTTAGGATTGACGGATTACTTGGATAGAAAACCTAAAAATCTTTCCGGTGGTCAGAGACAGAGGGTTGCTCTTGGAAGAGCGATTGTTAGAGATCCTGAAGTTTTTCTATTTGATGAACCATTATCAAACTTGGATGCGAAGCTCAGGGTACAGATGAGATCTGAAATAATTAAGCTTCATAATAGATTAAAAACAACTATGGTATATGTAACCCATGATCAGACTGAAGCTATGACTATGGGTGACAGAATTGCGGTATTAAATAATGGAATTATTCAGCAAGTGGATACACCAATGAATCTTTACAATAGACCTAATAATAGATTTGTTGCAGGTTTCATAGGTTCTCCTTCTATGAATTTTATAAATGGTACTCTCAATAGTAACGGTGAAGATTTAACTTTTAACAGTGATATATTTAATTTTACTTTCAACAAAAAAAGTAAAACTATTTTTGATAATAGGAAGGTAATATTAGGTGTAAGATCAGAAGATATCGTATTGGATCCAAATGGATCAGAAGCTGAAATTGAGATTGTTGAACCAATGGGTAATGAGACATTTATCTACTACAAATATGGAGAGAGTACTTTACTTTCCAGAAGAAAAGGTGATAATATTCCTAAAATAGGTGATTTGGAAAAAATTTCAGTTGTTAAGGAAAAAATTCATATCTTTGATTTTGAAACTGAGGAAGTGATACTTTTAGGTTAGGGTTTTAAAGTTGATAAATTATAATATCAAAATTTAGTGTAAAATACTGTTCCAATATTAGTACATAGGATCTACCGAAAAAAGAATAGCTCTTATTTCAGTAGATCCTAAATGTTTTCTAGCTCCTCATAACAAATATGCCTGAAGCACCATGAGAAATAAAAAAAATAGAACAAACATAGAAAAGCCAACTCTTACCAATTAGATGCCCCATAAATATTGAATCTGATAGGGAAAAGATTACAACACTTCCCAATAGGGTTAATGCAGCTGTATAGTTTCCAATTTTATAAAGTAATTGAATCTCTCGTTCATCTAGATTTTTTCTTTTCCCAATAAATGGAAGAACTGCTAGTAAAGAGAAAACAACCATTCCCTTCTCTCCAAAGATTAAAACACCCAACAATAACAAAATGCCAACCACTAGTTCTAAAATAAATCTTTTATTCATGATAAATCCTCCTTAATTAAATAAGATTTTTTCTTTTTTTAGTAGAATCTAAGTAAAAAATATCTTCAATACTACATTCAAAAAAATCTGCCATTAGTAAAGCTAATTTCACAGATGGATTAAACTTACCATTCTCAATAGCATTTATGGTTTGACGAGAAACCTCCAATTTATTAGCTAACTCTTCTTGAGTTATCTGATCTTTATTAAAACGCATTTTTTTTAAATTATTTGATAAATCCATACAATATATTACCATTTTTTTATCAATATATACAATACTTTACATCATGTCAAGTATTGTTGACTTTTGTATCTAATTTAAGTTCTCAATCAAAAGAGAGTTTTAACCTGAGTTCGACATAAGTATTTAACTAATATTTAATGTAACAAGTATAAATATTCATAGAAAAGAGAGTTCCCTGAGGCTCTCGAAGGGAACGGAAAATATAAACATTTAGTTATACCTTTCAAGAGCCTCAGGGTACAGATATAAGTTCTATTTCTAGCTTTAATTATTATGTAATAATAGATTATTCTTTTTATATCAAACTAACTGTTTTAATATCTCTATTAAGCTAAGTGATCCACTTACCTCTAAAATAAAACTCTTCCTTTTACCAAAATTTTGGAATAAAAATTGCAATTTCTTTACATAACTATGCTGTAAATTGAAATCTTTTTTGTTACTGAAATTTTTAAACGAAATGGCATAGTAGTTGCAAATTTATTCAACAGAACAAAATTGGAGCTTATTATGCAAGTTGTACCCGTAGGATCAACTGTTACAGAGCAAGCAAAACAAAATAGATCCTTAACCGATAAAGATTCTTTTCTTCAGATGTTTGTTACTCAAGTAAAGTATCAAGATCCTCTAAATCCTATGGAAAACAGTGAATTTACAGCCCAAATGGCACAGTTTACCCAATTGGAGGAGCTTCAAAATATGAATACAAGCTTGGACAAATCTATTGAGACCAATCTTATAATATCCCAGAGTATCAATAACTCTATGGCAACAACAATGATTGGAAGAGATGTTAAAACTTCGGGATCTGAGTTTAATTTTAACGGAGAAGCAACTACATTAAACTACAATCTTGGTAGTGATTCGGCAAAGGTAACAATTGATATTTATGATAAGTCCGGTAATCTTGTTTATTCAACTGATTTAACAAATCAAAGTGAAGGTAACGGTAAGTTTGAGTGGGATGGATACCTTTCAGATGGATCATTTGCAGGAGAAGGTAAATATGATTTTAAAATTACTGCTTTTGACAATAAAAATGAACCTATAAAAGCAAATACTTTCAATGTTTACAGAATTACCGGAGTTAAGTACGAAAATGGATCGGCAATTCTTATGACAGATGAGAATATTGATATTTTGATGGGTGATGTATTGGAAATTTTGGATCCGGGAGTTTAATGTGATAAACGCCAGAGAGTTAAATAGAATAATAGTATCTCAAAAAGATCTAAACTTAGGTAGAAGTGATATATCCAATTTAGGTAAAAACTTACCTGATTTTCATGATCTATTAACTCAGGAATCTACAAAAATATCAATTCTAGATTTGGAATTTTCACTTGAATCTTTAAACAGAATAAATAGAGATAATATACATCTCTCTCAGAACGATAGAGTTAGAATTTTGAATGGTATTAAGATTGCCAAAGAGAATAATCTTAAAAATCCTGCATTAATTTTAGATGATCAAATATTGGTTGTAAACAGCAGTGATAACAGAGTAGAAAATATTCACAACAATAGAGTAAAAGATGTTGTGAAAAATGTAAGCTCTTTAATAATTGTATAAGTTTTAAAATGAAATTATTGTAAATTAGGCTAAGTAAGCCGGTCCAATTGGACGGAGGAGGGTAATATGTTAAGATCGCTTTATTCAGGAATATCTGGCCTTTCCAATCACGAGGCTAAAATGGATGTGATTGGTAATAATATTGCGAATATTGGAACTCATGGCTTTAAGAGAGGAAGAATGACATTCATGGATGCTCTTTCTCAAACTGAAAGTTACGGTAGAAGTAAAACTGTATTTTCAGAAGGTAAAAATCCTATTCAGATTGGTGTTGGAATGAAAATAAGCTCTGTAGATTCAGATTTTTCTCAAGGCTATCTCGAAAATACCAATCAAAGTACTGATCTTGCAATTGAGGGGGATGGGTTCTTTGTTGCAAGTGACGGGAAAAACTCTTTTTACACAAGAGCAGGAGCTTTTCAACTAAGTCCTGAAGGTTATCTATTGGCTCAGGGTGGTCAGTATAAGATTCAAGGAAAAGTTGCAAATATAAACGGTGAGATTGAATCAGGTGGTACCGTTGGAGATATTTTAATGCCATTTGGACAAAAGTATCCTGCCGAAGCAACAACTGAAATAAAGTATCAATGTAATCTTGATGCTTCAGCCGATGCCGTTGCTCAAGAGTTTTCTGCAAACTGGTCAACTCCGGCAAAGATTAACGGAACAGATATATACAATAACTACGGAAACTATAAAAAGGGCGATACGTTTAGAATTGAGATTGATGGGGTAAGCGGATCAGAAGGAGATATAGTAATAGCTAAGGATGCTAGTCCTAGTAGTTTATCAGAACTTGTATCTCTTATAAATGAGGGCATAAGAAATAATGGAAAACTTGCAAACAAAGTTAAAGCAGTGAGTTGGAGAACAGAAGATACTTCAGTAAATCCTCATGATATTAAGGAGGGTATAGTTTTCCAAACAACTGAAAGCGGTGGTTCTGACAAATCAATAGCAATAAGTGATGGAACTTTAGCTGTTACAAATTTTGGATTAACCAGTGGAGAAAAAGGTTTAGGTACAGTAACATCAAATGGAAACACAAATATAACACCTACTGAACTAAATGACCTTTCTATTGTTGGTTCAAAAATTACAGACGGAGATGAGATTATTATAAACGGAACAAATCCTGACGGAACACCTGCAACTGCAACCTTTGTTTACGGTACTGACGGCACTAATATGGATGACCTTATAAATAAGATAAATTCGGCATTTTCAAGTGCAACAGCTTCAGTAAATTCAAAAGGAGAGATTGTACTTTTAGATTCAGTTAAGGGTGTTTCAAAATCAACTGTTTCTTTTAGCTTTAAAGATGTTGATGACAGCGGCTCTGCTATATCTTTACCTTCATTTGTTAAAATAGCAGAAGGAACTGATGCAGGAACTCACACAGCTTCAATCTTTGTATATGACTCTTTGGGAAATAAACACACAGTAGAGATGACTTTTTCCAAGAATGAAGGACAAGACAACCATTGGGATTGGGAAGTAAAGGTTAACGGTGGAGATACTGAAATTATTGGAGGATCAAAAGGCTCTATAACATTCAATAATGACGGATCTATCGCAACTATGGAATCAAATGATGGCTCTCACTTAACTTTTGACCCGGGAAAAGGAGCAAGTATATTAGAGGTTGATCTAAATGGTGGTGAATCCGGTTCTTTTTCAGGTATTACCCAGTACAATTCACCATTTACTACAATTGCCTATGAACAAAACGGATATACAATGGGAACATTATCAAATATTTTCTTTGATGAAACAGGAACTGTTTTTGGTGAATACTCAAATGGTCAGAGTAGGAAGCTTGCTCAGGTTGCCCTTGCTACATTCAACAATAATAATGGTCTTTCAAAAGTTGGAAATAATATGTTCTCAGAAACAGTTAGTAGCGGGCAGGCAAAAGTTGGTGTTGCCGGAGGAAGTATTAAAAGTAGTATAAGGTCAGGTTATTTGGAAGCTTCAAATGTGGATCTTTCAAAAGAACTTACAGATATGATAGTTGTTCAGAGAGGATATCAAGCTAATACCAAGGTTATTAGTACTGCAGATCAACTACTTCAAGAGTTGATAACAAGAGTTAAGAGGTAGTTCTCGTTTTTAACTACCGGAGTAAAAGCCACTCAATTAGAGTGGCTTTTCTCTTTTATTTCGATATAACTATTTATCTGATATTTAGTGTTATAAGTATATGTAGAAAAGACCATAACTTTAGGATTTCGAAGGGTAGAGATATAAGTTATATTTCCAATTTTAATTATAACATTATGATAGTAGTAAATTTTATCATAACCCCTAAAACATGTATCTTTCCACCAAAGAAAGATCTAAAGGAAACCTCCATTACCGATGTATCAGGGTAGGCATAAAACCTAAATGATGTTGACTTTAAGGAATTTAACAAAATAAACTCTCTTTAAGGAAAATCTCTATCTATCAGTTAGGGAAAAGTTTTAAGATCTTTATCAAAATTTATAAACTTTTTTGGGAAATTCTTTTGTAGCCAAAAGAAGCAAAAACATAATTGAGTAAAGTGGAAGCTGATCAATAGAGTTGTATGTACCATTCTACTTATAATGATATATCATAAATTGTATAAAAAGATATTTGGCACTTTTTATACTCCTCCAGATAAAAAGTCAAGTTCAGCAAACTTTATTTTATTAGGACTAAAAAAATCAAGAGAGAAGAAAGAATACTCTGCTTTTCAATAAAAATAAAAGATAGAGATTAGCTAATAAAACCATTTTATACACCGGTAATAATAAATATAAAAATTAAAAAATAAAGAGAAAACTACTCCATATCTTCAAAATCATCCGCATATAAGGTGTTATCAGATATCTCTTGAGGGATAAAAATAATCTTACTATTACTTATGACATCATCTTCATAAACTTGAAGTTCAAAAAGGCCATAGATCCTCTCCCCCTCTTTATAAATATTCCATACACTGGAATAACTTCCTTTTTCCTTTATTCCCGGAATAAAACTATAAACTTCACTACCGAGTAAGCTATTAATCCTTATTTTTACAAAACTATTTTTCTTAACAGTATAATCAAAATAAGCCGGTATTATAGATTCTTTGATCTCATAGAACTCATTTTCCTCATCAAAAATGACCCTATCCTTACCACCTACAGAAACAACCATTGGAAATAGCAGTAACATAATAAGAGTATTTATCTTCTTCAGCCTCATAGCAACCTCCTACAAATTTAAATATTAATGTAGCAATAAGTTAGCCATTTAGTAGAATATGATAATATACGAATTTAATTAGATCTTGATCTTGCAATCTCTTCTAAAACATCACCTGCATTGTATGAACTTCTCATGAATGGAGAAGAGTAGACATACTTAATACCAAAGGATTCCGCCATAATCTTAAATTTCTCAAACCACTCTTCATCTTTATATTCAATAACTTTTGCATTATTTTTGGTAGGTCTCAAGTATTGACCACAAGTAAATATGTCAACTCTACTATTTACAACATCCTCCAACATATACTTTAGCTGATCTTCAGTTTCTCCTAAACCAACCATTATTCCGGTTTTAGTAATAATAGAGGGATCGTCATCTTTAATACTGTTGAGAAAATTTAGAGATCCTTCATATGAAGCTCCAAATCTTACACTTGGATACAACTCTTTAACAGTTTCAATATTGTGATTATAAATGTCAGGTTTTGCTGAAGATACTAAAGCTCTAGAGGAAGAAACTCCCTTAAAATCAGGAGTTAAAACTTCAATTGTTGAGCTGTTTTTTTCCCTTATAGAGTTTATAACATCAACAAAATGCTGTGCTCCTCCATCTAAAAGATCATCTCTCGTTACAGAAGTTATAACAACATGTTTAAGGTTAAGATCCTTTACCATATTGGCTATCTTTGCAGGTTCATCTTTATCAATGACAGAGGGGGCTCCATGGTTAACACTACAAAATGAGCAGTTTCTTGTACAATTTGTTCCTAGAATCATAAAAGTTGTTGTTCTCTTTTTAAAACACTCACTTAAATTAGGGCATCGTGCCTCTTCACAAACCGTATGTAAGCTATTTGTAGTAAGATCTTTTTTAAGATTTAAAACTGTTCTATTATGATTAAAATCTTTCTTTATCCAATCGGGTAAAACTCTTTTTCTCTTTTCCATAAAAACTCATTAAATAATTAAATAAAAATTAGGTTATATCTAATCACTCTCTACTTTAGATAAAAATTAAAATATAAAACTAATAAAATCTAGATTTTTATAAAGGTTCATCTAGATGACTATTGAAAATAGTAGTATAATAGTTCTCCTTTTACAATAATCATAAATTTATCAATAGATTACTATAATACAAGGCATTATTAAATAGATATATAATTTTAATCACTTTATTTTAATTTATTATATTATAGTTTACTGAAACATCTCTATTTAAGATCTACTGAAAAAAGTTAGTTTTTTAAATAGATTAAACAGATTTTTTGAAATAAAATGAAAAGTTACAATTCTAAGATAAGAATTGAGAGCTTAAAATTGATAAACAAAATCACCAAATTGAGTTTCCCGTAACTCTGACAGTTTTGATTTTTTAATAGAGGATATTTTAAGGTAGTAAGAGTCTATGAAATATTTATACAATCCACCCAAGCTGATAAAGAAAATATTCAACAATATAGTTTGGAATAGCAATAATGGTATTATTCTTACCTTTGATGATGGTCCTATACCAAAAATTACCGAAGATATTTTAGATAAACTTGATGAAATAGGTGTAAAAGCTATCTTTTTTACTGTTGGAGAAAATATTAAAAGATACCCCAATATTGCAAAATCTATTGTAGAAAGAGGACATCAAATAGGTAATCACTCATACAATCACAGTAAAACATCTCTTTTTGAGCCTTTTAGTGTCCAGAAAGAGAAAATTGTAAAATCAAATAAAATAATATATGATAATTTTGGAATCAGATGTAAACTATACAGACCTCCTCATGGAAGATTCAATTTAGATACATTAAGAATAGTTAAAGATCTTAATATGGATCTCATGCTTTGGTCATGCCTTACTTACGATTATACAGGAGATTTTAATAAGGTAAAAAAAGCATTTAAGTATTTAAATAAAAAATCTATTATAACATTTCATGATAGTATAAAAAGTGGTAAAATAGTTGTTAAATCTATAGATAGTTTAAATAAAATTGTAAAAGATAGAAATTATAGATACAATAACGATCATATAATAAAATAGGATCTTCTGGAAAGCCATAAACAACAGATATAAGTCAAGACCTTAGGTTTTATTTTAACAGATTTACATAAACTATTAAATAGAGTTTTGCTAACCTTTTTTGATCCTAAATAAATTTTAAGATCTGTACAATATGATTAACTAAGCAATCATTATCCCACGATCAGATTTTTCAAGAAACTCCAATAAAGCCCTAACATTAGGATCATCTAAATCCATACCTTTAATCTTCTCTATTGCAAGAGTTCTACTAAGTTTTTCTCTAAATACAAATCTTAAAGCATCGGAAATATTCTGAATAGATTGTTCAGAAAAGCCTCTTCTCTTCAAACCTATTATATTAACTCCACCATATTTTAAAGGTGTTCCTTGAGCCTTAATAAAAGGAGGAAGATCCTTCTTAACCTTAGATCCACCCTCTACCATTACATGAGATCCTATCTTAACAAATTGATGAGTTAAAACATGTCCTGAGAGTATTGCGTAATCATGAACTTCACAATGACCGGCAATCTGACAACCATTAACCAAGATTACATTATCCCCAATAATACAATCATGAGCTACATGAACATAAGCCATAAGAAGACAATTTTTACCTATAACAGTTTTATAGTGATAATCTGTACCTCTATTTATTTGACAAAACTCTCTTATAACAGTATTATCTCCAATCTCTAAAGTAGTTATCTCTCCATTAAATTTAAGATCTTGAGGTATTGTTCCGATGGATGTATTATTGAAAATATGTACATTCTTACCAATTCTACTGCCTGAAGCTATCAAACTATTGGATCCAATAATTGTTCCTTCTCCAATAATAACATCATCCTCAACAACTGTATAAGGACCAATAGTTACGCTTTCTCCAATTTTACTGTTTTTACCAATTATTGCTGTTTTGTGAATCATCTACCATCCTACTATATTATATAACTGAATATAACAGCTATTTTTTAATCATATATGATCTTTATCAAATATCCATTTATATCAGACTACCTACCAACTTAGTATTACTGTGTCCTAAGTTTTTTCTGCAACAGATCACCTAGGTTTACTAGGCTTAAATCACATAAAAAAATGACTCTTTCTACTACTCTTTTCTAGCCGGCCTGACTTTTTAAGGCAAACTCTATATAGAATCCAACCTAAAATAGATTGGACTATATTAACTGCCTATTATCAATCCTCCATTACCTCCTTCTCCAATAGAAGGAGTACAGCTATTAACTATTTGTTAACAAGCATAGCTGTCATTAATGCTTCGGCAACTTTCTTACCATCTACATAGGCATTACCCTGCATTTTACATATACCCCTACTAAGAGGTCTTACCATATCAACTTCCATTATGATCTGATCTCCGGGATGCACCGGCTTTCTGAATTTAACTCTATCTATAGATGTAAAGAAAGGTACCTTTGTCTCATCTTCATCAATAGAGTTCATTAGCATTATACCACCAGTTTGAGCCATTGCTTCAACTATTAAAACACCCGGGAAAACAGGCTTACCGGGATAGTGACCATTAAAGAAATCTTCATTTATTGTTACATTTTTTAGACCAACAACTCTTTCACCCGGAACCAACTCCTCAACTCTGTCAATTAGAAGAATTGGAAACCTGTGAGGAAGTATGTTCATAATATCTTTAATATCAAACACACAATTATCTGCATCTGATTTTTTAAACTTCTTTATAAGGTTTTGGGAATCAATAGCTTTTTTTAGGGCTTTTACCAACTCTAAATGAGCTTCATGACCTCCTCTTGCACAGAGAAAATGTCCCTTAACCTGAGTTCCAAGAAGAGCAAGATCTCCCAAAAGATCTAAAAGCTTATGTCTTACAGGCTCATTTGGAAATCTAAATTCAACAGATCCTACAACACCTTTACTTTCAGGAAGAGAACCCTCCTTAAGATCCAACTTTTTCTCAATCATCTCTCTCTCATCAACAGAAAGCTCTCTATCAAGGATAACAACAGAATTATCCATATTTCCACCCTTTATAAGACCTGCTTCTTTGAGTTTTTCTACTTCTGAAAGAAAACAGAAAGTTCTAGTTGAAGCATATTCTGATACAAACTCCTCCTCTAAATCATAGAGTGTTGAAAATTGAGTTCCAAGAGCAGGGTTTTTATAATCAACCATATATGTAACTTGAAGTTTTTTAGATGGAGTAACTATAAGCTCAATCCCTTTTTCTCTATCTACATACTGAACATTTTTTTCAATCTCAAAATATCTTTTAGGTTTTTCAAGTTCAACAATATTATTTTCAAGAACCTTAACAAATTCTATGGCAGAACCATCCATTACAGGAGGCTCTATAGCATTAATTTCAATAATTACATTATCAATTTGCAGTCCTGCCAAAGCAGCTAAAACATGCTCAACAGTATATATCTTAACTCCATTATTGGAAAGTATTGTTCCCCTTGCAACACTGTCAACATAATCTATTAAAGCAGGAATATCTACAGGTTCATCAAAATCAACTCTTCTAAAAATTATACCCTCATCATCTTTAGCAGGCTTAAATGTAATTGTGGAATCACAACCTGTATGTAAACCCACTCCTGAAACCGATACGGGATTTTTTACTGTTCTCTGCTTTACAAACATTATATTCTCCAAATCTTTTTTTTACTTTAACGAAACAAAAAAATGCATATAAATAGAATAAATAGCAACTATTTTTTATCTAACAATCTCGTTTATAGGAAAAAGAAAAGTTTATAGATAACCAATTTACCATTAGAAAAGGAGTAATATATTTAGATCCTAATCATTAGCTTATATCCATTATCTCCATAATCTCACTAATTGTGTAAGCATCATCTACCAAAAACTCACCAATAGCTGTTCTTCTAAGAAAAGAAAGATGTCCGCAACTATTTATAGATTTTGCAATATCTCTTCCCAAAGATCTTATATATGTCCCTTTAGATACTTTAACGGTAAAACTTAAACTTGGATATTCATAAAATATATTTGAATAATCGTGTATAGTTACCAATCTGGGATCAGGTTCTACAACAACACCTTTTCTTGCCAAATCATACATCCTCTTACCATTCTTTTTCAAAGCAGAAAAAATAGGAGGTATTTGCTCAATCTCCCCCTTAAACTTCTCCTCTATTATTGAAAGCTGATCAGAGCTTGGTATATAATCAGATCTTTTTACAACATTACCCGTAAGATCACAGCTATCCGTCTCCTCGCCAAGTTTTATTGTAGCATCATAAACTTTAAATCTATCCTGATAAGATGAGATTGTTTTTGTAGCCTTGTTAAAACAAACAATTAGAAGCCCTGTAGCAAAAGGATCCAAGGTTCCCGCATGTCCAATCTTCTTTATTGAAAATACTCTTTTAAGTTTATTTACAACATCAAAGCTGGTCCAATCAACAGACTTATCTACAAGAAGCGTAAAAGGTTCAGAAGATAGTTTTAAATCAATATTTATAGGATCTTTTTTACTATAGATCTTCATAAGCTTCAATATCCTTTATTAGATCTTCTAAAATATTTTTCTTAAATTCATCAATAGTTCCGTTAAACCTGAGACCTGAAGCATTCTTATGCCCCCCTCCCCCATGTTTTAACGCAAATTTACTTACATCAAATTTTTTGGATCTGAATGAACCTTTAACTAAACCTTCACTAATCTTTCTAACATAGAGAACAACATCTATATTAGAAACAGAATTCAACATTGAAAGAACCATATCGTTATCATCAACTTTTAAAATAGTGTTGTCATGAAAAAGAGTTAAGAGTTTAAGCTTTTTATTAACTTCAAAATTTGAAAGAAGGGTAGAGATTGCTTTAAGATCTTCTGCACTATTTTTATAGATTGCATTCTCAATAAGATCTGAAGGATCTATATCATAACTTGAAAGATCTGAAGCTACCTTTAAAACTTCACTATCCGTACTTTGATATCTAAAACCTCCGGTATCAGTTAACAATCCAACATAGAGAGGCTCCGCAATAGAGGAGTTAATGGTAAATTTATTGTTTACCAAAAGATCGTAAACCATTTGAGCTGTTGCCGCTTTTTTAGGTTTTATAAGATTTAGATCTCCAAAAGAGTTGTTTGATATATGGTGATCTATATTTATAATAAAACTCTCTCTATTTATACTGTCTCTAACATCTCCTAATCTGTTATAAGATCCAATATCCAAAACTATAATATTATCAAACTTCTCATTTAGATCTTTACCCTTAACATATATATCATCTTTTAGTAAAAATTTAAACTTTTCAGGAAAAGGATCTTGGTTACTTATTATTGATCTTTTCCCTATAGATTTTAGAAATCTGTGAATAGCTAGAGATGACCCTATATTATCTCCATCGGGAGAGAAGTGAGAACAGATAAGAAAATTATCCCTTTGTTCTAGCTCTTTTCCTATCTCTCTATATATGTTTTCCATTTTATCTCCAAATATAAATAAAAATAGCAGAAAAGTTTCCCATTCTGCTATTTCTGTTAAACCTATTTTCTTAAAGCTAAGACTCCTTATTATTGAGACCTTTTAAAAGAGATTCAATAACCATAGCCTTATCTAGAGTATCATCATAAATAAACTTTAATTCCGGAGTCATTTTTATATTGAGCTTTTTAGAAAGATTTTGTCTTATTCTCTTTCTGTTTATTGTAAACAATCTCTCAATCTCATTTTTAGAGTAAGGTCCTCTTTCCATTATATTATAAAATATAGTACAATAGGAAAGATCCGGACTTATCTTAACAGAAGATATTGTAACAAACTTAAACTCAGGAATATCCATCTCCAAAAGAAGCATATTGGAGACCTTTTTCCTAATCTCCTCAGATATTCTATTCTGTCTCTTTGAGTTAGCCATTATTCAAGAGTCCTTTTTACTTCTTCCTCTTCATAAACCTCAATAATATCACCATCTTTAAGATCATTAAATTTCTCTATGCCAACACCACACTCAAAACCTTTAACAACCTCTTTTACATCATCCTTATGTCTTCTTAAAGATGAAACTTTAGCCGTGTAGATAACAATATTATCTCTAACAAGTTTAACAAGAGATGATTTTTTAATCTTTCCTGAAAGAACATAACAACCGGCAATAGTACCTATTTTTGGAACCTTGAAAGTAGTTCTAACCTCAACAGTACCAACAACTTTTTCTTCAATATCAGGAGCAAGAAGACCCTCAAGAGCCTGCTTAACATCTGCAATAAGATCGTAGATAATACTGTAAAGTCTTATCTCTACATTCTCTTTTTCCGAAAGTTCTCTAGCTTTCAAGTTTGGTCTTATATTGAACCCTAAAAGGATAGCGTTTGAAGCTTGAGCTAAAAGTATATCAGACTCTGTTATGGCACCAACACCTCTGTGAACAACCCTTACAGCAACCTCATCATTTGAAAGCTTCATAATAGAATCAGAAACAGCCTCCACAGATCCATCAACATCACCCTTGACAATTATATTAAGCTCTCGAACCTCACCCTTCTTTATCTGTTGAGATATGTGATCTAGAGACATTATCTTAACTTGATGCTGACTTTGCGCTCTGTTAAGCTGCTGCCTTTTGGAAGCTATATCTTTAGCCTCTCTTTCAGAATCAACAACAACTAAAATATCACCTGCTTTTGGAGTTCCATTTATACCTAAAACTACAGCAGGAATAGCAGGACCGGCACTTTTAACCTTCTCTTTTCTCTCATTAAGAAGAGATCTTACCCTACCGGAGAACTGTCCACAAACAAAGATATCTCCAATTTTTAGTGTACCTCTTTGGACTAGAACAGTAGCTATTGAACCTAAACCCTTATCAAGTCTTGATTCAATTACAACACCTCTGGCTTTAGCATTTTCATTAGCTTTAAGTTCAAGCATCTCAGCTTCAACCAAAATACTGTCTAAAAGATCATCAATTCCCATACCACTCTTAGCTGAAATTTCGATACATTGAACGCTACCACCAAGATCCTCAACAACAACATTCTTACCTGAAAGATCAGCTTTAATTCTGTTTGGATCAGCAGCAGGCTTATCCATTTTATTTATGGCAATAATAATAGGAACACCGGCAACTTTTGAGTGATCAATAGCTTCAATTGTTTGAGGCATTATGCTATCGTCAGCTGCAATAACTACAACACAAATATCCGTAACCTTTGCACCTCTTGCCCTCATAGCAGTAAACGCTTCGTGACCCGGAGTGTCCAGGAAAGTAATTGCCTTATCATTATAGATAGCTTCATAAGCACCAATGTGTTGAGTAATTCCGCCACTCTCACCTTCAACAACATGAGTTTTTCTGATATAGTCAAGAAGAGATGTTTTACCGTGATCAACATGACCCATAATGGTTACAATAGGAGGTCTTGGAGAAAGATCCTCCTCTTTATCAACCTCTTCAACTTGATCCATAACATCATCGTTATACTCAGTTTCAAACTCACAATCAAAATCATATTCGGCACAAATAAGCTCAATCTGATCCTTATCCAATCTCTGGTTTATAGTAACCATCATACCAAGACCAAAAAACTTAGCTATAATAGATGTTACATCAACACCCATCTTATTTGCAAGCTCTTGAGTTGACATAAACTCAACAACATTTATAATATTAACCTCTACTTCTATCTCAGAACCATCATCGGTAGTTTTCTTCTTCTTTCTCTTTTTGAAAGATTTTGCACTATCGTTTTCCATTTTCTTAAGAGTTTGCTTAACAGAATCTTTAACAGCTTCCTTATCTACCGTTTTCTTCTTCTTTCTCTTTTTAGTAGTCATTATTTCAGGTTCTTCAGCAACAACCTTCTTTAATCTTTTCTTTTTAAGCTTACTAGCTTTAGGCATATCCTCTTTTAAAGAATCACCCTTCTTTTTAAACTCCGAATCTTTATGCTTCTTACCCTTTTTTGCAATAGCTGCTGTAACTTCTTCAGGTGTAAGAACAGGTTCAATAATTTGAGATTCTTTACTTTCTTTTGTAAACTTCTTACTCTCTTTATCCTTACTAACAGATCTCTTTTCAGATTTTGGTTTAAGATTTTTCTTTTTATCAACATCAGATTTAGAGCTACTCTTAGATGGTTTTGATTCACTCTTTTCAAGTAAACTATCTTGATCAACACTCTTCTTAATTTTTCTTACAGATCTTCTACCCTTATCTCTTTCTCTCTTTTCTTCAACAGCAGGAGTACTTTCAGGAGCATTCAGAATCTCATTGAGAGCATCATTCATATCTATTTTTCTTGTTTCAGGAGCAGTTTTAGCATAATTACTTCCAGATATGGAATCATCTTTCCCTATTTGTTTATTATACGCATTTAGGTCAAACTTCTTAAGAACATCAAGATACTGTTTCTCGTCAAGAGAGGTATGGATACCCTTTTTAGTCTCAACTTTAAGATCGTTCTTAACAAACTCTAAAATTGTATCTGTTTGAAGTTTTAACTGCTTTGCCACTTTATAAACTTTATATTTCATCAGTTAGACTTCTCCATTGATTTTTATATACTTTTTTATTCCAGAAATAAAATTAGACTTTTTTACTCCCAAAACCATTATTTCCGGTCTGTTAACCAGAGAACCAAGTTCACCGTTATAAAGATACAAAACAGAATCTGTATTTGTGAACTTTTTTTTTATCTTTTTAAGGCTTCCGAGTTGTAATGATGTGGATACCATTATAATACCCACATCTTTCTCTCTTTGAAAAAACAACTTATTAAAACCTAAAACAAGATTTCTTGATTTTAAGGCAAAACCGAGCAGCGGCTTTATACCAACATCAATATCTTCAATCAAAAACTCTTCCATTTACTCAGCATAGTATCCATTAAGAGTATCTAGTATAAACTTAACCTTATCTTCATCTAAGCCTTCCATCTCTGAAAGATCTTTTTGACCTACATCAAATACATCCATAGCTGTTTTCAATCCATTTTCAGCCAAGATATTTATAAGGTTTTGATCAAACTCATCAACATCAATCAGTTTGAGCTCGTTATCCTCTTCAAACTCACTTGCAGAGTGAACATTAACCTTAAACCCACTCAACTCTTCAACAAGTTTAATATTACTATCCTTTATACCCTTAACATCTTTAACCATAGAATCTTGAACTACAACTTCAGCAATCATATTTTCATAGTCAAGATCCAATTGATATTCTGTTTTTATACCAAGAAGTCTTGTAACTAGCATTCTTGAATCTTGGATATTCTGTACAATATCTATCTTTTCCTTGTTAAGCTCAGAAACAATTGCTGATATTCTGGAACCTCTTTGACCAACACAAGCTCCAACAGGGTCAACTCTTGAATCAATAGACTCTATAACAATCTTTGTTCTAATTCCCGGAACTCTGGCAATCTTAACAATGTTGATAATTCCGTCACTGATTTCAGGAACCTCTGTTTCAAACAATCTCTTAATGAAACTAACATGAGATCTTGAAACCATTATTTTTACATCATGATTCTTTCTTATAACATCAGAGATTACAATCTTTATTAACTCACCTCTTCTGTACCTTTCATTGAATACACACTCACTTTTTGGAAGAGTAAGCTCTTCTCCCTCAAAGTGGATCTTAACCTCTCTCTGAGTAATCTGATGAATTTGCCCCGTTACAATATCACCAATTCTGTTTTGATAAGCTTCAAAAATTATATCTTTTTCAACCTGTCTTATCTTCTGGATTAAATTTTGCTTCGCAGCAATAATATGTCTTCTTCCAAACTCACTAAAATCAACTGTTTCAGGAATCTCTTCGCCAACCTCAATATCGTCATCAATTTTTAAAGCATCAGAAAGAGCAATCTGCTTTACAGGATCTTCAACGTTACCATCTTCAACAACCTCTCTCTCATGAATGATTTCAACATCACCATGATCAATATTAAAAGTAATACTGAAACTTTCATCAACCTCTTCATCTGTTTCAATAGAAAATTTTTTCTTTATCATAGTTTTGAAGATAGACTCTACAATACTGCTAAGTTTATCTCTGTCAACTTTTTTCTCTTTTAATATGACCTCAACCGCTTGAACAACTTCACGGGTGTCCATTAGATCCTCCTACTTAAGTTTACTAAAACTTAATTATCAATTTTGCTTTTTTTAATATACTTAAATCCAATAAGAATTTTCCATTTTTATCATTTTCAAGAACAATTTCATTCTCTGATGCAGATACAATTTTTGCCTCAAATGTTTTGGTTGTTTCATCATTATCAGCAATAGTAACTCTTACATCTCTATCCTCATTTCTATAAAAATCTCTCCATGTTTTCAATGGTCTGTCAAGTCCCGGAGAACTAACTTCAAGCTGAAAATCATAAGGAATAAACTCAGATCCTTTTAGTTCGGCTATCTTATTAAACTCTCTGGTAATGGCTGCTAAAGTATTTACATTTACCCCCTGTTTGGAACCGACAAAAATTCTGATTACCTGACCTGTTTTATTGTTTCCAAATTCAACATCAACAACTTCCTGATCATACTTTTTTGCCAACTCTTTAGCAACATTTTCAACTTTATCTTGAAGACTCATAAAAACCCCTTAATAATAAAAAAAGTGGGACGAACCCACTTAGAATATAGATTTAAAGAATATAGTAAAACCACCAAATAAAAGCAAGTTGTTTTTTATAATAATAGCAAACTCCAATAAAATAAGCTTGATCAAGTTTTATTTTTACAAAAATTGAAGGGTTTCAAATAAGATCTATACAAACTTACAGTTGATATATTAAAAGAATCGAAAACAAAGATTTAACTTAACTCTATATTTGTAAACTTACAGGATTCCTATAACTTATACATTGTAAATTCTGATACTTTAGATTGGCTTTTCATTTTTTCAGTAGATACTGTTTAAAACAACTTTAGTTCGATATAAAACCAATAGACTATCTTATGCAATAATAAAAACTGAAAATACAACTTATATCTATTCCCTGAGGTTCTCTTTTCCATAGGTATTTATACTTATTACATTAAATACTAGATAAATAGTTATACCGAACTCAGGTTAAAATAGTTATTTATTGATCCAATAATATATTGTACAATCTATTTTACTATATGATAAAAACATTTTAAAACTCCTAAATAATTAAACATAAGGAACTTCTCCATTTTAAAAGCCCCAACGTAAAAAAGAATTTTATGTTTATAAAATTTATAAAAATTATTCTTGACATTAGTATAAACCATAGAGTTCTTGAAAGAAGATGAAAGGGAAAGACCAACCTATGATGGGCTAGAAAGATAGCAAATTCAGAATAAATATTTAAACATTGTTGACAAAAAAAAATAAAAGTGTGTTAAAATATTAAATGAAAGGATCTATTATGAGCGAATTGTTGCCGATTTTAAAAACGATAAGCAATTGGGTTTGGGGTATTCCTCTACTGGCATTACTAGTGGGTACAGGAATATATCTTTCAATAAGATTAGGTTTTTTACAGATAATTCGTCTTCCTTTAGCTCTCAAGTATCTATTTTCAAAAGAGGATAAAGGAAAAAATGAGACACATAAAGGTGATGTTTCAAGTTTTGCAGCACTTTCAACAGCTTTGGCTGCTACAATAGGTACTGGAAATATTGTTGGAGTTGCGACCGCTATCTCTTTAGGTGGTCCTGGTTCTCTATTCTGGATGTGGGTTGCAGCCTTTTTTGGAATGGCTACAAAATATGCAGAGGGTCTTCTATCCATTCAGTATCGTGTTACCGATGAAAATGGAGAGATGGCAGGTGGACCTATGTACTATCTAGAGAAAGGTCTTGGACTAAAGTGGCTTGGAAAAATGTTTGCCCTCTTTGGTATTGGTGTTGCATTCTTTGGTATTGGAACATTCCCTCAGGTTAATGCTATAAACATATCAGCTGAAATAGCATTACACTCTCCAACCTATGTAACAACAATTATTGTTACCGCTTTGACAGCTTTGGTTACTCTTGGAGGTATCAAAAGAATTGCAAGAGTTGCAGAGTTTGTTGTTCCTTTTGCGGCAATACTCTATGTAACAGGATCTGTTATAATCCTAATCTTAAATTTTGATTTGGCAGTTGCAGCCTTAAAACTTGTATTAAAAGATGCTTTTACAGGTACTGCGGCTTCCGGTGGTTTTGCCGGAGCAACAATGATGTTGGCTATGCGTAGTGGTATATCAAGAGGTGTATTCTCCAATGAATCGGGTCTTGGAAGTGCTCCTATTGCAACAGCGGCAGCAAAGACAAACTCTTGCGTTCGTCAAGGTTTAATAACTATGACTCAAACATTTTTTGATACCATTATAATATGTACAATGACAGGACTTGTGCTAATTTTAACAGGTGTATGGAACTCCAATACAATGGAAGGAGCTCAACTGACAAGTAGTGCTTTTAGAATAGGAATGAATGCTCCTTTATGGGGTGAAATAGTGGTTACCGGAGGTTTATTATTCTTTGCTTTCACTACTATACTAGGTTGGAACTACTATGGAGAAAGATGCTCGGTATACCTATTTGGTGTAAAATCAATATTGCCTTACAAACTAATATTTATAGCACTTGTTTTTTCCGGAGGATTCTTAAAACTGGAAGCTATATGGACACTTGCAGATATTGTAAACGGACTTATGGCAATACCTAACTTAATTGGTATTTTAGGATTGAGTGGTGTTATAATCTATGAGACAAAAATATATTTTGAGAATCTAAAAAGTGATAAGATAGGATAAAGTTTAGGCTTATCAAAAGATTAAACCAAAAGCTCAAGAGCAGTAAACTGTTCTTGAGCTTTTTAGTTTAGGATACTCCTATTAAAGAGAACCATAGCTATTCAATAAAATTGGTAATTTTTAAGTTTTATACTTTTTAACCTTTAGTAATCTGAATTCCATATAAAAACAAACTATCTTATGTAATAATACAAACTAGATATAAAATTACAACTTATGTATAGTAGTAAACTACATCAAAACCATTAAACTTGGAATCTTCTAAAAGAAGGATCTAAAGCAAACCTCCATCACCGATGTATCCTCTATATCGGAAACAAATAATATACCATTCCAAAAAAAGTTTCCGGGCTTTATGCCCCAATTATGTTTTTGCTTCTTTTTGATAAGAAAAAGAAGAGCTTTTGTTTCTTTTGGCTACAAAAGAAGTGCCATAAAAAGTTTATAGGTTTTTACAAAAACCTTAAAACTTTCCCCTCAGACTTTCGATAAACTTTGCATTATTGCGTCATCAAGTTTTTGAGGGATGTAGAAACTGATCAATACATTTGTATGTATCATTCTATTTATTATGCGAAATATTAGATAAACAGTTATATCTAACTCAGATTCAATAATACTACTTTTTCTCCTCAGACCAAATTTTACCATCACTTCTTAAATACCATCTCTTATTAGTTAAAAGGTTAGTACACATTATGTAGTAGTGATCACCAAGAGTTGTTATATCCGTAGTTAGTTTATGATTCTTTCCTAATATTTTCAACTGCTCCGAAAGATTTTTAGCGTAGGTATTATTCTTTTCGTAATACTCTCTCTGGAAGTAGTAGATCTCTCTTAGAAAATACCTTATGCTGTCTTCAGGATTAGGAATAAACTCAACCTTATTCTTTGGAGAGTTATGGGAAAACTGAACTATACCCCACATTTCAGGATAGTGCATTGCTATTATACCTTGAGGAGACCAAACCCAATTATTTTCAGGAAGGGTTTTACCATTTTCATCTACAGATTTTTTATAACCTTTTCCAACCTTATCAAGCTCCCATTGTACTCTGGAAAAATTTACTTTCCACTGCTCTTTATCTTTAGGCATACCTCCATGAGGAGCTGCTTCCTCTAAAACTTTCCAAGGAATGGCTACCTCTACACACCATTTTTTATCAATATCACTATTATCATTTATAGTTCCATCTAAAGAAACCCCTGTTTTTATACCTGCAATATCCCAACTGTCTATAGCATGGCAAAACTTATCCCTATAAGGAGTAGTAATAAAAAGATCCCATTCAGTACCTAAACTATTAATCTCAAGTTCATAATAGTTGTGTGTATCTCCATCAGGATCTATAAATATCTCAATATCATTGTCAAAGTAGATAACTGCATCTCTCTCTGTCAAAGTTCCCCATATATGAGGTTCCTCCATCTCTGCCGCAAAATAGAAATAGTTTTTATCAAAACCCATTTTTACTCTTGTTTTAAGTCTTGGTTTAGGTTTTAGATCCCCCTCTATATCAACAAAATAACTACTCCACTCAACATCTTTCCATTCAGAATCCGTAATATTTCCATCACAAATTATAGGAGTCTCAAGCTTATAGGAAATATATTTTTTAGGATTATAAGCTATCCCGGGTTTGGGAAAACTGTAGAGCGAAAATATAATAACCATTACAAACAAACAATATTTTTTCATAAAACACCTCTAATTTCGTTAGACTATAACCAAAATTTAAAGATCAATAGCACCTCTTTCAATGAAAAAAGATAAATAATTATTATCTCGTATACCAAAATATGCCATCTTAATTAAAAATCATTTACAAACATGAGTATCCTATTCTCAATATTTGCATAGCTACTATCAGGATCATAATCTAAACTTAAAATCTTAATATCCTTGTAGATCTTTTGCAAAGGCTTTTCCATACCTCTTCCGGCAACATGGTTAGGCATACATCCAAATGGTTGAACTATAATAAACTTTTTTACTCCATTTTCAGCATTAAAAACAATCTCAGAAGGTATTAAACAACCCTCTCCGGCAGCAAAACTTGAATCGAAGAAATAATTATATTTTGATTGATAGCTACTGTATGTAGGAACCTTCCTGTAAAATTTGGATCTTTTAAATATCTTCTCACCTTTATTAAATATATTGTCAATAAGTTTTATAGAGATTGAATTTATCATACTTTCCAAAAATGAACCGGGGTGATTATATCTCTTTTTCATTCTTTTAAACTCAATATAATCTTTATTTAGAACAGGTAACATTGAAGAAATAATAACCTCATACCCCAAAGACTCCAAATATTTTTCAAGATCCCTATTCCCGGTATGATGATGCTTTAGCATAACCTCTCCGGTAATAAAGATCCTCTCCTTATCAAAAGGTTTAGTCTCTATATTGTTAAAAGATTCCACAAAATCTCTCAATGTTCTTAAAACATATTTATTACCTCTTTCAAATGAGATTCTAAACTTTTTCACATAACTTTTAAAGAGATGATTAGATTCGCCCTTAAAAAGTTCATAACATCTGGCTCTTCTAAATATTTGTTCAATTATATCATGAACCACAACAGCATACAACATACCTACTTGAAATTTAGTATCTGATACAAATCCCGGATGTAAACCTTTTGTATCATCTCCTGTAGTAACAATTGCTAAGTTTTCAAGACCTGCATCATCAAAACTTTTTCTACAGATCATTGAGTATTGAGCTAATCTGCAATCCCCTATAATTTTAGGAACCGAAAGAGCAAAATCCTTAGGATCTAAATTGTTAGATTTAATATAGTTTATAACCTCGCCTACAATAAGTTGAACAGGAAAACAGACATCGTTATTTGTATAAAGCTTACCTGTTTCAAAAACAGAATGATCGGGAAATGGTAAAGGCTTTGCTTGATACCCGGATTTTGCCATTACCCCTGAAGAAAGCTCTCCAAAAGATTCTGATATATTGGGAATAAGAATTGTTTTAAACTTTCTATCAGCTTTTTTATATTGAAGATTAAAGGGTTTAGGAAATTCACCTTTTAATATTTTTCTATTTTTGATAGATTCAATAAAGGATCTAATTCTTATAAGCATACCGTTTTTTGATACGGTTTCATCAAGTTTAAGTATTAGAAGCTGTTTACCACTGACTTTAAGAAGCCTATTAACTTCATCTGTTACAATAGCATCATGTCCACAACCAAAACTTACTAATTGAACCATGTGGAAATTTGGATGATTGGCACAATATATGGCTGACCTGTATATAAGATCTTGGTAATTTATATCTGTTTCAGCTCTTACAGGGGCTAAATCTATTTCTTTAAGATCTGGAAGATTATCCAAGGTAATAACATTGTAACCCAATCCATTTATAAGGTTTGGAATATCTTGATTGATATGTTTATCCCCATGATAAGGTCTTCCGGCAACTATAATGGTTCCTTCCCCCTCTTTACACCTATCTAAACCTTTTAATAGAGAAGATCTAAACTCTTCAAGAACTTCAATACCTTTATTTACAGATTTGAGACCTCTTTTATAGGGAATATTGAATTTTTCCCAAAGAAATTTAGCGGTCTGCTCTCTTCTTGCCTTTTGAGAAAAGAAATGAAATTGTGGAGTAAGAATCTCAATATCACCAAGAAGATTATCCATATTATGTTTAATTGTAGCAGGATAACCTTGAACTACAGAGCATATATAATGTGCTCTTGACTCCTCTACAAGAGGTTCTACTTTATGAATCATTGGGAAAAAGATATAATCACAACCCATAGAGATAAGTTTATCTACATATTTGTGAACAATCTTTGCCGGATAACATATACTCTCAGAAGGTATGGTAGCATCAGATCTACTACTATTTTTGTTAAATGAAGAAGCAACAATAGTTTTAAAACCTAAATCATTAAAAACTGTTTGCCAAAAAGGTAGAGAGTTCCAGATTTCAAACACCAGAGGAATTCCGATAACTTTTCCACTACCATAACTACTATTCATAAATTTAGATAGTAGCTCTCTCTTGTACTTAAAGCCATTGAAAAGATTAACTTTTTTTACTAAATTTTTACCAACTCCCCTTTCACATCTATTACCACTTATATGGGTACCCCCATGACTAAATCTAATAGTATGTAAAACACAACTATTATTACAAAGCTTACATACTCTATCAGCCTCAATAGAGAAATCTAATTTTTTAAGTTTATCAATATTTGGGAATTGTGATCTCCCCCCCTTTTCAGATGCAAGAATTGCAACTCCCAAAGCACCCATCAAACCGGGATAAGGAGCTCTTTTAACCTCCTTATTAAGAAAAATTTCAAATGCTCTTAAAACAGAATCATTTTTAAAAGTACCGCCTTGAACAACAATAGTATTACCTAAATTTTTACTTCCTCTTAAAATTCTTGAAAAAAGATTTTTTACAATAGAAAATGAAAGTCCCGCTAAAATATCCTCTTTACTTTTACCCTCCCTCTGTTCTGTTATTACGGAGGAGTTCATAAACACGGTACACCTTGAACCAAGTTTTGCAGGAAGTTTTGACTTAAATGCTTCTTTTGCATAATCCTTAATATCTACACCAATACTATCTGAATAAGATTGTAAAAAAGATCCACATCCTGCAGAGCATGCTTCATTCAAAATAATATCTGTTATAACACCATTCTCAATGTAGATAGCTTTCATATCCTGCCCACCAATATCGAGAATAAAAGAGAGATCTCTAAAATAGTGATTTGCTGCTCTAAAATGTGCTATGGTCTCAACATCAGAGTAACTACAACTAAACCCACATTTTATTAACTCTTCACCGTAACCAGTAGATCCTGAAGCTAAAACTTTTGGTTTAAAACCTCTCTTTTCTATAAATTCAAATCCCTCTATTAAACCATTTTTTAAAACCTTTAAAGGTTCTCCATCAGAATTTTTATAAAAGGTATAGACCGGATTAAAATCCCTGTTTAGAAAAACAAACTTAATTGTAGTAGAACCGGCATCAATACCAATGTATATATCTCCCGATTCAAGAGGATAAATTTTTTCCTCCATAGAATGTCTTAGAAAAAAATTTTTACTCTCCTCAATATTTCTAAAGAGAGGTCTTTCTTTAATAGTTTCACTACTAACACTACTCTTTTCAAGTAAACTTAAAATAACTGAAAGATTCTTAAATGAACTCTTTTCTTTACTATGGATCATAGCTCCTTTAGCGACCAAATATTCGCAATTATCGGGTACCATGATATTATCATCATCCAGTTGGGTAAAATTTTTAAATGATTCAACAAGTGATGATGAAAATGAGATAGGGCCTCCACAAAGTACAAGAGGAGATTTAATTGATGAACCTCTGCCAAGTGTAGTTATGATCTGCTTAACAACGGCATGATAGGTTGAAAGAGCAATATCCTCTCTCGTAACTCCATTGTTTATTAAGGGCTGAATATCTGTTTTTGCAAACACACCACACCTACCGGAAATCTGATGTAATCTTTCCCCTTTTTTTGCAAGATTGTTAAACTCTTCATTTGAAACCTTTAAGAGGGAACATATCTCATCAAGAAAAGCACCTGTACCTCCTGCACAGCTACTATTCATTTTCATTGAGCTCCCTAAATATTTTCCATTTTCATATTTGTACTCAATAAGCTTGGAATCTTGACCGCCAATTTCAATTATTGTACCGGGATTATCAACAAATAGCTTTATGGCAATTTTGGTAGCAACAACTTCTTGAAGAAAGGGAAAAGAGATCTGATCTGCAATCAATTTACCTCCACTACCGGTAAAAGTTAAACTACTTTCCACATTTCCAAAGCGATCAATTAATCTTTTGATAAGTTCTAACAATTTAGGTTTTTGCAATGAATAATGTCTTTCATAGCTACTATAAACTGTTTCATTACCACTATTTACTACACATTTAATAGTTGTTGAACCTATATCTATGCCTATATAAAATTTATTCATCTATTCTCTTAATTTATAAAAGTTATACTTTTCCTTTAATTGTACACATATCTCTTTAAGCAATATATGATCATTGTTTTAAAAGTTTGTTAAAATATTAAATGAATATATAGATTCCAATTGAAAGAGTTGGAAAATAGAAGTTACGGTAAAATATAGAACTCACAATGAATAAGTAATAGAAACCATTTTTAACCTAGTTTAGATTACTTTATTCCAAATTTATTTTCTAACACCTCTTTTGCGTGCCTCTCTTTACTGATATATAACTCCTTATTACCCATAACAGGCTTACCTGCATTGTGGATTAAATATCTATAAATATCCGTGTGAACAAATCTATAACCAAGATTTGAAATACCCCTAAACCATTCAACACCGGTATCAAATACCGTAACTTCCCCCCATTTAGATCCAAAAGGAACAATTTTTCCATTTGGTTGAGTAATCTCTCTGGCAATTTTTAGATTGATTAGAGCACTCCACTCATTAATTCTGCATTCCGGAGTAGGCCAAGAAAAATCTTCAATTGTTTTATTAAATTTAGGTGAATGATAAGGTCTCTTAACTAAACCTTTTGGAGGTATGGAGCTCCAATAAATCTCTCTAAGCTCTTTGTGAGATAACCTCTTATCAAAATAGTTTTCAGAACAGCATACATTTTCCCAACTTAAAGGACAGTTCCAACATTGACCAATATCACCTACACCTATAGAATCATCTATTTTAGAGTGAAGATGTCCTAAAATATCACCCGTAAATTCAACATCATTATGAGTTATAAACACATAATCTTCTCTAGATCTTTCCCAACCGTATTGATACCTTACAGAGTGTCTATAACGAGTATCTTTTGAAAGATTATTATCATAAGGAATGTCAGATCTGAACCAATGTTTGGGGGTATATATAACAACCCTATCCCTAATCTCTCTCTTTAATCTATCTAAAATAATACTCTTATAATTCTCAACCCCATCAATTACAACATCAACAGGTTCAAAACTAATATAAAATTTTCCTATATATCTATCACTATAGTTTAGGAGTGAAAAGATTGAAAGTAAGGTTTGCCAAGGTTTCCCAAAAACATTTAATAAAACATCTGTTTTCATTGGTTATAATCTTCTAATAATTCTACATAAGATCTACTGAAAAAGTAATGAAGAAGTTAAATTAGTTAAATATAAAATCAGCAACAGATCTAATTATAGGCAAGAAAGTATAAAATAAAATTTTGAGTAAAGAAGAAACTACTTTTTAAATGAATCTAAGGCTTCTTCATAAGTATCGTAAATATCAAAAAGATCATTCATTCTCATCATTTTAAATAGAGTTGCAACAAATGGTTGTAGCTCGGCAAACTTGAGTTTACCATTTCTACTTTCAATTTCACTTCCACTGGTCGCTAAAATCCCCAAAGCAAAACTATCAAGTTGAGCAACATTTTTCATATTTACTATGAGCTTAACCATTCCACTATCAATAATTTTTTGTAGCTCTGTATTAAGTTCATTATTATCACTACCAACAAGGTTACCTTCAATTGTTATCGATACAATCCCCTCTTCATTTTTAATATTAAGTTTCATCTATAGCCCCATAAATTTACTTTTAATAATCCTTAAATTCTCTTCTATCAATAAAGATAATCAACTTATAAAGATAAAAGTAAAACCTAACAGTTTCATATATAAAATAAGTAAATATTTTAATGTAAAATCAACTTAAAAATATTATTTTTTACCCTTATTTAGGATCTACTTTTAAAAGATCATAAACACTGGATGGTTACGATAAAATGGATCCAAGGAAGCAGAGTTTACAATGAATAAGTGATAGAAATCCTTTTTAATGGCAACTACAAAGAGGTAACGAACCTAAATTATTTATTTTATAGCTTCTTTTTTCAGTAGATCTATTTAAATAGTTTGAATAAATTTTGTAGATATTTTTAATACAGGTTAATATATTCATCAAACAGAAGTTTGAACTATTGTCTACAAAAGTTGTAAAGAGAATTGTATGAATATAAAAAGTAGGAGCTGTTTCAGTTCGAAAAACAAACCTTTATCTGAATTTTACTCAAAAAAAGAAGCTATTGAGGGAGCAAATTACGCTAATTTGAGATACAGACAAAAATTAGTTCCATACAGGTGTGAAAGATGTGGATTTTGGCACCTTTCTCCTGAAGATAGAAATACAGATAGTATAACATGTTTAAAATGTAGAGACAGATATGGTAACAATAAAGAAAGTTATAAAAGTTTTCAAGATGCTAAAAGAAGATCTGAAATCATATTAAAAGAGAAAGGTGTTGAACTTAAAATATACCAATGCCCACATGGTAACGGGTGGCACTTTTCAAGAAAATAGATAAAAGGTTATAAACTTTTTATACTCAAAAGGAATCAATACAATTATAAAATATTAACTAATTTGGGAGTTTAAAATATGGAGTTTAAAATAAAAACAAGTGAATTTATAAAATCAGCTGTTGACTCTTCATCATTTATACATGATGAAAAGATTCAGATTCTATTTGCAGGAAAATCAAATGTTGGAAAATCTTCATTTATAAACTCTGTACTTTCCAGAAAAAAGCTTGCAAAAACAAGTCAGACTCCCGGTAAAACAAGAACAATAAACTATTTTTTGATAAATAAGGATTTCTATTTTGTTGATCTTCCGGGTTTTGGATATGCTAAAGTACCTCTATATGAAAAGAGAAGCTGGGAAAAGATGATAAACAAATATCTAAATCAAACGGAAGAGATAAAACTTGCCTTTTCTTTAATAGATATTAGACACGATCCCTCTCAAAATGATATAAGTATGGTAAACATGTTTACACAATTTGGTATTGATCAAATTATTATTCTTTCAAAATGTGATAAAATTTCAAAAAATGAAATTAATAAAAGGTTAATGAAAACAAGAAAACTTTTTGAAGATCAATCTGTTATTGAGATTTTACCTTACAGTTCCCTAAAGAACACCAATAGAGAAAGGGTATTGGAGATAATTTCAGTATTAACGGAAGATAGTTTATAGTTAACCTGAGTTCGACATAAAACTGTATTGATCGGTCTTCCATCTTCCGTCTTCCACAACCTCTTTTAATTCCCACTCTATAAAAAAAGCCTCAAATTTGAGGCTTTTTTATAGTATCTTATTAGAAAATTACTTAATCAA
>PDWI01000910.1_pt1 | contig 62422 bp, 58 predicted proteins | sample 1430891 | NCBI WGS metagenome assembly PDWI01 (sample SAMN01162508, study PRJNA174530) | Oral metagenome, whole genome shotgun sequencing project. | biome: Marine environment; feature: Marine mammal; material: Swab sample of the gingival sulcus; isolation source: swab sample of gingival sulcus... | reverse complement strand
GGTGGAGGAGAGTTTTTACTGGAACTAGAGCACCCATATGAGAACACAAGTGTTACTGAGAATTATGATCCCAATGTGGAGCTGTGTAGAAATACATTAGCTCCACTTGGGATAGATGTTCATAAAGCGGATGGATATGGTAAAATGCCATTTAAGGATAATAGTTTTGACATTATCATAAATAGGCACGGCTCATTCAACCCAGAAGAGATTTATAGAATTCTAAAGAAGGGTGGAGTATTTATAACGCAGCAGGTTGGAGCTGAAAATGATAGAGAACTTGTCGATTTGCTTCTTCCAAATACTGAAATGCCCTATTCAAACCTTTATTTAGATAATGTTTCTAAGGAATTTAGAGATAAGGGTTTTGAGATAGTAGAGGAGAATGAGGCATTTCGACCGATTAAGTTTTATGATGTCGGTTCACTCGTGTGGTTTGCGCGCATAATAGTTTGGGAATTTCCTGATTTTTCAGTGGAGAAATGCTTAGATAATTTATATAAGGCTCAGGAAATAATAGATGATAATGGAGTTATAGAGGGTAGCATTCACAGGTTTTTACTTGTGTGTAGAAAATCTCTATAAATAAGAGGATTGTTTAATGGATAGTAAATACAATTACACAGTTATAAGTGAAGAAAGATATTCTGGTGTACTCATGCACATCAGTTCGCTTCCCAGTAAATATGGAATAGGTACACTGGGCAAAAAAGCATATGAATTTGCCGATTTCTTAGATGAATCCGGTCAGAAGTATTGGCAGATGTTACCAGTGGGTCCTACTGGTTATGGAGATTCACCGTATCAATCCTTTTCTAGTTTTGCTGGCAATCCGTATTTTATTGATTTAGACATACTCAGAGAAATGGGACTGTTGACGAAAAATGAAATCGGTAAATATTCTTCTGTTAAAAATCCTAAACTCGTTGATTACCGGCAGATATATGATTCCCGATATAAATTGTTAAAAATTGCATATGATAATTTTGATAAGAATGATTTGTCTTTTTTGAAATTTAAGACAGAAAATAACTTCTGGTTGCAGGACTATACACGATATACTGCGATAAAAAAAGTGAACCATGAGCTTAAATGGAATGAGTGGCCGGATAAGTATAAAAAAAGATATGTGAATGCTCTTTCTGATTTTGATACTGAACATTATGATGAAATTAATTTCCAGTCCTTCATGCAGTATATGTTTTTTAAACAGTGGAAAGAACTCAAATCATATGTCAATAAAAAAGGAATTGAACTAATAGGTGATTTACCAATTTACGTTGCAGAGGATAGCTGTGATGTCTGGGTAAATCCAGAGCTATTTCATCTCAACAAGGATCTCACTTTAAAGTTTGTTGGAGGCTGTCCGCCTGACGACTTTTCTCTTGATGGTCAGCTTTGGGGGAATCCTTCTTATAAATGGAACGCTCATAAGAAAGATAATTATAAGTGGTGGATAAGAAGAATAAAGTGGATAATAAATATGTTCGATATGATTAGGATTGATCACTTTAGAGGATTCGAGAGCTATTGGAGAATTCCAAGTGGTGATAAGACTGCTAGAAATGGCTGCTGGCGACAAGGACCTGGTATTGAACTATTCAATTGTATAAAAGAGGAACTTGGAGATTTACCAATTATCGCTGAGGATCTTGGTTATTTGACAAAAGAGGTTCATCAGTTCAGAGAGGACACGGGTTTTCCTGGAATGAAAATACTTCAGTTTGCATTTGATCCTACTGGCAAATCAGAGCACATTCCTCATAATTACAAAGAGAATATCGTTGTTTATCCTGGAACTCATGACAATTATACGATTAATGGTTGGAAAAAAGAGGCCTTTAAACATGAGGTTGAAATGGCTAAGGAGTACTTTGGAATTGAAGAGGAAGACTTCCATTGGGGAATGATACGAGGCGCAATGACAAGCGTTGCTAAGACATCAATCTTTCAGATGCAAGATATTTTGGGGTTTGACAACTCAGCACGAATGAATAAACCTGGTGTGCTAGGAGAGGGAAATTGGTGTTGGAGAATGAAAAATTCAGCAATAAATGATAAAATTATCAATAAGCTGTACCGTCTCACCAAGATGACAAACAGGTTAAAAGATAAGGAGAAAAGCGATGTGATTTAATCACATCGTTTATTTTTTTATCAATATTTATACTATTTCTGTTTCGATAACACATTCATTTTTTATTCGTCCTACAAGATAATCAAGTGCATTTGTTACATTTGGTCGTATGTCTCCACCGATAAGTACATACATTAAATCATCGCCTACCTCTAATTTACCTTCATTTAGCCATATTTTAATATAATAAATTCCTTTTAATTTTTTTGAATCATCCATTATCTGAATTAATATCTCTTTGTCGTATGAAAATTCCATACTGGTTATGAGTTTTTCCTGCTTACTAGTTCCGCGAACAAATGATTTCGCAGTTTTTCTAACGACACCATTATGTGTTAAATACATTCCAATTTTATCAGCATCTTTATCTAATTTTGCCTCTTTTAACCATTCATCAATAGATGGTAGTTCAGACGCTCTATATTTCATTTTACTTCCTTTCATAATCTCCGTGGGTTCCACCGCTTTTACTTTCAAGACGAACATCGGTTATCACAATATCTCTTTGTATTGCTTTACACATATCATAAACCGTGAGTGCGGCAATACTTACAGCCGTCATAGCTTCCATTTCTACCCCTGTTTTTCCATCACATTTGACATGCGAAAATATATCTACACTATATTTTTCCTCATTTAGTTTGATCTCTACATTGATTGCATTTATGATTATATTATGGCACATTGGGATAAGACTCGCGGTATGTTTTGCTCCCGTAATACCAGCTATTTGTGCTACAGACAGCACGTCTCCTTTTTTAGCACCACCGCTTTTAATCATATTAAATGTATTTTTGTTAACTAAAACTCTTGCGAAGGCTACAGCCTCTCTTTGAGTAGAATTTTTGTTGCCCACATCTACCATTCTTGCATATCCGTTATTATCAAAATGAGTAAATTCATCATTTAGTAAATCGTTTTTCATACTATCCTCCTATTTGATTCATATATCTTCCTGCACCACTTATTATTTTGAAATTCATATCCTTATGTTGTCGCGGTTTTTTCTTAATTCCAAGTGCAATCTTTTCTTTCATTTGTTCTTGATTTAGCCCTTTAAGCGATATTTCTTGTGGTGAATGTAAGCAGGGTTTGATTTTACCGTCAGCGGTTACTCGGATTCGGTTGCATTTAGCACAAATATGATTTACATCTTGGCGGATTAAACCAATTCTTCCCTTTGCATCTTGTATTTTGTAAATACCTGCAACACCTGAACCGCTATCACATGGTATCAATTTATTTTTATACATATTTAATACGATGTCTGCCGAAATAAAGGAGTATTCATCAAAGTATCCACCGCTATACATAGGCATAAGTTCAATAAATCTAACATCAAGTGTGTTATGTAGAGTCAATTTGACAAAATCATCTATTTCATCATCATTAAAGCCACCGATTAAAACAGTATTGATTTTAACATAGTCAAATCCGACATCCACGGCTGTTTCTAAACCTTTCAACGCTGTAGAGAGGTCACCAAACCTTGTAATATATCTGTATTTTTTGTCATCTAGAGTATCGATACTTATATTTACACGATTAACTCCCGCGTCTCTTAGCTGTTTCGCCATCTTTGGTAATAATATGCCATTTGTTGTGATACATAATTCTTCAATTCCATTTACGCTTGCGGCTCGTTCACAAATTGATAAAATATTTGGTTTAACTAGAGGTTCACCACCGGTAATTCTAATTTTTTTTATTCCAAGAGATGCAGCGGCTTTCACGACATCAATCATTTCATCTTCAGTCAACATATCACTATGATTTTTTTTGCATACCCCTGTTTCGGGCATACAATATCTACACCTTAAATTACATAAATCTGTAACAGAAAGCCGTAAATAAGTTATATTTCTTCCATATAAATCTCGCATTAATACCTCTCTTCTTTTATAAATTTTTACTGGTAATGTTTGTGATAATGCTATATCAAATACAGATAATAGAATCCTTAGGGATCATAATTTGTAGTTCATTATCATTTATCTTATTGACAAATTCCTTACCGATTGTCGCTCCTATTGGCGTTTTCATGTTTACTCCTATTACATTGAGCATTAATGTATAGGAAAACGTATTTTCTATTTTTTCAGAAATTTTACATTGAAACACATTTGGTTCAGATTCAATATTAGGGTATAAGCTTTTATCATATACAATTTTTATATCATGTAGTCTTATTCCCACCGATTTTATGTGTCCATTACATCTTATTTTATCTACTTCTAGTTCAATTCCCCATTCATCCGTTAACACTTTATTTTCTGAAAGAATAGTTACATCTGAAATGTTTTTACACCCCGTCAATAATGCTCCATTTTTCGTCCTTGGGTTTTTAAATACCTCTTCTTTCTTGCCGATTTGTTCAATCATTCCATTTTTCATAATCGCTATGCTATCAGATAAACGATATACTTCGTCCCTGTTATGAGAAACAAATATCACTGTTTTGGAAAAATCATTTATAGTGTTTATCAATTCACGTTCTAACTTAAATTTTAAATGACTATCAAGAGCGGAAAAAGGTTCATCAAGCAACAAAATATCAGGTTTCGAAACCAATATTCTCGCTAGTGCTACTCTTTGCTGCTGTCCACCAGATATTTTATTGGGATAACTGTTTGCTATATCGCTAATATTAAACTTTGTAATTATTTCATCGACTAATTTTTTTCTTATAGATTTAACCACTTCTCGCTTTGTGCCAAGCATAATATTGTTATAGACGCTCATGTTAGGAAATAATGCGTAATGTTGAAATAACATCCCAGTTCTACGTTCTTGTACTGTTAAATTTATTTTTTGATTAGAATCAAAAAAAACCTTGTCATCTACTACTATTCTCCCTTTATCCGGTTTTACTAAACCTGCAATACAGCGAAGTGTAATACTTTTTCCACAACCAGATTCACCTAGTAAAGAAAGCGTCTCATTATTGACACTAAATTTAGATTGTAGCGTAAATGAACCTAGTTTTTTTTCGATGTCTACAAATATTGACATAGATACTCCTATTATTTATAAACTATTACTTTTCTGAGTTTTTTCTATTCTGTTTACTGCTAATAAAACTACGAGTGCAATTGCCATATTTACCATAATCCATTTCCAAGCTAGTGCGTCATTATTGGTTCTCCACAGTTGATATACGGTTGTAGATATAGTTGCTGTACGATTCGGGGTATATCCAGCTACCATGCTAGTAGCACCGTATTCTCCAAGGGCTCGTGCAAAGGAAAGCACAGTTCCGGCAAGAATTCCTTTTTTGCAGTATGGCATCCGGATACGCCAAAAAATATATGTATTTGTCAGTCCCAGTGTTTGAGCTGAATATTCAAGAGTTTTATCGAATGATTCGAATGCTCCTCGTGCTGTTCTATACATGAGAGGAAATATTATGATCATAGTAGCAAAAATAGCAGACCACCATGTCATAGTGAGCCTGAGCCCAAACCGAGATAATAGGAATGAGCCAAAAAAACTGTTTGGGCCTAACATTTTTAGCATTAAGTATCCTACTACAGTCGGTGGTAATACGAGAGGTAATAAAAATATCACATCAAGTACAGATTTCAGCCAGTTTGGTGCCTTTGAAATATGATAAGCTGCAAATATGCCAATAAAAAATATGATTATTGTACTTATAGTAGCTATTCTTAATGAATTAATAAATGGAAACCAATCCACAATATCTCCTTATATTATTTAATAACAGTAAAACCAACAGACTCAAATATTTTTTTAGCATCTTCACTTTTTAAATAATCCAAGAAATCTTTTCCTTCTTCAGATTTTTTAGAATTTTTAATTAGAGCTACTGGATAGATAGCCCGAGAGCACATATCATCCGTAGCAATATCTACAATTTCCAAATCGGCAGACATTGCATCCGTTGTGTATATTATTCCCGCATCTACAACAGATTCAGATATTTGAGTGGTAATTTCTTTTGCATTTGAACCGTAGGTGATCTTTCCATTTTTGGCTAATTTTTTGTCATCTAAACCATAATAAGAAAGAACTTGAAGCGCATAGTCTCCAACGGGAACGTCGCCGCTGCCTATCGACAAAAATATATCTTGTCCTTTAATACTATTTGCAAGTTGATCAAAAGAAATAATTTGTTTGGGATTATTCTCAGGTACTACTAAAGCAATTTTATTTTCTAATAGATTAAATCTAGTGTTCGACGCTAAATAATCATTCCCTTTATCATTGTGATTTACATCTAATGCATTCATTTGTTTTTGTCCGGCAGATAAGAACGCATCACATTCTGCGCCTTCTTGTATTTGAGTTTTCAGAGTTCCGGAAGAGTCAAAATTAAATACAATGCGTATTCCTTTATGCTCCTCCATGTAATTTTCAGCTATTTCGTTCATTGTTTCTGTCATGGAAGCTGCTGCAAAAACAACTAATTCTACTTTATCATTTTTTTTATTGTTCGCTGTACAACCAAAAAGCGAAAAAACGAATAACAAAAACAATAACGATGTAATAATAATTTTTTTCATTTTACCCTCAAAATACATTATGGATTAATTGTAGTTATGTTAAACAAATTGACATAGATATACAAATAGTATAATGTAACGCTTAGAATGGTGTAGTTGTTTCGGCAACATTTTTAAAGATATTAATTATTCTAATAATAAAATAATAATTGAAAGGATAGAATTATTAATGGATGATGTTTTACAATCGCTCAGTGAATGTACTATTTTCAAAGATATACCACGCGATATTATCAGTAATAAAGTAATCCCTTTAGGAAGGGTAAAAAACTTTACAAAGGGGGAATATATCTTTCATTTTCAAGATGTTATTCGTGATCTTATTATTGTAATTTCAGGAATAGTTCATAGCATATACATATACGAAAATGGAAATTATACAGTACTGGATTCTGCTGAAAAAGGTGAGATAGTAGGTGTTGATTTAATATTTACAAAAAGCAATATTTCCCCTTATCAGTCTATAAATGCAACAGATACAAAGATTTTTTTCATTAAAAAATCATACATATATGGTGAAAATAGTCCGTTGCAAGAATTTCAAAATAATATATACAAAAAAATGTTAACATTAATAGCAAATGATAATATTAGAAAAAGGTATAGGCTAATAATACTATCACAAAAAGGACTAAGAGATCGCATTAGCACATATTTAAGTATGCAGTCAATAAAACATCAGAGTCGTAGTATAAAAATTCCATTTTCACGTTCCGAATTGGCATCGTTTTTATGTGTGAATCGAAGTTCGTTATCGCATGAATTAAGCCTTATGAAACAAGATGGATTGATAGATTTTCACAAAAATTCATTTACTTTACTCAACCTATCCGTATTTCCAATTGGGAATGTGATATATCCATAGATATTTTATAGTTCAGTGCTTTCTTGATTGAAATGATTATGTCGTATGGATAGTATTATGATAAATCAATGCTTTTATCATAGTAAGTAATTACTTTAAAGTCTATATAAGTTTTCTTAATGGGTATACATTTTAGGTGATAGTTTAGCTGATTAAACTTTTGAAAAGTAGAAAGAGAGTAAGATTTATGAATTTATTAGTGGTTGGTGTTAATTATAAGAGAACGCCAATTGAAATTCGAGAAAAACTTAGTTTTACAGATGATGATCAGAAAAAAAATGCCCTAGCATATATCAATGAGTTAAATGGTGTTGAGGGCTGTGTTGTTTTATCCACATGCAATCGCATGGAAGTATATTTACATACGAAAAATGAAGAATATGATATTGATCAGATAGAAAGTGCGCTTTGTACGCTTAAAGATATTGATATCGACAGCATCAAGAAGTATCTATATTTTTATCAGGGCATTGACGTTGTCCAACATTTATTTCGAGTTACAAGCGGTCTTGATTCCATGATATTAGGAGAAGATGAGATTCTTGGTCAAGTAAAAGCAGCTTTTGAGCTATCACTTGAAGAAAATACCAGTGATAGTGTTATTAATGGTCTTTTTAAAGAAGCGGTGACTGCAGCGAAAAAAATAAAGACTGTGACCGAAATATCGAATAAGCCTGTTTCAGTTGGCTCTCACGCAGTACTTGCAATTGAAGGGGCACTTGGCAAAGATTTAAGTGGGAAAACTGCTATGGTAGTTGGAGCTGGTCAAATTGGAAAAGTTTTTCTAGCTAATATAAAGGACAGAGGGTTAAAAAACATTTACGTAACGATAAGAGGATACGGAAGAAAAAATAGACGTGAACTCTCGGGTCTTAAAAGTGATTTAATTAATTTTAAAGATCGATATGATTATATGGATGAATGTGACATAGTAGTCAGCGCTACTACAAGTCCACATTATACGATTACAAAATCTCCTCTTGAGGATTATATTAAGGCAAAAAAAGAAAGAGTTTTTGTCGATCTCGCAGTTCCTCGTGATATTGATAAGAGGATTGAGGAGATAGATGGAATACATTACTTCAATATAGATTACCTGAAAAAACAGGTAGATGAAAACTATAATTCAAGAAAACAAGAGGCGATTAAAGCTAGTGATATTATTGATGAATACGTAGTAGGTTATGAAAAGTGGTATTACTTTAGACAGATGCTTCCTTTTGTGAATAATATTAAGAGCTTTAGTGACAAATTGGTTAAAAATAGGGCAGATGACTTGTCTAAAAGAGTCAAAGGTCTCTCTCAAAATGATGAAGAAAAAATTCAGTATGCGATTAAAAAAACAGCTGATGACATAATAAATAGAATTATTTACGGTGCTAAGGAAATTGAAGACAAAGAGCATATGCAAGTATATTTCCAGTGCCTAAGTGATGTTATCAATCAAGATTAGTGGAGGCATTGTGGAATATTTACCATTACAAATACCGATAAAGAATAAGAAGTGTGTTGTAATAGGAGCGGGCAAGGTTTCACTAAAAAGGACGCGCAGACTTTTGAATTGTGGAGCTGAAGTACTCGTTGTATCGCCAAAAATCGGTGATGCGTTTCAAAGTCTTGAAGGAAATTTGACGGTAATAGAAGATAAGTATAAAAGAGAATACATCGAAAATGCATTTATTGTAGCAGCCTGTACTGGTGATAAACGCGTTAACAAAGAAATATATGAGGACGGCTTAGAAATAGGAGCTATCGTTTATACTGCAGACGAAATGAGACCAGAGAGCGTTGTCTTTCCTGCAGTAATAGAAAGGGAGTCAGTAATTGTATCTCTGAGCAGCACTGGCTCTTATCCTCTTCTTACTAGATATTTAAAAGATGAAATAGAGTCAGTAATACCTGATTTTATGGATGAGAAATTTATAAAACGCCTAAGTAAATATCGAAGAGAGATGATTGAAAACATACCTGATGAAGAAGAAAGAAAGAAAAAATTAAAAGATTTTTTAAACAATCTAATTGCCGCAGGAGAAAAACATGAATAGAATTATAAGAGTTGGGTCTCGAAAAAGTCTTTTGGCAATGACTCAGACGAAGTTAATCATTGAAGAACTTAAACATCACTTTCCCGAGTATACCTATGAAATTGTAGAGATAACAACTACAGGTGATAGGATTCAAGATGTAAAGCTCGATAAAATTGGTGGCAAGGGTTTGTTTATAAAAGAACTTGAAGATGCAATGGCTGAGGGCAGGATTGATTTTGCCGTTCACAGTCTAAAGGACATGCCTGCTGAACTAGAGGGGGACACTAAAATAGTAGCCATCAGCAAGAGAGTAAATCCAATGGATGTACTGGTTATGCCAGTAGGAAAGAAAATTTCAGATTTAAGAGAAGATAGTATTATTGGTACAAGTAGTATTCGAAGAGAACGACAGATACTAAAGTGGAGGCCTAAATCTAAGATAAAGATGCTTAGAGGCAATGTACCAACTCGAATCAGGAAATTAGATGAGGGTGAATATGATGCGATTGTTTTAGCTGCAGCTGGACTCATTAGATTGGGGCTTTCGGACCGCATAACGTATACATTTAGCGAATCTGAAATGCTTCCCTCAGTAGGTCAGGGTGCACTTGCTATTGAAGCACCTAAAAACAGTCCGATTTTGCATATGCTGGAGATATTAAATGATCGAAAAACACAATTAGAAACTGAGGCTGAGAGAGCTTTTTCAAAATCACTCGGTGGCAGTTGTTCTACTCCTATTGGTGCACTTGCAGTGCTTTCAGGTGAAACGATTGAACTGAAAGTAATGTATGGTGAACAAGAAAAAGAAGGATATAAACAAATGGTGAAAAAGTGTAAAGTTTCACAGAGAAATGAAGTTGCAATAGAAATGGCAGAGCAGTTAAGGAGATTAATTTGAGCAGGAAGAAGGTTTATATAGTAGGTGTAGGCCCAGGCGACTGGCAGCTACTTACCCTAAAAGCAGAGCGTGTCATAAAGGACGCAGATGTTGTTGTCTATGATAGACTTGTCAGTCGTAAAGTAATATCCATGATAAATAAGCGTACTGAGAAAATATATGTTGGAAAAAAGCCTAATTTACACATTGTTCCTCAGGAGAGAATTAATGAAATATTAATTGAAAAAGCGAAAGAAAACAAAATGGTTGTCAGACTAAAAGGTGGAGATCCATTTGTTTTTGGTAGAGGGGCAGAAGAAATTTACGGTTTGGTAGAAAACGACATTCCCTTTGAAGTGATACCTGGAATTACATCTTCCATTAGTGTTCCGGCGTATGCGGGAATTCCGGTTACACACCGAAATGAAAGCGCCTCGTTCCATGTCTTTACAGGCCACTTTAAAGAAGGAGAGCCTGCTGAAAAACTGGATTTTGAAACGTTAGCAAAGCTTGAAGGCACCTTGATATTTCTTATGGGAATGAAGCATCTTTCTGATATTACGAAGGGACTGATTAAGAGTGGAAAGGATCCTCTAACTCCTGTAGCGGTCATTGAAAGAGGAACAATGCCCAGTCAAGCACAGTTGATAGGAAGGTTAGAAGACATAGCTGAAAAAGCGAAGTCGGGTGGCTTTAAACCACCTGCAATTATTGTTATCGGAGATGTTGTTTCTCATCAGGAAACATTATCGTGGTTTACGAATAGGCCTCTCTATGGAAAGTCTATTATGGTTACTAGAGCAAGAGCACAGGCGAGTAAACTGTCTTCTAAACTAGAGAATTTAGGAGCGAACGTGATAGAAGTTCCAACTATTTTTATTGATGAATGTGAGCTTTTAAAAGATGATATTTATAAACTGAAGAATTTGAACGAATATAGCTGGCTTATTTTTACCAGTGTAAACGGATTTGAGTTCTTCTTTAAAAAATTACTGGATAATAAAATTGACATTAGAAGTCTGGTGGGTTTAAAAATAGCTGCTATTGGAAAGGCGACAAAGAGTGTCATTGAACAGTCAGGGATAAAGGTAGACTTTGTTCCAAGCAATTACAATTCTGATGACATGATAAAAGAGTTACTTCCAAATCTAAATAAAGGGGAAAAACTATTATACATAAAAGGTGAATTGGCAAAGGGCATTCTCTGCAACAAGCTTTCTCAAAATGGTTTCTGTTGTGAGAGCCTTATCACTTACAAGACAATTTCTCAACCACTTGAAGAAAATGTGTTTGACAATGAAGTGGATGTGATTACCTTTACTAGCGCTTCAACGGTCAATTTTTTCTACGAGGCTTTAAGTGATGATAAAAAGCAGATGTATCTTGACGTTCCGTGCATTTGTATTGGACCAAAGACGAGAGAGTCAGCTGAAAAGAGAGGTTTTAAAAATATCACAGTCTCAGAGGAAGCTACTATAGATTCTGTGGTAAAGGCAGTAATTGATAACTTTGGAGGAAAAAATGGACATTAGACCGAGAAGGCTTAGAAAGAGTGAATCAATTCGAAAAATGATTCGAGAAACAAGAGTTTCTGCCAGTGATTTAATTATGCCGTTCTTTATTGTGGAAGGGACTGGAGTTAAAAGAGAAATTTCTAGTATGCCAGGCGTATATCAGCTTTCAATTGATAAATTCGTTGAGGAACTGAAAAAAGTGGAAGAATTGGGAATACTTGGCGTTATATTGTTTGGCGTTCCAAATAAAAAAGATGAGGTTGGTTCTGGTGCATATGACAGAGAGGGAATTGTACAGAGGGCGTTAAGAGAAGCTAAGCCAAAATTTAAGGACTTGGTATTCATAGCGGACGTATGTTTGTGCGAGTACACATCACATGGTCATTGCGGTCTGCTTGTAGGTGATAAAGTAGACAACGATTCTACGCTTCCACTTCTTGCTAAGACAGCAGTCAGTTTGGCAGAAGCGGGAGCAGACATAGTCGCACCATCGGATATGATGGATGGCAGAATAAACTTCATTCGAAAAGCGCTTGATGAAAATGGACATACCATGGTAAATATTATGGCATATAGTGTGAAGTATTCTTCAAATCTATACAGTCCTTTTAGAGATGCTGCAGACTCAGCACCTTCATTTGATGACAGAAAGAGCTATCAGATGGACTTTGCAAATTCAAAAGAGGCTCTTAAAATAGCAGAAATAGATTCTAAATCGGGAGCTGATTTTATTATGGTAAAGCCAGCTATGCTGTATCTTGATATCGTATCTAAAGTATCAAATAACATAAACTTACCAGTAGTTGCCTACAATATAAGTGGCGAGTACTCAATGGTAAAAGCTGCGGCAAAAATGAGATGGATTGATGAGAAAAAGGTTGTTGAAGAAACCCTCTTATCCATTAAGAGGGCAGGAGCTTCGCTTATCATTACCTATCACGCATTGGATTATGCTACATGGTTAAAGGAGGGTTCAGTTGCAAAATAACAAGTCAAAAACCTGGTTTGAAAAGGCTAGTAAAGTAATGCCTGGCGGAGTGAATAGCCCTGTGAGAGCATACAGGAGTGTGGACCTCACCCCTCCATTTATATCCTCTGCTAAGGGTTCAAAAATTAGAGACATTGATGGAAATGAATATATCGATTATGTTTCAACGTGGGGGCCGGCAATTCTAGGTCACGCTCATCCTGATGTTATTGAAGAAGTAAAAAATATCCTTGATGGTGGAACGAGTTTTGGAGCTCCAACAGTAGCTGAAGTAAGAATGGCTGAGATGATTTGTGAAGCTGTCACTTCGGTTGAAATGATAAGAATGGTAAGTTCAGGAACTGAAGCGGTCATGAGTGCAATAAGAGTTGCAAGAGGCTATACTGGTCGAGATTTAATCGTAAAGTTTGATGGATGCTATCATGGTCATAGTGACGGGCTTTTAGTAAAAGCGGGTTCAGGACTACTGACATACTCGTCTCCTGACAGCAGTGGCGTTCCAAGCGATTATGCGAAAAATACACTTATAGTGCCTTATAATGACATTGAGGCGCTAAGGGAAGTATTTGAGAAGTATGGAACTGAAATTGCAGCTATTGTAGTTGAACCGGTGGCAGCGAATATGGGAGTTATCGTACCAAAAGATGGATTTTTAAAAGGACTTAGAAAACTAGCTGATGATTATGGAAGTGTACTTATTTTTGATGAAGTAATCACGGGATTTAGACTTTCATATGGCGGTGCCCAGGAGTACTTTGGCGTAGAAGCCGATCTGACGATATTTGGTAAGATTATTGGTGGAGGTCTACCAGTTGGCGCATATGGTGGAAAGCGAGAAATAATGGGAGTGGTTTCACCACTTGGTTCTGTATATCAAGCGGGGACACTTTCTGGAAATCCGGTTGCAACAGCTGCTGGAATTAAGACACTTCAAATATTAAAAGAGAATAAAAATATTTATAAAGAGCTAGAGGAAAAGGCTGAATTTTTAGAGAAGCACTTTATGGATAGTGCTAAAAAACATAATATTCCACTTACTGTCAACAGAGTAGGGTCATTATTTAGTATCTTTTTTACAGATAAAGAAGTAGTTGACTTTAGTACAGCTAGTAGGGCAAACTCTGTAAGGTTTAAAAAATACTTCAAAGAAATGTTAGAAAGAGGAATTTATCTAGCACCATCTCCTTATGAGGCAGTATTCTTATCTATCTCACATAGTGAAATAGATCTTAAGAAAACAGCTGAAGCGATTGAAGAAGTTTTTTCTATCCTTTAAACATTGAAATATACGGCATCTAATAAAAATATTAGATGCTTTTTTTATGTATAAAATAATAACTATTTTGAAAATATTCTAAATAGGTTTGACATATAGATATCTATAGAATATAATCTATTTAGATATATATCTAAATAGAAAGGTAGTGATGTTTTGGTATTTGCAAATACATTTAAGGCGCTGTCAGATCCTGTTAGGCGTGAGATATTGACAATGTTGAAAAATGGGAAAATGTCTGCTGGTGATATATCTGAGAAATTTGATATGACAGGAGCGACCATTTCTTATCATTTAAAAATTTTGAAAAAAGCGGATTTGATTTTGGAGAGTAAAAAGAAAAACTATATATTCTATGAACTAAATACTTCGGTATTAGATGATGTCATGATTTGGATTTCAGAACTGAAAGGTGGAAAAGAAAATGAAAAATAGAGGGTTGATAATTATTACATCAATAGTGATTATAATCCCTATACTATTCGGGATTGTTTTGTGGGATAAATTACCTGAAGAAATAGCTATTCACTTTAACTCACAGGGGGAAGTGGATAATTATGGCAGTAAAGCTTTAGTTGTTTATTATTTTCCAATAATGATGTTATTTTTACATCTGTTTCTCATATTTATAAGTGGTAAAGATAATAGATTTGTAAAATTAAGTCCTAAATTAAAAAATGTAATTTTGTGGATTGTTCCGATTATTATTTTATTTGTGACAAGTTTGATTTATGCCAAAGCACTTGGTTATAATTTGAATATGATATTTTGGTCAGGATTGGTAATGTCGTTATTTTTGATATCAATAGGAAATTACATACCTAAATGTAAGCAAAATAGTATGATGGGAATAAGGAATCCATGGACACTAAAGAGTGAAGTTAATTGGAATAGAACACATAAGTTTACCGGAAGGCTTTGGGTTTTAGTTGGATTATTTCAAATGATATTTGTATTTATAAACTTTAATTCAAGTAAATCGTATTTGGTTTATTTTTTAGCTTTATTTATAGCTGTAGTTGTATTTGTCCCTAATATTTATTCGTTTTGGATATACAAAAAATCTAATTAAGAAGAAAGTCTATAATTTATTTATTGATTGTTCTCACAATCTAAGTTATAACCGTGTGCAATTCGACACGGTTATAAGCGAGATAGGATTAAACAGATTTACCATGACATCCAATAAAAATATAAAAATCTACCTATTCAAAAAGCGATATAATGAAAATATTATTGAGGCATATAATTTCTAAAGGTTTATATATAAGCCTCTTTTTTTTGTTAATTTAAATTTTTTAAAATTTGTTTGTTAACGCTAACTCTTGCGTTTAAAGGGGAAATGAAATAGCGGTATTTAAAAGCCTAAAAATAAAGTTTTTTTATCAATGATTAGGGGTAATTGGTAAATATTACTACAAAAAATTACTTAATTTTTACAAATGATAAAATTAAGTTAGATATTTCTACATTGTATAAAAGAAAGAGAGGTTTGTATGGGGAAATATTCAGATAAATTAACGAAAACTCAGCATTTAGAGATGTTTGAAAAAATGGAATTAGCTCGTTATTTTGATTTAGAGTTATCCAAGTTATATGCAAGGGGTTTGGTTCATGGAATGACACATTATTCAGTGGGAGAGGAAGCAGCTAATGTAGGAGTAATCTATCCTATGAAGAAGACGGATTTGCTTTACTCTAATCATAGAGGTCATGCTCAGACGATCACTAAGGGAATAGAGATCGATAGAATGATGGCTGAGATTTTAGGAAAATCAGATGGTCAGTGTAAGGGTCGCGGTGGCTCTATGCACGTATATAGCTTAGAGAATGGCAACATGGGTTGTAATGGAATTGTTGGAGGTGGTCACGGCCTTAGTACGGGTGCAGCACTGGCTCAGAAAATGAAGAAAACAGGAAATGTTGTTGTTTGTTGTATGGGAGAAGGAGCGACTAATGAGGGGAGTTTTCATGAAAATTTAAATATGACTTCCATCTGGAAGCTTCCTGTTATCTATGTTGTAATCAATAATCAGTACAGCATATCAATGGCACATGACAATTCAATGACAATAGATAAGGTTTCCGATAGAGCTTGCTCTTATAAGATTAAGAGTATTCACGTTGAAGATGGCAATAATGTTTTAGATGCCTATGATGCAATGTGTGAGGCTTTAGAACATGTAAGAGCAGGTAAAGGTCCGGTTTTAATAGAACTAATCACCTACCGTTGGTTTGGTCATTCAGCAAGTGATCCTGGTGCTTACAGGACAAAAGAAGAAGTGAAAGAATGGAAATTGAAAGATCCAAATAAGGCTTACCGAGAATACCTGATTAAGAAGAAAATAGCAAAAGAAAATAAATTAGACGAAATAACTGAAAGTGCAAAAGAAACCATTAATAAAGCGATTGAGTTTGCGAAAGCTTCTCCATTTTCGCCGATAAGTGTAGCATTTGAAGATAACTATGCAGATTAAGGAGGACGAAATGGAAAAGAAAATAATGACAGTTCGCGACGCGATTAAGCAAGCGATGGTTGATGAGATGAGAATAGACGAAAGCGTTTTCCTAATGGGTGAAGATGTAGGAATTTTTGGTGGTGACTTCGGAACCACCGTTGGAATGCTCGAGGAATTTGGACCGGAGAGAATCATTGATACTCCAATTAGTGAAGCGGCTATTTCTGGCTGTGCTGCTGGAGCTGCCTCTTGTGGTATGAGACCTATAGTGGATATGACCTTTATGGATTTTGTAACGATAGCTATGGATTCAATAGTAAATCAAGCGGCGCCGATGCGCTACATGCTCGGTGGGGAAGTTCAGGTACCTGTTGTTTACAGATGTGCTTCAGGAGCGGGAACTGGTGCAGCTGCTCAGCATGCTAAAGCACTCGAATCATGGTTCTGCCATATTCCGGGATTAAAAGTAGTGGTACCGGGCAATCCAAATGATATATACGGACTTTTAAGAAGTGCGATTAGAGATAATAATCCTGTAATCTATATCGAGCCAAAAGCACTTTTTGGTCGAAAAGGTGAAGTTGTTCTAGGAGAGGATAACATAATTCCAATAGGTGTTGGTGAGATTAAAAGGGAAGGAAAAGACGTTACTCTGGTTTCCTGGGGAAGAATGCTCGAGAGATCAGTTCAGGCGGCAGAAGAATTGGCAAAAGAGGGAATAGATGTTGAATTGGTTGATCCAAGAACTCTAGTTCCTTTAGATGAAGAACTAATCGTAAATTCTGTTAAAAAGACTGGTAAACTTGTCATCTGCCACGATTCATTTAAGACAAATGGCTTTGGTGGAGAGATCGCAGCAAGAATAGTTGAAAGTGAAGCATTTGACTTTTTAGACGCACCGATAATAAGACTCTCAGGAGCAGATACCCATATTCCTTCTGCTAAGAATTTAGAAGCGGCTGTCGTTCCTGATGTAGAAGACATAAAAAAAGCAATTATAAAAACTGTAAATCGAAAGTAGGAGGAAGATAGTGGAAAAGAAAACCATAGTTAGAGCAACTCCTGCGGCACGTCTTTTTGCTAGAGAAAACAACATAGATCTTTCTGAGGTGAAAGGGAGTGGTCCTAAGGGAAGAGTTCACAAGTCTGATTTGTTAGACTTAGGCTTTACATCCAGTTCAGGGATTAAAATGTCACCTTTAGTTAAGAGAATTGTAGAAATTGAAGGATTGCAATTAGATGGAATAGTTGGCTCTGGTCCTAGCGGAAGGATTATGAAGAGAGATATTATTCCTCTGCTAGATAAAGAAACACTCTCAGAAACTACTCATAGAAAGCAGAAACAAGACGGACAGGTTGAAGTAGTGGAAATGACTTCAATGCGAAGGGTTATAGCAAAGAGAATGACAGAGTCGTATCTTACAGCTCCAACTTTCATTGTGAATACAGATGTCGATATGACAAATATGTTGGCTATGAAGAAACAGCTTGAAGAGACGATAAAGGCTGAGACTGGAGTAAAACCTACAATTACCGATTATCTTTCTTTAGCATTAGTAAAAGCTTTAATACAGCATCCGTATTTGAATTCATCGTTAAGTGAGGATGGTACAAAAGTATATCTACACAAATATGTAAATTTAGCGATAGCAGTCGGTAGTGATGATGGACTTTTGGTACCTGTAGTTAACTCTGTCGATAAGATGAGTTTAAAAGAACTTGTAGTTGCAAATAGAAAGATGATTACAAAGGCTGTTGAGGGCAAATTAAAGCCTGATGAAATGTCAGGGTCAACTTTTACTGTGAGCAATCTTGGAATGTATGGAGTGGATAGTTTTCAGGCGATAATCAATCAACCAAATAGTGCGATTTTAGCTGTGAGTGCTACCAAGAAAAAACCTGTAGTTATAGATGATAATATCGTAGTGAGACCTATTATGACTCTTACGCTTACTGCAGATCATAGAATAGTTGATGGGCTCGAGGGAGCAAAATTTATGAAAACGCTTAAGGCCAATATAGAAAATCCTGTAGCGCTACTTATTTGATGGAGGAAAAAGATGGCAGAAAAAATTATTATGCCTAAGGCCGGAAGCGAAATGGTCGAAGGCGAAATTGTAAAATGGTTTAAAAAAGAAGGTGAACAGGTCAAAGAGGGAGAACTTTTACTTGAGATCGTAACCGATAAAGTAAATATGGAACTGGAAGCTGAGACTTCAGGAGTTCTCTTAAAAATACTTGCTAAGCCAGGTGACGTAGTTCCTGTAGTTAGTGTAATAGGCTGGATTGGTGAAGAAGGAGAAGAAATTCCGGAAGAAGAGACAGAACCTGAAGTTAAAAAAGAAAACAAAGTGGAAGACAAAGAGGAAGAAAAATCTCCAGTTCCAGTAGAAGTTAAAAAAACGGAAGAAAAACCGGCAGAAAAACGAAAAGGAGAATATGACGTTTGTGTTATTGGCGGAGGTCCTGCAGGTTATGTAGCGGCTATTAAAGCGGCTCAACTGGGTGGAAAGGTTGCACTAGTTGAAAAGGATGAAATTGGTGGAACTTGCCTAAACAGAGGTTGTATTCCAACTAAAGCTTATCTACATAATGCTGAAATTATCTTTAACATTAAAGATGCGGCAAGCAGGGGAATTAATCTAGAAAATACTTCATTTAAAGTTGATATGGATAAAACGGTTAAAGAGAAGAATAAAATAGTAAAGACGTTAACTGGTGGAGTAGGTGTACTTTTAAAATCTCATGATATTAAGGTTTTTAAGGGTGAAGCTAAGATCGATAAAGATAAAAAAGTAGTGGTAAGTAGCGGTGAAACGATAGATGCTGATAAGATTATTTTGGCAGGTGGTTCTAAGGCATATATGATTGATATACCAGGAATTGACAATCCGAAAGTACTTAATTCTGATCAAATCTTAGATTTAAAAGAAATTCCTGAAAAATTAGCGGTAATCGGAGGTAGCGTAATAGCTTGTGAATTGGGACAGGTATTCGCAGCTTTTGGCTCAGAAGTTACTATTGTAATTAGAGCGGATAAGATTATTAGAAGAATGGATAAGGATTTATCTCCCGTTTTGACGAAGCGATTTGAAAAAGATGGAATTATAATTTTAAATCATGCGAAACCTTTAGAAATAAAAAACAAAGGAAAGCAAGTTAAAATAGTAATTGATGGCAAAGAAGATCTTGTAGTTGATAAGGTTTTGGTGTCGACGGGAAGGATTCCAGATTTAAGTGCTGTTGAAAATTTGGATATAGAGATGGAAAAAGGAAGGGTAAAAGTAAATGACCGCATGGAGACTTCGATTCCAGGTGTTTATGCACCGGGTGATATCAACGGTATCAAAATGCTTGCTCACGCTGCATTTAGAATGGGTGAAGTAGCAGCAGAAAATGCTATGGGTCACGATAGAACATTTGATAGAAAGTCTATCCCGAATGTTATCTATACAATACCTGAGGTGGCAAGTGTCGGTCTAACAGAAGAGGAAGCAAAAGAAAAGTATGATATAAAGATTGGTCGTTTTAATTTTGGTGCTAATGGTAGAGCTTTAGCTGCGGATAGCAGGGAGGGCTTTGTCAAGGTGATTATGGACACAAAATATCACGAAATACTCGGAGTTCACATTATTGGTCCTTCGGCATCTGAAATTATTAATGAGGCGTCAACTTTTATTCAATCAGAATTTACCATTGAAGATGCAATTGAAGTGATTCATGGACATCCGACTTTCTCTGAAGCTTTATATGAAGCTTGTACTGACTGTTTAGATATTTGTATACACGCTCCTAAGAAGAAGGTATAATCGTGCTGTATTTAGAGCCGAACAGCAACGATCCGGCTTTCAATATTGCCTTTGAGGAATTTGCGTTTAGAAAGATAGCAGACAGAGATGATGTATTTATTCTTTGGATAAATAAACCTTGTATAGTAGTTGGTAAAAACCAAAATACGGTTGAAGAAATCAATCAAAAATACTGTGATCAGAACAACATCAAAATAGTCAGGCGAATCAGTGGTGGAGGTGCTGTTTATCACGATTTAAATAATTTGAACTACACTATTATTTCAAGTGAAGATAGCAGTGCAGGATTTGATTTTAATTCCTTTAGTATGCCTGTGATTGAAACTCTAGCAGAGATTGGTATTAAGGCTACATTTAGCGGAAGAAATGACATAATTATCGGTGATAGTAAATTTTGTGGTAATGCTCAGTACATTAAGAAAAATAGAGTGATGCACCACGGGTGTATACTCTTTGATGTTGATCTTACTGTTTTAAGTAGGGCGCTAAAAGTTTCAAAAGACAAGATAGAGTCAAAAGGTAAAAAGTCTGTACGAAGTAGGGTTACTAATATCAAAGAACATCTTAAGGATACGTCATTGACAGTAGAGGATTTTAAAAATCTTTTGAAATCTTATATGAATAAACACTATCATATGACGGATTATCATTTGACTGATTTGGAACTGGAAGAGGTACAAAAAATCAAGGCCAGTCGAAATGACTCTTGGGACTGGGTATATGGTGAAAATCCTGAATTTACCATTAAACGCAGTAGGAGATTTGAAAGCGGCAAGGTGGAAGCTCAGATACTGGTAATAAAGGGCATTATTGAGAACATTAAGTTCTACGGTGACTTTTTTGGTGTAAGAGATGTGGATGAGCTGGCAAAAAAACTAAAAAATGTGAAATATGAAGCTAAAAGTGTGAAATCGATTCTTGAAAAGCAGGATATATCATCCTATTTCATGGGTTTAAGCACTGATGATGTAGTTGATGTCATTGTCGATTAGAACACTAAAAAGTGGTATATTAATGGTATAGTAGATTTCTACTATGCCATTTTCATTACAGTAGTAGAATGTTATAGAGGAATTGGATATTGTGAACTTTCAAAAAAACATTAAATGGTGTAGAATTAAGTTGTCTTATTTTCAAATTTAACAATCGGGAGAATACATACGAATGAGAATTTTGTGGGAGTTATTTTCAACATTCTTTAAAATAGGAATAGTGACTTTTGGTGGCGGTCTCGCCATGATACCACTTATTGAAGAGGAAATAGTTGAACGAAAAGCATGGGTTGAACAAGAGGATATATTAAATATATTTGCTGTCGCCCAGACAATACCTGGTGCTATAGCGATTAATACAGCTACCATGGTTGGTTATAAACTGAAAGGTAAAAGAGGTGCTGTTGCTGCAACCTTTGGTGTTGTTCTTCCGTCTTTTATTATCATACTTTTAATAGCTACATTCACTCATAACATAGATGCTTATCCTGTTGTTGGAGCTGCTTTTGAAGGAATAAGTGGAGGAGTAGTCGCACTTATCTCTTTAGCGGTAATAAAGATGATAATAAGGATTGATAAAACAATTAAAACATTCTTTATCATATTTGTTTCCTCCATGTCGATTTTATTATTTGATTTAAATCCAATTGTTGTAATTATGATATTTATTTTCTTTGGGATAGTAGATTACATTGTTACCCATAAAAACATGAAAGAGGATGTGGACAATGATTAAGCTATTTGAACTATTTTTTGTATTTATTAAAGTGGGAGTATTTGGCTTTGGTGGTGGATATGGAATGATCTCGATTATACAAGCTTCCATGTTATCAAGACAGTGGCTCACTGGAACAGAATTCATAAGGATAATAGGTATTGCAGAGATGACTCCTGGTCCTATTGGTATAAATGTTGCAACGTATGTAGGCTACAAGGTTTCAGGAGTTACTGGCTCTATACTCGCCACTCTAGGAGTTGCACTTCCCTCTATGTTAATACTCATATTCATTTCTGGATTCTTATTTAAAAACTATAATCATCCAATGATGATAAAGATCTTTTCATACTTGAGACCGGCTATCATAGGCGTTATTATTGCTGCGCTAATTAAACTATCGGAAAAGATATTCTTTGTTCAAGGAGTCGAATTTGAACACTTCAGTATATTTTCTTCTATCAAAATAATAAGTTTATTTACCTTCGGTGTAATAATGTTTTTGGAATTCGGTACGAAAAAGAGAATACATCCTGTTCTATATATAGCTTTAGCTGCAGTAATAGGAATAGGTGGGATGTACATTAATGTTTAAATAAAATTATAACTGGGAATGTTTTGTTATCAATGTCAGGAAACAGCTAGGAATACTGGTTGTACGATGAGAGGGGTCTGTGGTAAGACAGAAGAAGTTGCGAATCTTCAGGATTTACTTATATATGTATCAAAGGGTATTGCTGATATTGTGGTTAGAAGCAAACTTGATATAGGCAAGTATCCTACACTAAATCACGAGATTTTAAATAGTATTTTTATGACAATAACAAATGCTAATTTTGATGAAGTTGCTATAAAGAGACAAATTGAAAAGATGATTGATATGAGAGAAGAGCTGAAAAAAGAGGTCTGTCTTGATGATTTTCATGCTGCATCTACGATAACGATTGATGAATATGAAAATTTATCCGATAAATCTTCAAATATAGGTGTTCTCTCAATGAAAGACGAAAACATAAGGTCACTGAGAGAACTCGTAATATATGGCCTTAAGGGAATGGTAGCATATACAGAGCATGCTAGTAATGTTGGAAGGCACGACTTAGATATAAATGCGTTTGTGTATGAAGCTTTAGCTGCTACACTTAATGATACATTAGGCTTAGAGGAACTGCTTGCACTAGTTCTCAAAACTGGAGAATACGGAGTTAAGGCTATGGCACTACTAGACGAAGCTCACAATGATAGGTTTGGTGTTCCGGGAATTAGTAAAGTAGATATAGGAGTAAGAAAAAATCCGGCAATCCTTATCTCGGGACACGATTTGACTGACCTTGAGCAGTTACTAGAGCAAACAAAAGGAACAGGGGTTGATGTATATACTCACTCTGAGATGCTTCCAGCTCACTACTATCCAGCATTTAAAAAGTATGACCATTTGGTTGGGAACTATGGTAATGCTTGGTGGAATCAGTTGAAAGAGTTTGACACTTTTAATGGACCAATTTTATTTACAACAAATTGCATCGTTCCGCCTAGAAAAGAAGAGATAAGAAAAAGAATTTTTACTACCGGTTCCTCTGGATATCCGGGATGTAAACATATATATCCTGATAAGAACGGAAAAAAGGATTTCTCCGAAATAATTACTATGGCAAAGGAACTTCCTTCACCTATAGAAATAGAAAGTGGAACAATCACAGGAGGATTTGCTCATAGACAGGTAATCGCCTTAGCGGATAAGATAGTAGACGCGGTAAAATCAGGGTCAATAAAGAAGTTTTTCGTTATGGGTGGCTGTGATGGAAGAATGAAGTCTAGAGAGTATTATACGGAGTTTGCTAAAAAGTTACCCAAAGATACTGTTATCATGACTTCAGGATGTGCTAAATACAGGTATAACAAATTAGAACTTGGGGATATAAACGGGATACCAAGGGTGCTTGACGCAGGACAGTGCAATGACTCCTACTCACTTGCAGTAATTGCTTTAAAGCTTAAAGAGATATTTGGTCTTGAAGATATCAATGATTTACCGATAGCATTTAATATCGCTTGGTACGAACAAAAGGCGGTAATAGTGCTTTTAGCTCTTCTCTACCTTGGAGTTAAGAATATTCATTTAGGGCCGACGATACCAGGATTTTTGTCACCTAATGTAGTAAAAATACTAGTTGATAAATTTGGTATTTCTCCAATTGGAGAAGTTGATGATGATATAAAATTATTCATGTCTTAAATTTATATTTAAATAATTCTTATAATAAAAAAACAGCTCCTTAATTGGAGCTGTTTAAAATACATTATTCTATAGGAATGAAAAATTCGACTCTTCTATTAGCTTGCCTTCCTGAAGGATTGTCAGAACCATCACTATTCTCATTTGGTGCTACAGGCATACTTTCTCCAAATCCCTGAGCTACTACATTAGATTTAATGTTTAATTCAATAGCATAATCTTTTACCGTTTTAGCCCTATTCTCTGATAATTCTTGGTTATATTCATCAGTTCCAATTGAATCTGTATGACCATGTACTTCAATTGAATTTATGTTCAGTTCATTAACAGTTTTAACTACATTCTTTATAACTTCTTTTCCCTCTGGTCTCAAATCAAACTTGTCAAAGTCAAATAATACAGAATCATCAAATACTATTCTTATACCACAAATATTACTTCTTTTAAGTTTTTCTAATGTAGGAAGTTTACCTATCAAAGGAACTTTAGCAAGAGGTTTTGCATCTACAGTTATACTTTCATCACCTTTTGTAATCATTGCCTTTCCATTGGATATTATTATTTGTAGTTCTTCACTTGTAAACTGAGCTTCGTCTTTTGAATAAATTAAAGAGTAATTAGGTCCCTCATATGTGCCTTCTCTTTCATTTGCAACGACAATACTCTCTTTTTCATCTATGTAAGTACCACTTCCATCAGCGTCTCTGGTAATAACAATTCCTTTATTAGTGTCAGTTATAGTTCCATTACCATCTGCATCAACGACAGCTGTTACACCATCTTTATTTAAGACTCCCGAGCCATCTCCACTAACGACAGCAGTAGTATCTCCAGAAGATAATACGCCTGATCCATCTGTGTTAACTACACTACTACCTTCGTCTGTGTTAGTAACACTTGAATCCCCGTCTGTTACAAGAAAATCCGACACATAAGCAATCTTTCCGTTTTCACATGTAGCTGGTTTAACAGAAACTCCTGGTATGTCTTTAATTTTTTCTTCAATTGCTTCTAGAACATTTTCCTGATCTTCAGAGTAACTTGGTATAGTAGGAACCTCCACTATAGGTATCGCAGGGATCTCTCCAAGTTGATATCCAGGAACTTGAAAGCTTGACTTATCTTCATTTGAAGAATCTTCAGATGAATCCTTGTCATCTTCTTCGTCATTAACTTCCACCTTTGTTTTGTCAATCTCCACACTACCTTCTGAAGTATTGACAGACACTTCACCTTTCTCACCATCAACTTTTACACTAGTATCTCCTGTCTCAACTTCAACTTCTTTTGATGAACAGCTTGATACAAATATAAGCGTCAATGCCAATGCCAATATAACAATGATTTTTTTCATAAAATCCTCCTAACTTTATATAATATAGTTCTACCTCTAATAATTTTTTTTAATCATCATCTTTAAAGTCTTTTCAAGTCAGAGATGAAAATAGTCTTCTTATTCTGTAAATATCTACATTTAATAGTGTTACTATTCTCATATAGCCTGACATGAATCTTCGTTTACTTGAGACTTTTAAAGCAGTTTAATACTATTTGAATCGATTTCTACAATTCGTTCTTTTTTCATTTTATTTAATTCTCTTGACACGGCACTTCTGTCAGCCGATATGAAGTCTGCAAGTTCTTGTCTATTAAATGGAATCCAGATTTCTTTGCTGTCCTTTGCTTTAAACAAGTATATATATGATAGTAATTTATCTCTTAATTTTCTTTGTGATAATATGAACATTTTTTTATTTAGAAAGATATTGTCTTCAGCAACGACTTTTAGCATATTTTCCATAACTTTATATTTTTTTGTGTGATTACAGTGTATTTTATCTGTGCAAGCTCTTGGTATGTCTAGGAACATAACCTTTGTTTTTTGAACGCATACATATTCAAATGATTTAAGTTGCATTCCTGAGCAAGCAAAGACCTCTCCCATACTATCACTAGGATATAAACGTCTTATCAAGTTGATATTCCCATCCGATTTTATTACGTTGAAATCAACAGATCCCTCAAGAATTATCCCCATTCTATCAATATTTTCATCACAATCAAATATGAATTCATGTTCATCAAAGGTTTTGGTTTGACCATTTAGGCAAGCTATTATTTCTTGATAATCGAATGGATTAATATCTTCAAAAAGCCGTGATTTTGAAAAAACTTTTTGTATGTTTAAATCCATATATTTCCTCCTGATGTTGCATTAGCAACAGACAACTTTTACATAATAGACTATACTAAAAGCATAGTTATAATAGGGTAATTATAGTATAACATAAAAGATACTTGAGTATATAGGAGGAATGTTATGAAAAGAGTTCCAGGACATGAATTATTAGCCAGACTGGGAAAGAAGAGACTTAGACCAGGTGGAGTTGAAGCTACAAATTGGTTACTTGAAAAGGGAGAATTTTCTACTGAAAAAAATGTGTTAGAAGTTGCCTGCAATATGGGTACGACACTACTTGAGATTGCTAATAAGTATGGCTGTACGATAACTGGTGTAGATATGAGTGATGAAGCTCTTGAAAAAGCGAAAAGAAATGTAAAAAATGCAAATTTAGAAGATAAAATAAATTTATTAAAAGCGGATGCTAAGAGTTTACCTTTTGAAGATGAGACCTTTGATATCGTTATCAATGAGGCAATGCTTACGATGCTGAGCAATAAAGACAAGGAGAAAGCTCTCAGAGAATATTATAGGGTCCTAAAAAAAGGAGGAGTTCTACTAACCCATGATATCAATGTAGTGGGTGGCGTTCCAAAGGTTTTGAGTATTTTAAGGAAGGTGATACATGTACCGGCAGTTCCTCTTAAAGAATCAGATTGGATTACGCTTCTAGAAAAAGTAGGTTTTATTAATATCAAAGATAAGACTGGCGAGATGACTCTTATGAGTGATGAAGGAATGATTAAAGATGAGGGTGAAGAGGGTATGAAGCAAATACACGAAAATGCGAGTAAAGATTCAAACTATGAACAGTTTTATCAAATGAAAGAGTTTTTTGAAAAATATAAAGATAAACTATATTACATAGTATTTTGTAGTAGAAAATAGGATAGAAAAATATGATTAAAAAATCAGAAATATATAATTTGATAGAAAGTATTGACATACCCACCGGACAAGTTATAAGTCAGAGTATCATAAATGATGAAAACATTGACGTAACTCAGTATGGATTTTATAGGAATGAAATCATCAGCTATGAGAGATCTGGATTTGATAAGATTTACATTCCTATAAAAGGGACACTAAAAATAAAAATTAAAGATGATAGTGGTGAAAAACTACATACGATAAGTCCGTTTGACTTCATGTTTGTAAATGAAGGAATACTTAGAGAGATAGAAAGTGATGATGACTATGTAATAGTAATGATTACGATAAAAAGGAGAGAAACTATGCTTAAGAATATTGAGAAGGGAAAACTGTTTAAACTTAATGAAGCGATTTCGTATCAAGAGGACAAAATAGCAACAAAGACACTCGCTAGTGATGAAAAATTAGTTATGACACTACTAGCATTTGATGGTAAGCAGGAGCTTTCTACTCACAGTGCGCCAGGAGATGCCCTAGTTATAGCACTTGAGGGAGAAGCTAGAATTGATTTGGATGGAACGGAACACATATTAAAACACGGTGACAGTCTTATCATGCCGGCGAATTTACCACATGCTGTATATGTAGAAAAAAACTACAAAATGTTACTGATCGTATCTAAATAATAGTAAATAAACAATTAAAAGCTGATAAGTTTTGCTTATCAGCTTTTAATTTGGTTAAAGGTTTTATCGATAACCATTTTTTTCAAGTTTTTGAGGAATTTTTGATTAATAGAATATTATTCTATTAGTGACTTTATCAGTTTTTTAACAGTATGTCAATCATAATATTAAATTTTTTATAAAAAAATACAAACTAATTAATTCACAATATGTATCTATCATATTATTTATTGTAGTATAATGTATTGTAAGAGAGGGATTTGATTATGAGAAAAGATTATATTAGCTGGGAAGATTACTTTATGGCAATTGCAAGTTTGTCTGCTATGAGAAGCAAAGATCCTGTTACTCAGGTAGGTGCTTGTATTGTTGATAGAGATCATAAAATTGTATCCGTAGGATATAATGGCATGCCTTACGGGACCGAAGACATAAGTGCAAACTGGTCAAAAGACGGCAAGTGGGAAGACACGAAATACCCTTATGTATGCCACGCTGAGTTAAATGCGATTCTAAATAGTCCTCGTTCTGTTAAAGGATGCATAATATACGTTACTCACCATCCTTGCAACGAGTGTGCAAAGGCCATTGTCCAGTCTGGGATATCAGAGGTTATTTTTAATAATGATAAAGAGGGAAAGGAATCTGATGTTGCAAAGATAATACTTGATAATGCAAATATCAAAGTAAAGAAGCATAGAGCAGATTTTAAAAACATTGGGATTAGATTATAAATTATTCTGAATAAAGGATTAACATGAAAAAAGCTAAAATTATATTTTTGGTATTTGCGATTATACTCGTATATTTTTTGGCAAATATGTTCGAAATTTACAATTATAGTTTTATTGATGAAAAACAAGTATCAGAGGTTGGTATTGTCCTAGGAGCTGCTTCTTATAATGGTGAGGTATCGAGAGTTTACGAAGAGAGGCTCAATCATTCTATTGAGTTATATAACGAGGGATATATCGAAAAAGTTATTGTCACCGGTGGTGTTTCTGGAGAAGATGAAATATCAGAAGCTGAGGCTGCATATCATTATCTCACCTTACAGGGGATACCGAAAGAGGATGTCATTTTAGAAGATAAGTCCACAACCACAGAAGAAAATTTATTGAACTCGAAATTGATAATGGAGCGTAAAGGATATACGGAATCTATCATTATAAGTGATCCTCTTCATATGAAAAGAGCAATTTTACTTTCTGATTATTTGGAATTGTCATCGCATAGTTCACCTACTAAAACATCAAGGTATATATCGTTTAGCACAAAGATGCCATTCCTTATTAGAGAGACTTTTCTGTATATCGGTTATAAATGGTATAATTTTTTTAGGGGGATATTTTAAGAAATGAGGTTTGAAGAAAAAAAGATTGTTTTAAGTGATGGAAGAGAGGCAGAACTTAGAAGCCCGATCACTTCTGATGCTCTGAAAGTAATCAATTTCTTTGAAAAATGTTGTGGGGAAACGAACTATCTTTTACGATATCCGGAGGAAGTAGACTATACGGAAGAGGAAGAGAGAGATATTTTAGATGATTATATGAAATCAGAAGATAAAGTTATGCTTGCCTGTTTCATTGATGAAAAACTTGCAGGCATTTCTTCTATAGTTTTTAATCATAAAATCAAAACCAAGCATAGAGCTTCTATTTCAATAGCTTTGTTAAAAAAGTATTGGGGTTTATCTATCGGTTCTCAGATGATTGGAGAGCTTATAGACTTAGCTAAAAAGAGAGGTGTCTTGCAAATGGAACTGGATTATATAGAAGGTAACGAAAGGGCGAAAGCGCTATATGAGAAAATGGGTTTTGTAGAAGTTGGAGTAAAACCAAATTCTATAAGACTAAAAAATGGAAAGCTGCTTAGTGAGATATCTATGATTAGGACTTTGTAATAAAAATAGTATTTGTTAGATTACGCTTGACTGTGTCCTGAGGTACTGGTTTAAGCTATATTTAGGAGGTAATGATATGTTTATTAAAGAAGTTGTAGGTAAAACGGGTCTGACAAAGAAAGCTGTAATATACTATATCTCAAAAGGACTTATTTCTCCTGAAACACTTGAAAATGGCTATAGAAATTTCAGTAAAGAGGATATTGAAAAACTTGAAAAAATATCGATTCTCAGGTCACTTGGAATAGGTATACAGGATATAAAGGAAATTATATCCAGTAATAGTAATGAGATTCTACAAAAAATATCTGTACAAAAAGAAATTGAAAATGAACTTGAGGCTAAAAAACAAAATATAATAAAGTCTCTATGTGAAGGAAAAAAACTGGAGGATGTTAAGAAAGAAATTGAGACACTCAATGCAAAGAAGAGTATCTTAGAGAGAATGCTCGATTCTTTTCCGGGATATTATGGAAGATTCATTAGTTTATATTTTTCAAGATTTTTAAATGAACCAGTAGAGAGCGAAGAGCAGGAAAAGGCACTTTCAGACATGATAGATTTCTTAGATAATGTACCTGAGTTCAATATGCCTGAGGAGCTACAGGAATACCTATTTAAGATGACTGAAAATGTAGGAATTAGTCAGATTGAAGGTATGATTGACAAGAAAATGGAAGTGATAGAAAACTATGAAGAATTTATAGAAGAAAACAAAGAGATTCTTTGTACTTATCTTGAGTTTAAAAAGACAGAAGAATATAAAAACTCTAAAGCATATAGAATAATGGAATACATGAAAGAATTTAATGCTACATCAGGATATAACGATATTTTTATTCCACTGATGAAGAAACTCAGTAAATCTTACCTTGAACACTATAAAAAAATTGAAAAGGCAAACGAAAAATTTTTGGAGAAATATTCAGATTACTTCTAGAACAGTCTGAACTTGTATTTTGATTGGAGGTATAAGTGATGAAAAGAAAGCTAGGTGTATTAATTATAGTTGTTCTGCTTGTTGGTTTAGGGATTTATTTCTACACTACTAGTAATGACAAGGATGCTTCGATAATAAATCCCTATACTCAGGAGTATGTGAGCGGACAGGGAAATATTAAGGGAGATGTTGATATAGAGAAGTATAAATCTATCAGTAAAAAGTTTGATATAGGTGCGGACGAAAATGGCTATGCCGTTTTTAAGGATCCATATGTGGCTTTTGATGAATTTGAAAATCTTTATTCTAAAGGAATAGAAGCTACAAAGAAAGAGTTTAATCTAAAACCTATAACAAAGGATAGATTTCAACTTTATAAGTCATATGGTTGGCGGATTACAGAAGGTACTTATGAGGAGCGGGAACAGGCAAGATTTGTAAGTGAATTTTTGGACATTTACGAAAACAGTTTTACTGAGCGATAAAATTATTATTTTAAAGTACCTAGAAATTGTTTGTAAAAATCTTTCTGATGGTGTAAAATTTAGTATGGAATCAGATATAATATTAATAGATTATAAACGTGATTCTTGTTGGTATAACTAGGATTGAAGTGAAAGGATTAAAAATGAGTTTAGTTGGAAAAAAAGCTCCTGATTTTAAAATGGGAGTGGTAAACGGAAAAGGTAATGAGTTTTCAGAAGTATCTTTATCCGATTACCAAGGTAAATGGTTAGTATTATTCTTCTATCCACTTGATTTTACGGATGTTTGACCTACTGAAATAAAGGCGTTTTCAAGCGATGTTGAAAAATTCAAAAAGCTTAACGCTGAAATTCTCGCAGTTAGCGTAGACAGTGTACACTCACATAAAGCGTGGGTTAATAGTTCATTAGGAGAGATTAATTATCCACTTGCAGCAGATATGACTAAATCTGTTTCCAAGAAATATGGAGTACTATTTAAAAAAGAGGGAGTTGCATACAGAGGTTTATTTATCATAAATCCTGAAGGAGTTGTCGAATATACTGTAGTTCATAACCTAGATGTAGGTAGAAATACAGAAGAAACTCTTAGAGTGTTAAAAGCACTACAATCAGGAGGGCTTTGCCCGATAAACTGGGATGAAGGCGACGCTCATTTATAAGTAGTGAAATTGAGTAATAACGTATAAAAAATCGTTTTTCTATGGACGTAGATGTCTTAGATTAACGATTTTTTTTATTTAAAAAATGTTATAAAACAAAAAAACTCGATACCCGAGTTTTTCTAAATCTACACACGTAGATTTAGTCCCAAAAGGGCGAATACATTAAATTGTCATTTGAACTCGTAGTGTAATTTATTAGGATTGTAAAACAATTCCAGTAATGAAAAATATTGAGCGAGAAGTACACATCATAAAAAACAAGATAAAATAAAATACAGCTCCGGGACATAACTTAAATATAGATAAGTTAAAAGAAGCCGTACCAAAAGGAGTACTTGTTTTAGATTGGATTGATGATGTTATGGATAGGATATATTTTTATGATAAAAATGAGATTGAGATAGTTTGGAAATTTAAAGAAGGTGAGAACAGAAATGAATAATAAAGATGAAATTATGATTGTCAATCAGGAAGTTCTTATAAATAAGATTTATACAATTAGAGGGAAAAAAGTAATGCTTGACTTTGAACTTGCGGAGATTTACGGATATGAAACCAAGAGATTTAACGAGCAAGTAAAAAACAATATTGAAAAATTCGACGATGATTTTAGATTTCAACTTACGAAAAATGAATGGGAAAGTTTGAGGTCGAAAATTTCGACCTCAAAATCTGACACGGGTTCTGGAGGAAGAAGGTATCTGCCCTATGCTTTCACAGAGCAAGGAATATATATGTTGATGACGGTTCTTAAAGGGGAACTTGCGGTAAAACAAAGTAAAGCTCTCATTCGTACATTTAAACAAATGAAAGACTATATATTAGAAAATCAAGGTTTAATTGGTAAAAGAGAGTTTTTACAGCTTTCCATGCAGATTACCAGCAATGTCGTAGAAATACAAGATTTAAGACGAAATTTAAGAGGTGTGGAAGAACAGGTCGCGGAAGTGATGGACGCCTTGGGTAATGTTGTGCATAAATCCGAGCTGTCCGAGTTGATTCTTGAACTTAGTCACCCACAACTAAAATATGGATTTTTACTATTAAATGGACAACCAATCGAAGCAAATCTTGCTTATAAGGATATTTACAGAGTAGCGAAAAAGAGTATTTATATTGTAGATAATTATATAGGTGTTAAAACGTTGGTGCTCTTAAAAGATATAGATCCATCGGTAGAAATCATTATCTTTAGCGATAATATAGGAAAAGGACTTCATACTATTGAATACCAAGATTTTCACAGAGAATATCCTCAAGTAAATATCAAGTTTCAAAAATCTGGCAGGGTATTTCATGATAGGTATGTTATCATTGATTGGAATACAAATAATCAGAGGATGTACCACTGTGGAGCATCTTCAAAAGATGCGGGGGAAAGAATAACGACCGTATCAGAAATAGCTGATGAAATGATTTATACGGATTTGATAAATAAACTTTTGAAGAATCCTAAATTAAAGTTAAAATAAAAATAAGTACATGAATTGGTGGTGAAAAAATTTTGGATAAAAACCTTATATCTATTTATAAGCTCAAATCGGATATTGAAAACATGAAATATTTTTCGATATTTCTTAATCGAGGGGAAGAGGCTCAATTAAGAAATCTAGAAAGTAAATTAAAGGAAATGATAATACAAGTAGAAAATTTTAATGATAGATTTTCAGATTTTGGTTGGTGTGCATACGATAGTATGAGTATCGATTTAATCAAGAATGTTAATGATGAATTTGAAAAAAATGGATTTGAAAGTGCAGAAAATATTTTAGTCGACTATTATAAATCAGATGTTGCCGAAGTAGTACACTGGATAAAAAATAGTTCGAAAGCATTTTCGGATAGGTATGAATTATTACAATTATTTTTCAAAAATCATTTTGACGAAACGTATTATGCGAGTGTTCTTTTAGGATTAATTATAGTTGACGGTGCTGTAAATGATTTTACAAAAAGTAAGGGATTTTTTGCTGAAGGGACGAATGTTGACGCATGGGACTGCCTTGTTGGATGTAGTGATGCATTGACAAAACTTCAGAAAATATTTAATAAAAATCGGACGAAAACCAATTTTGAGACTATAAAAACACCATATAGAAATGGAATTCTTCATGGCCGAGATTTAAACTATGCGAACGAATATGTTTCTTGCAAATTAGTGGCTTTAATGTTTGCTGTTGCAGATTGGATGAAAATGAAAAATAGTGAAGAAAGTAGAAAAGAGGACTACAATAAGTCTATAAATTCCCCGCCAACAAGAGAACTATTAAAACGTATAAAACGTAATAAAGAAATTCGACGTGAAATAGAATCATGGCAAAAAAGAATTGTATGTATTGGAAAAGATGTTCCTAAGTGTGGAAGTTTACAAGAATACGCAGAATATCCATATATTGGGATTATTATTAATATGATAGATGCTTGGAAGACTGAAAATTACGGAGGACTATCAACATATTTAAAACGAATGTTCTCTGTAGCTTTATCTGATGGGAAAAGAGCAGGAGAATGTAGAGAGATTTTTAAAAGTAAAAAATTAATCTCCTTTGAATTAATGGAAATTGAAGAAAGAGGATGTGCTTTATCAAAGATAGTAGTAAAAGTAAGGTGGCAAGAAAACGAAAAAATAAAAGAAACGGAGTTAGTTTTTGGTTGTGTCTATCAAGGAGAAGAAGAGCAAAATGAAGTTGCGGTTCCTTGGAGAGAGAATGGAGAATGGGTTATTGTTCCTTGGGATATACAAGGTTTATACTCATTGTAAGAATTTATAAAAATATGTATCTGATACTTGACACAGAGGCGTAATTTATTAGGTTGTAAAACTTAAAAGATATATTGTTTTTTTAGAAGAAAATAAAAAAGAGATTTAAAAAATCAAAAGTAGAAAAAGGAATTTAATATACCTAATAAAAAAAGATAAATAATCTATATTGATAGGAGGAAATGTGGGACAAAAAAATTTAAAAGTGGTATTAGAATTAAGAGATGATTTAGAAGAAAAAGAACGAGAAGAGGTTATAGCGTATATTGAAAAATGGAAAAATAAATTTAGAATAGAGAAAATAGATGACGTAACTTATTGCAGAAAAGGAGATAATAAAAACTATGGTGATGATTTTGGAGATGTAACATTTTTCTTTCATCAAATGGGAGATGTAAAACAATATTTCAAAAAATTAGAATTAATAAAAATACAATCAGGAAAAAAATATGTTACAGTCTAATAAATATAAAACGGTGTTGTTTTATCTTTCGATTTAAAAATCAAAGATTTAGAAAAATATTATTCTAATGCTTCTCCTAAAAAAGCTTATTCAGTTATCAAAAAAATTTTAGATAAAAAGGATTTCAATCTTTAAAAGGTAGTGGTTATTTAAATAAAAATATAAATAATCTACAAACATTCAAATTTCTTGACAGACTTTGTTATTAAAAATAAAAAGAGATAGAAAGAACTTATTATGGTTTGAGGTAATGAAATTTATTAAAGCTATAAAAAGTAAAAAAACCGGAAACAGGTTTAGATATATGATATGATTTATTGATAAATATTTTTTATGAGAGGAAGAAAAATGAAACAATCTAAGTATCAAGATCTAAACTCTAAGATTATTGATAGATGGATAGATGAAGGTTGGAAATGGGGAATACCGATTGAGCATGATGTTTTTGTTGATGCTTTAAGTGGTAAGTGGGATGTACTTCTTACCAATACGAAAAAAGTTCCTCATGACTGGTTTGGGAACTTAAAGGGAAAGAAATTACTAGGCCTTGCATCAGGAGGAGGTCAGCAAATTCCTGTATTTAGTGCTCTTGGAGCGAAGTGTACGGTTTTCGATTATTCTGATAAGCAGCTTGAGTCTGAAAGGATGGTTGCTGAAAGAGAGGGGTATGAAGTTGAACTGATAAAAGGCGATATGACTGAGCCTCTGCCGTTTGAGAATGATAGCTTTGACATAGTATTTCATCCTGTGAGTAATAGTTATATTGAAGAGGTAGAACCGGTATTTAAAGAATGTTATAGAGTGCTTAAAAAAGGTGGGATTCTTCTCTGTGGACTTGACATTGGCATTAACTACATAGTTGATGAAAAAGAGGAGAGAATTATAACAGGACTTCCCTTTAATCCACTTAAAAACAAGAAGAATATGGAACAGATAATGAAGTATGATAGTGGATATCAGTTCTCTCATACTGTATCAGAACAAATAGGAGGTCAGTTAAAGGCTGGATTTGTTTTAACCAATGTAGAAGATGATACCAATGGAGAGGGAAGACTTCATGATCTTGGAATACCTAGTCATATTATGACGAGAGCGGTTAAATTATAAAAAAAAAACAAAATAATATTTTGATATTTATTGACATTGTACGGGATATCCCGTACAATTTATTTATATCAATAAATAACGTATGTTATATTCTGTTTTTAGGAGATAGTGATGAAAAAAGTAGCAATTATTATGGGAAGTGATAGCGATCTACCGGTACTTGAGCCGGCTTTTGACATTTTGAAACAATTTAATATATCGTTTGAAGTTCACGTTTACTCAGCTCATAGAACTCCAGAGACGGTACTTGAGTTTTCAAGAAATGCTTATTCGAATGACATTGGCGTGATAATAGCAGCAGCTGGTAAAGCGGCACATCTTGCTGGAGTGATAGCTAGTCATACAGCTGTGCCGGTAATAGGAGTTCCGGTTAAAAGCTCTACACTCGACGGTATGGACGCTCTTTTATCTACTGTTCAGATGCCAGGGGGCGTACCTGTAGCTACAGTAGCGATAAACGGTTCTAAAAACGCAGCGTTACTTGCCTGTGAGATTCTATCTTTAAGCGATGAAACGCTTATGGAAAGAATTCTAGAATTTAGAGAAATAATGATGGCGGATGTTCTTAAGAAAAATGATGAGGTATTCAAAAAGTATTCAAATTTATAGGAGATGAAAATGAAGCTTGTTTACACTGGTAAGACAAAAAATGTTTACTCTTTAGAAAATGGCAATTACATGCTCGAATTTAAAGACGATGTTACTGGAGAAGATGGAGTTTTTGATCCAGGGGCTAATTCTGTTGGACTCACTATTTCTGGCGTTGGGAATTTAAACCTAAAAATGTCAGAATTTTTCTTTGAAAAACTAAAAGAAGCGGGAATTAAAACACATTATGTAAAAGCTGATTTTGAGAAAACGACCATGGAAGTGCTTCCTGCTAAGGTTTTTGGAAAAGGATTAGAAGTTATCTGTAGAAAGAGAGCGGTAGGTAGTTTCATTAAGAGATATGGTGAGTACATAGAGGAGGGAAGTGAACTTCCGTCTTACGTTGAAATGACTCTTAAGAACGATGAAAAAGGGGATCCGCTTATCACGAAAAGTGCTCTTTCAATATTAAATATAATGACAGAAAAACAATACGACAGCATAGTAGAAATGACGAAAAAGGTTACAGGGATTATCTCGGATGAGATGGCTAAGAAATCTTTAGATTTGTACGATATCAAATTTGAATTCGGATATGTTGGAGATGAAGTTGTTTTAATTGATGAAATTGCCTCAGGAAATATGAGGGTTTACAAAGATGGTGAATATGTTGAACCTATGAAACTTTCTAAATTATTCTTTGAGTAAAAGCAGGAGGATACTATGGGAGGTTTTTTTGGTATAGCATCCGAAGATGACTGCATACTAAGGGTGTTCTACGGAACGGACTATCACTCGCATCTTGGAACTAAGATAGGGGGAATGTCAGCTTACTCAAAAAGAGATGGTTTTCAAAGAGAAATTCACAATATAAAAAACGCCCCTTTTCGAACTAGATTTGAAGGAATAGCAGAAAAAATGGGTGGGAGAGTAGCTATGGGTTGTATTAGCGACTTATCACCGCAGCCTCTTCTTATACGTTCTAAACTAGGTGTTTTTTCTATCTGCATAGAAGGAGCTATAAATAATACCGATTTTCTTGTAGATAAAATACTTGATAGTGGACTGAATCACTTTGAGACCATGGGTGGAGGTGAAATAAACCTAGCAGAGCTTGTCGGAGCGATAATAAGCGAAAAAGACAGTTTTGTTGAAGGCATCCTACATGCACAGGACCTTGTTGAAGGAACTCTATCCATACTCATAATGAAAGAGGATCGAATTATAGCATCGAGAGATAAATTTGGTAGGATACCGATGATAATAGGAAAGAATGATAGAGCTCACTGCGTTTCGTTTGAGTCTTTTGCGCATAAGAAGCTGGGATTTGATGATTATTATGAGGTTGGTCCTGGAGAAATTGTTGAGATATGTTCAGGAGGTATGGAAAAATTATCTCCTCCTAGAAAAGAAATGAAAATATGCTCCTTCCTATGGGTTTATTATGGATATCCTAATTCAAATTATGAGGGTGTAAATGTAGAAACTATGAGAAATAAAAATGGTGAACTAATGGCTGAATTAGAGTCAGATGATGTCCTTGAGAGTATCGATTTAATAAGTGGTGTTCCCGACTCTGGAGTACCTCACGCAATAGGTTTCTCAAATAACTGCAGTAAGCCGTTTAAGAGACCTTTTATAAAGTACACACCTACTTGGCCTAGAAGCTTTATCCCCAATAGTCAGGATGAAAGGGGAATGGTTGCAAAGATGAAGATTATTCCCGTAAATGAACTGATAAAGGATAAAAAAATATTGCTGATAGACGATAGTATTGTCAGGGGAACTCAGTTAGGTAAGTCGGTTGACCTGCTGTACTCAAATGGAGCGAAAGAGGTTCACATGAGATCCGCTTCGCCTCCTTATATGTATGTTTGCCCATATTTGAATCCGGATGTAAATAATTCAGATTTAAACCTTCTAACTAGAAGAGTGATAATGGAACTCGAGGGAGAAGAGGGATTTGAACATTTGGATGAGTATAGCGATTCTGGAACCGAGAGGGGAAAGAAAATGAGAGAGCTTATCGCTGAGAAATACGGTTTTACCACTCTTGAATTTCAAAGTGTCGAAAATACAATAAAGGCAATAGGTATCGATAGAGAAAAACTATGTACCTACTGCTGGACAGGGAAAAAATAGTATCAAGGAGACATTAATATGCACGGTAATAAAAGTTCAGAAAGATATCGAAAAGCAGGAGTAGATGTTACAGCGGGTTATAAGGCGGTTGAGCTTATAGGTAAACACATACTCAGAACGAATACGAAAGGTGTATTCTCTGAAATAGGTGGTTTTGGCGGGCTATTTAAACCGGACTTAGAAGGGATGAAAGAACCTGTATTGGTAAGCGGTACAGACGGAGTTGGCACTAAATTAAAACTTGCATTTTTATTAGATAAGCACGATACAATAGGAACTGACTGCGTTGCGATGTGCGTAAATGACATCATATGCGCTGGAGCGACTCCTATGTTTTTTTTGGATTATATTGCATGTGATAAAAACATACCTGAAAAAATAGAAAAGATAGTCTCCGGAATAGCGGATGGATGTAGAGAATCTGGAATGGCGCTTATTGGCGGAGAGACAGCTGAGATGCCAGGTTTTTATAAAAAAAATGAATACGATATAGCTGGTTTTGCAGTTGGAATAGTAGATAAGAAAGATATTTTGGATAAAGAAAACGTGGAGGAAGGCGATGTTCTTATTGCACTTGCCTCTTCTGGAGTTCATTCAAATGGATTTTCTCTCGTTAGAAAAATATTTGAAGATGAGCTAGATGATAGGGATTTACTTGAAAAACTTCTTACTCCAACTAGGATATACGTGAAGTCTATACTTTCTCTACTAAAAGAAGTAGAGGTTAAATCGATCGCGCATATAACCGGTGGAGGCTTTTTCGAAAATATACCACGAGCTCTACCGGCTGGTCTCAGTGCAAAAATAGACAAGAATCTACTAAAAATACCTGAAATATTCAGTCGTATATCGGAAAAGGGAAAAATTCCAGAAAGTGAGATGTATGCGACATTTAATATGGGAGTCGGAATGGTCGTGATAGTGTCAAAAAATGATGTAGATAAGTCATTAGAACTGCTCGGTAGACTTCAGGAGAGTGCTTACGTTATAGGTGAGATTGTTTCTTCTCATGAAGGAGTTATACTTTGATGAAGGAAGAGTTTAGAACTAAAATAGCGGTCTTTGTTTCAGGGGGTGGGACAAACCTTCAGGCACTCATAGACGCTGAAAAATCGGGAATTATAAAACATGGTACATTATCTCTGGTAGTCTCATCAGTCGATTCAGCTTATGCACTTCAAAGAAGTAGAAAGGCTGAAATTGAAAGCGTAGTAAGTTTTGATGAAAAAGAAATACTTCAGATTCTAGAAAAGAAGGAAATAGAGCTTATCGTACTTGCTGGATATTTACATATACTTAGTCCTAAGTTTGTAGAAAGATATAGAAATAGAATTATAAATGTACATCCATCTCTAATACCATCATTTTGTGGAAGAGGAATGTACGGTATTAAGGTTCACGAAGCAGCGCTGAGTTACGGCGTTAAACTCAGTGGTGCTACTGTTCACTATGTCAATGAGATTCCAGATGGAGGAGAAATAATATCCCAGAAGACTGTCTGTGTCCTTGACGATGATACACCAGAGAGTCTTCAAAGGAGAATAATGGAGGAAGCGGAGTGGCTTCTTCTTCCGGAAGCTACCGAAAAAATATCAAAGGAAATATACGATGAAAAACATATATAATTTATTATCTGGTAATTCTTATCCAGGAAGAGGAATAATAATGGGAACTACAGAGTCAGGGAAATACTCTGTAGTAGTTTATTTCATAATGGGAAGAAGTGAAAACAGCAGAAATAGAGTTTTTGTAGAGACAGAGGATGGGATAAGAACTCAGTGTTACGATGATAGTAAACTTACCGATCCATCTCTTATCCTATATAACTGTGTTAGAAAGGTGGAAGATAAATTAATCGTTACCAATGGAGATCAAACGGACACGATATATGATTATCTCATAAGTGGAAGAAGCTTTCAGGAAGCGCTTCAAACAAGGGATTATGAACCCGACGCACCGAATTATACTCCTAGGATTTCAGGTCTTCTTGACAAGGATGGCAGTTATGAGCTTTCGATAATTAAAAACTTAAATAATAGCAGTGAGAGAGAGTTTTTTGAATATGAAAAGAGAGAAGGAATAGGTCATTTTATAAGCACGTACAAATCGGATGGAAATCCCATTCCATCATTTGTAGGAAGTCCCATAGAAATAGTACTGGGCGATGATGGCATTGAAGATTTTTCTCTAAAACTTTGGGATTCACTCGATAAAAATAATAAAGTATCCCTATTTGTTTCATATATAGATTTAAATACTGGTGAGAATCAAAACTACATAGTCAATAAAAATAAGAGGTAATGTTAAATGAAAGAGCTTGAACTTAAATATGGATGTAATCCCAATCAGAAACCCGCAAAGATATACCTGAAAAACGGTCGAGATTTGCCGATAGAGGTTTTAAATGGTAGGCCAGGATACATTAACTTCCTTGATGCCTTTAATAGTATACAGCTTGTCATGGAGTTAAAAAAAGCAACTGGAATAGAGTGTGCGACCTCGTTTAAACATGTGAGCCCTACATCGACAGCGCTAGGACTAAAAATGAGTGAAAACCTTAAAAAAGCTTGCTTTGTGGATGACATTGAAGGACTAGATAATTCTCCTATTGCCTTAGCTTATGCAAGGGCTAGAGGAACAGACAGAATGTCGTCTTTTGGAGACTGGATAGCACTCTCTGATACATGTGATGTGACAACTGCTAAAATTATAAAGAGAGAAGTTTCAGACGGAATCATTGCGCCAGACTTTGATGAGGAGGCGCTTGAGATATTAAGGACAAAAAAGAATGGGAATTATAATATTGTAAAAATAAATTTGGACAACTATGTTCCCTCAGAAATTGAGACCAAAGAAGTTTTCGGGGTGACTTTCTCTCAGAGAAGAAACGACTGTGAGATAAACGGAAGTGTGCTTAGTAATGTAGTCAGCTCGAAAAATAAATTTAGCCCTGAAGCGAAAAGGGATTTAATCGTTGCACTTATCACCCTTAAATACACGCAGTCAAACTCGGTATGCTTCTCGTATGACGCACAGGCGATAGGGGTTGGAGCAGGACAGCAGTCTAGGATACACTGCACAATGTTAGCTGCTGAAAAGGCGGATAAATGGCTCTTGAGGCAGAGTGAAAAGGTACTAAACCTGCCGTTTAAAGAGGGATTGAGCAGAGCTATTAGAGATAATGCGGTAGATGTATATCTATCAAATTACCCTTCTGATCTACTATCTGGTGAAAGTTGGAAGAGTGTGTTCACTAGAAAACCTGAGTTGTTTAGTAGAAGTGAAATGGAAGAATATCTGAAAAAAATAAGCGGAGTATCACTTGCGAGCGACGCATTTTTTCCTTTTAGTGACAATGTAGTAAGGGCTTATAGAAGTGGAGTTTCGAACATTGCTCAGCCGGGAGGTTCTCTCAGAGATAGCGACGTGATAAAAAAATGCGATGAACTTGGAATAACGATGGCATTTACTGGAATACGACTTTTTCATCATTAGAGGGGGAATATGAAAGTACTAGTAATAGGTTCAGGTGGGCGTGAGTACGCCATAGTAAAGAAAATAGTAAAGAATAAGAAAGTCAGTGAAGTTTACTGCATACCCGGAAATGGAGGAATTGAACGTTTTGCAAAGTGTATACCATTATCACCTACCGATATCGTTTCTGTAGTTCAATTTGCAAAGGATAAAAAGATTGATTTCTGTATCGTGACGCCGGATGATCCACTGGTACTGGGTATGGTAAATGAGCTTGAGGTTGAGGGAATAAGATGCTTTGGTCCTACAAAAGAAGCGGCTATTATAGAGGGAAGTAAATCTTTTGCCAAAGAACTTATGAAGAAAAACAACATTCCTACTGCTAGTTATGAGGTCTTTGATGATGTATTACTTGCAAGAGAGTACATCAATAAATCTCAGATGCCTCTAGTAATAAAGGCAGATGGTCTAGCACTTGGCAAGGGAGTTATAATCGCAGAGACGAAAGAAGAAGCTAATAACGCGGTTGACCTTATGATGTTAGAGAAAAAATTTGGTGAGAGCGGACGTAAGGTTGTGATAGAAGAATTTCTTACAGGACCTGAAGTTTCAGTACTTGCCTTTACCGATGGTAAGAGCATAGTTCCTATGGTTTCTTCAATGGATCACAAGAGGATTGGAGAGGGAGATACTGGACTTAATACAGGAGGTATGGGTGTTATCGCTCCTAATCCTTACTACACAGAAAAAATAGCTAATTACTGCATGAAAAACATATTTATACCTACCATAGAAGCTCTGAATAGAGAAGGTAGGAAATTTAAAGGTTGCATATACTTTGGACTTATGATTACAGAAGACGGTCCAAAGGTAATAGAGTATAACTGTCGATTCGGGGATCCTGAAACTCAGGCTGTACTTCCTCTATTAAAAACCGATTTGCTCGATATAATGTTCGCGGTTTCTGAAGAAAGGCTCGGTGACATCAATGTCGAGTTTTCAGAGGAAAGCTCGTGCTGTGTAATCATGGCGTCTAATGGATATCCTGTCAGTTATAAAAAAGGTTATGAGATAAATTATCCGAAAGAAATAGAAGATAATTTGTACTTTGCTGGAGTAGTCCTTGAAGATGATGTGTTAAAAACATCAGGGGGAAGAGTTTTAGGCGTTACGGTGAAAGACGCAGAACTTGATGAGGCCATAAAAAATGCGTATATGAAAGTGGGTAAAGTAAGCTTTAAAGATGCCTATTACAGAAGAGATATTGGCAAAAAAGCACTTGAAAAAGCTTATTAATTGGGAGGAATTATGGTATACAGAGTGTATGTTGAAAAGAAGGAGAGTGTGAATCATGAAGTTAGAAAACTGTACTACGAACTCTCTTCCTTTTTGAAAATAGAAACTCTAAAAAAGATTAGAATCCTTAAAAGATACGATGTAGAAAATGTCAGTAGAGAAGTATTCCAAAGAAGTATAAAGACAGTTTTTAGTGAGCCGCCGGTAGATAACGTTGTAGAAGAAACAGGAGATGAAAACATAAGAGAACTCTTGTCTCTTGACGATGAAGATTTTATTTTTGCAGTGGAGTATCTCCCAGGGCAATATGATCAGAGAGCGGACTCGGCTTCTCAGTGTATTCAGATAATTTCACAGGGAGTTAGACCCTTAGTTAAAACGGCAACTGTCTATGTGATGAATGGAGTAAAAGAACAGAGAGAAATAGAAAAAATAAAGAAATACGTAATAAATCCTATTGAGTCAAGAGAAGTGGATCTTGATATTCCAGAAAGTCTTGAAACTACTTATCCTGAGCCTGATGATGTATCTTTCATTCACGACTTTATTGATATGGGAGACATAGAATTAGAATCGCTTTTAAAGGAAAAAGGGTTTGCCATGGATATGAGCGATCTTATTTTTTGCAGAGACTACTTTAGGAGTGAAAATAGAAATCCGACCATAACGGAACTTAAAATAATAGATACATACTGGTCTGATCACTGTAGGCATACAACATTCAATACGGTGATCGATTCGGTAGAGTTTGAAGATGAATTGATAAGAACAGCCTACGAAGAATATCTTGCATTTCGAGAGGAGCTTGGTATTGATAAGCCTGTCACACTTATGGACATAGCTACCGTATCTTCTAAGTACTTAAAGAAAGAAGGGAAACTGATTGGAGTCGATGAGTCTGATGAGATAAATGCATGTACTGTAAAAATAAAGGTAGATATAGACGGGAAAAAGGAAGACTATCTTCTCTTATTCAAAAATGAAACCCATAATCATCCTACCGAGATAGAGCCCTTTGGCGGAGCTGCAACATGTATAGGAGGAGCAATAAGAGACATCATAGCAGGAAGAGGCTACGCTTATGCTGCAATGAGAATAACGGGAGCTGCCGATCCTACAAGAGGAATCGATGAGACGATGAAGGGAAAGCTTCCTCAGAGGAAGATAGTGACATCAGCTGCTAGTGGTTACAGTTCCTATGGTAATCAGATAGGACTTGCAACAGGACTTGTGGACGAGATATATCACGAAGGATATATGGCAAAACATATGGAAATTGGCGCTGTTATTGGAGCGGTTCCTCTTGAGAATGTGTTAAGAGAAAAACCGGAAGCTGGAGATATAGTAGTACTACTTGGAGGAAGAACGGGAAGAGATGGGATAGGTGGAGCTACCGGTTCTTCTAAAAGCCATACGGTAGATTCACTAGAAGATTGTGGAGCGGAGGTTCAAAAGGGAAATGCACCTGAAGAGAGAAAACTTCAGAGATTATTTAGAAATAGAGAAGCTACGGAACTGATAAAGAAGTGTAATGACTTTGGAGCTGGTGGAGTAGCTGTTGCAGTAGGTGAGCTATCAGATGGCCTAATAATAGATTTGGATAAAGTTCCTAAGAAGTATGAAGGACTTGATGCAACTGAAATTGCAATAAGTGAATCTCAGGAGAGGATGGCGGTTGTCATTGACCCTGAGAACAGAGAAAGATTCTTTGAATTAGCAAGCTCAGAAAATATCGAATCAACAGTACTTGCTGAAATAACAGATAATAAAAGAATTATAATGCTTTGGAGAGGAAAAAAAGTTGTCGACATATCAAGAGAATTCTTAGACACCAATGGTAGCGACAAACACATAGATATAACTGTTTCAAAGCCTGAAAATTATGCTAAAAAAGAGTTTACATCTTTTAAAGAAGGGATGATAAAACTGGTAAATGACTTGAATATATGTTCAAAACGGGGTCTTGTCGAAAATTTTGATTCAACCATAGGTGCTTCCAGTGTATTTATGCCATATGGAGGGAAATATCAGCTTACACCTACTCAGGTGATGGTTCACAACATACCTGTTAACAGTGGAATCACTTCTACTGCGAGTGTTATGTCCTATGCGTATAATCCGTTTATAACAGAAAAGAGTCCGTATCATGGGGGATATTTATCTGTAGTTGAGGCAGTTTCTAAACTTATCGCTTCAGGGGTAAGTCCGGAAGGAAGAATATACCTCAGCCTTCAGGAGTACTTTGAGAGATTTGGTAAAAACGCAAGAAAATGGGGGAAGGGTCTAAGCGCTATTCTAGGTTCTCTAAAGGCTCAAACAGACCTTGGAGTAGCCGCGATTGGCGGAAAAGACTCTATGAGTGGAAGTTTTGAAGACTTACATGTTCCCCCTACCATCGTTACATTTGCAGTTAGTACATCTGAGGCAGAAAGTCTTATATCTCCTGAACTTAAAAAAGAGGGAAGTAGACTAATCGCAATAATTCCTGAATATTCAGATGAGGGTATTCCTAAGAAAGAATCACTGCATAACGTCTATAGAGCAGTTCATTCTCTCATAAAATCAGGAAAAGCGATATCCTCATATAGTATTTCTTCTGGTGGCATAGCAGAAACGTTATTCAAAATGTCTATCGGAAATAAAATAGGTGTCAATATAGACTCTGATATCAGTCTTAGAGAATTATTTAAATATAATTACGGTGGTTTTGTTCTTGAAATTACTGGAGAAGAAGAATTATCAAGTGAAGAGTACATTATACAGGAAATTGGAAAAACTACTATTAACCCTGTTATGAAATACATGGGTACTGAGATTGATATTGATGATCTAATCAGTAGTTATGAAAGTAGACTAGAGAGTGTTTACCCAACGAAAACAGAACGTGAAGGGATTGTGCGAAAAATAAATGGTGAGAAAACAGAGTTTAAGCCCTCCAATATTTGTGTCTCAAAACCTAAGGTATTAATACCCGTATTCCCAGGGACTAACTGCGAGTACGACTCCAGTAAGGCGTTTGAATGTGCGGGTGCTGAGGTTGACACATTCGTTATAAAAAATCTTAAATCAGAGTATTTGAGAGAATCGGTAGAGAAGTTCGCTGAAAAAATAAAAGAATCTCAAATTATCTTTATAGCCGGTGGATTTTCGGGAGGAGATGAGCCGGATGGATCTGCTAAGTTTATAAGTTCGTTTTTTAGAAATCCTCTAATAAAAGAAAGAACTCATGAATTATTAAGCGGTAGAGATGGACTTATTCTCGGGATTTGTAATGGATTCCAGGCACTTATAAAACTGGGTCTTCTTCCGTTTGGAAAAATAACAGATATGCATGACAATAGTCCTACTTTAACCTATAACGAAATAGGTAGGCATCAATCAAGAATTGTGAGAGTAAGAGTAGCTTCTAAGAACTCACCTTGGCTCGCAAATACTAATCTAGGAGAAGTTTATAGTGTACCTATTTCCCATGGAGAGGGAAGATTTCTTTCGGATCGAGCTGTTTTGGAAGAATTAGTTCGTAAAGGACAAATAGCTACCCAGTATGTGGATTTCGAAGGTAATCCTACTCTTGACGTTCAGTTTAACCCTAATAGTTCTACTTTAGCAGTAGAGGGACTTTTATCCGAAGACGGTAGAGTATTTGGGAAAATGGGACATAGTGAGAGAATAGGAAAGTACCTCTATAAAAATGTACCAGGAAAATACGATATGGGTCTATTTAAGGCTGGAGTTGAATACTTTAAGAAGTAAAAGTTTGACTTTATGTATTGGTTGTGTTATTCTCTTATAAATTGTTAAATAAATTTTATATTTTAAAGGCGTTGACCAGAAAGAAGTAACAACTTAACACTCATAGAAAGAGAAGTACCGGTTGGTGAGAGGTAGAATATGATAATAGTTGTGAATACGTTCTGATAGCTTGACTCTGAAAAATTGACCGTTATAGCACTAAGGTATCAGAGTGTACCTGACGAGGTGATATTCGCGAGAATATCGCGAATTAAGGTGGTAACACGGAGTTTTTCCCGTCCTTCTATAAGAAGGGCGGGTTTGTTTTATAAAAAAACATTAAAAGTAAAAAGTAAGTAGGATTGGAGGGAAAAAAATGAACAAAATTAAGTTTTTTAACGGTGCTGAAATCCCAGTAGAGATGCATAGGGCAAAGGTAATACAAAAGTTGACATTACTTCCGATAGAGGAAAGAAAGAAATATCTTAAACAAGCGGGCAATAATCAGTTTTTACTTAAAAATGAGGCGATATTTTTAGACATGCTCACAGATAGTGGTATGAATGCGAGAAGTGATAAGCAGGTAAGTGCTGCTATGACTGCTGACGACGCATATGCTGGTTCTAGAACTTATTTTGAACTTGAGGAGAAAATAAAAGAGATTTTTGGGTTTGACTTTTTTCTACCAGTACATCAGGGCAGAGCTTGTGAACATCTACTTGCAAAAGGATTTGTGAAAGAAGGAGACGTTGTTCCCACTAATTATCATTTTACGACTACTAGAGCACATATAAATTTATGTGGAGGAAAGGTAGAGGAATTAGTTTTTGATTCTGCTATTGTATGTGATAATGATGATCCGTTTAAAGGAAATTTTGATATTGAAAAGCTTCAAAGACTAATAGATGAAGTTGGCTCAGATAGAATATCATTCCTTAGGATAGAGACGGGCACTAATCTAATTGGAGGTCAACCTATTTCGCTGGGAAACATTAAAAGAGTAAGTGAAATATGTAGAAGAAACTCGATAATAACGGTTATGGACGCGAGTCTTCTTCAAGACAATTTGTACTTTATAAAGGTAAGAGAAGAGGAATGCAAAGACAAGTCAATTCGCGAAATAACGAAGGAAATTGCCTCTCTTATAGATATAATGTATTTCTCGGCGAGGAAACTCGGATTTGGAATCGGTGGGGGAATATGCTTTAAAACAGCTGATTTAAGAGAAAAGCTGAAGGCGATGTTGACACTACATGAAGGTTTTCTAACATATGGGGGTATGTCTATAAGAGAAATTGCTTCCATTACACAGGGTTTAGAAGAAACTATGGATTTTGATATGATATCGCAAGGACCTCGGTTTATTAAGTACATGGTGGATGAACTGGATAAAAGGAATATACCGGTCGTAAAGCCCGCTGGTGGACTTGGTTGTCATATAGATGCTAGGAAGTTTTTAGCGCATATACCAGATGAGAATTATTCTGCGGCATCTCTTACAGCTGCCATTTACCTTGCAAGCGGTATAAGAACTATGGAAAGAGGAACTGCAAGCGAGGAGAGAAATCCAGATGGCTCAGAGCACTTTGCTGCTATGGAGCTTGTGAGATGTGCTATTCCAAGAAGAGTTTTTACTATGAGCCAGATAGATTATGCAATAGACAGAATACACTGGTTATATGAAAATAAAAACATAATAGGTGGCTTGAAATTTACTCAGGAACCTGAAATATTAAGATTTTTTACCGGAGAAATGGCACCGCTATCCAACTGGCAAGACAAATTAGTCGCTAAGTTTAAGGAAGACTTTGGTGATAGTTTATAATGAGTAGGAGTTATCTATGAGAGATAAGTGGAACGAGATTTATGGTTCTAGGGAATATCGCTACGGATTTGTTCCGAATGATTTCTTAAGAGAAAATTATCAAAAAATTTCTAAAGGTAAGGTGCTTTGCATTGGTTCTGGTGAAGGAAGGAATGCAGTTTTTCTTGCGGAGAAAGGTTATGATGTTACAGCTGTTGATTTTTCCGAAAAAGGGATTGAGAAAACACAGGCTTTGGCGAATAAGAAAAAGGTTAGCGTGAAAACGATAGTCTCAGACGTATTAGACTATGATTTTGGTGAAAATGAATATGAAGCAGTTATCAATATTTTTCTTCACTTTGAAAGCGATGAGAGAAAAATTATTGCAAAAAAAATACGTAATGCATTAAAACCAGGAGGAGTATTTCTTCTCGAGGTATACCATCTGGAACAACTCGCAAGTGGAACGGCTGGTCCCAAAGATGAAAAACTGCTACTAACAGAAGATAGGGTAATTGATGATTATCAAAATTTTTCTTTTGATATTTTGAGGAAGGTACATAGACAAACTTATGAAGATCACGAGCATAGGGGTGGAGGAGTTGTTGTTCAGCTGATTGCAAGACCTATAAAGTAAAAAAATCTTCCGCTCAACTGTTCGGAAGATTTTTCAACTATTATTTGTTTTTTGCTTGATTTTTAACGCTTTCAATCTTTGCCTTTATCGCTTCTTGATCCCCTAGATAATATTTTTTAATAAAGTTAAAATCGTCATCAAATTCGTATACTAGAGGGACACCTGTAGGTATATTTAATCCTGTGATATCTTCGTCTGATATATTTTCAAAGTACTTGACAAGTGCTCTTATAGAGTTGCCGTGAGCTACGACAAGTACCCTTTTTCCCTCTTCCATAGATTTTTTAATGACATTCTTGTAGTAAGGAAGGGCTCTTTCTAAAGTATCCTTTAAGCACTCGGATAGCGGAAGTATTTCTTTATCTTCTTCATATCTGTATGCTTCAAGTTTTCTAGGGTTTCTTTCATCATCTGGCTCTAACATAGGAGGTCTTGTATCATAAGATCTTCTCCAAATCTTAACTTGTTCAGCTCCGTGTTTCTCAGCAGTTTCTGCTTTATTGAGTCCTTGTAGAGCCCCATAGTGTCTTTCGTTAAGTCTCCAGTTTTTATAAACTGGTAGCCAGTCTCTATCCATAGTATCCAGAACGATGTTTAGCGTATGTATCGCTCTTTTCAGGTAAGAAGTATAGCATATATCAAAGTCATATCCTTCTTTTTTTAATGCTAAGCCACCTGCTTTTGCTTCCTCTCTACCGGTTTCCGTTAAATTGACATCTGTCCAGCCAGTGAACAAATTTAATTTATTCCATTCACTTTCTCCGTGTCTGATAAGTACTAATTTTTTCAAAATTCACCTCCTAAAAGTCATAACTACTAAATACCCTGATATGTAGCATAGTATCTCAATCTATAAAAATAGTATCATTAAACTAAAAATAAAAGGACTGCAATCTATAAATAATAGAAGCCAGTCCTTTTAATAATCGCATTTGGATAAATCCTAGTCTTTATTTACCAGTTTTGACATTTTGGCTACGGAATAAGTAGCTACAAGGTCTCCTGTTACATTATTCATTGTCTCAAACATATCTAGGATAGGATTGATTCCAAGAGCAAGACCTGCTATTAATGCAATTTGTCCTGAATCGAGTCCCATGTTTTGAAGTATTATAAATAGTAGCATTAGTGAGCCACCAGGAACACCTCCAGCTCCAACAGAAGCTAGCACAGTAGTTATTACCAGTACAGCCAGAGTAGTGAAGTCCATATTTACTCCAAATAGATTCGCTGCTAGAACCGCAAACATAGGAAGGTGTATACAAACTCCATCCATATTTATTGTAGCGCCAAGTGGTAGAGAAAAAGACGCAAGACTTTCATCAACTCCTAGTTCATCTGTACTAACCTGCATTGAAACCGGTAATGTTGCAGCAGATGATCTCGTTACGAAAGCGGTAAGTATGGGTTCTTTTAATGCTAGTATTATTTTAAACGGATTTTCTTTTAGTGTAATAGCCATCATAATAGGATAAACGATAAATATCATACCTAGAATTCCAAGAACAACTCCTATTGTCAGTGTTATGTAAGGACCAAAAAGTCTAGAACCATATAGTGCAAAGTTTGTAGACGTTAGTGCAAAAACTCCTATAGGTGAGTATGCCAAAATCCACTCAACGATTACAAATATTGCCTCTTTTGCAGTATCTAATAAGCTTAATAGTGAATCTACTGCTTTTTCAAACTGGAATTTATTTCTCTCAGATAGAATTTTGAGTGCGAGACCAAAACCGATTGAAAAGACAATTATTGCCAAGAAGTTTCCTTCTGCAAGTGCAGAAAATGGATTTTGGAACATTGAAAGGAGTACACTTACTAGACTTCCACCGGCTGTCGGTTCTTCAAGTCCTGTTGTGCCTGTTAACAACTGCTCCCATACTGCTCTAGAAGTATCTCCACCTGGATTAAACGCTAGCGCAACTACTGATCCAAGTATTGAAGCCAAAAGTGAAGTCAAGAAATACCAAATTATTACTTTCAAGCCAACTTTTCCAAACTGCTTTAGCGGAATTGACGCAGCACCTGTTATCAAAGATAAGAGTATTACCGGAATAACAATCATTTTTAACATTGATACTAGTATCTGACCAAAAGGCTGTACCCAAGTCACATAACCGGTAACGTCTGCACCACTTTGCCATAGGATAATACCTACAATAAGACCGACTATAAAAGCAACAATGATGAATAATACGATTTTCTTATTCATAAAACACCTCCTTTTCTAAATTGTGTATATTATATATTATTTTATGATAAAAAGAAAACTATTCCGTTAAAAATATTTAACTTTTTTTTGTTTTTTAAGGAAAAAAAGTATTTTTTCAGTTATTTATTTGACATGCAAATATTATTTATAAGATAATGAAATTGAAATATAAACTTATAGTTACATGTATGTATTTTTAAGGGAGATTTAAATATGAAAACAGTATATTTTAATGGAAAAGTTTATCTTGGAAAAGGTGAATTTACTGAAGGCTTTGTGGTAGAAGACAATAAATTTGTGAAGACGGGAAGTAGCGAAGAAGTTCTTTTAGAGGCTAAGGATGCTGATTTATACGACCTTGAAGGTAAAACTGTTATAGCAGGAATAAATGATTCTCATGGACATCTAATAGGCTTAGCAAAGACATACAGGGAAGTTTATCTAATGGGCGTTGAAAGTATTGATGATGCTATTGAAAAAGGGAAGAAATTTATTATTGATAATCCGGATTCAAAAGTTATAAATGGAATGGGTTGGAATAGTGATTTTTTCAAGCGAGGAGAAATAAGAAATTTGACAAGAGATGATCTCGACAAAATATCCACAGAACTTCCTGTTATTTTTAGGAGAGCTTGTTTCCATATGTTGACAGCTAATACTAAAGCGATTGAAATGAGTGGTATAACTAGAGCGACCGTGATACAGGGTGGAGATTTTGACTACGAGAAAGGTCAATTCTTTGAAAATGCTCAGTTTCCAGTTCTAGAATTAATTTCTGAGCCCACAAATAAGGAAATGGTAGAAATCATAAAGAAGGCGATGGATGGATGCCTGAGTCAGGGAATTACAACAATACAGATAAATGACTGTACCACTTCCGGAGAGAGAAAAGCGGTAATGAACGCTTATAAAACGTTATTTGAGACTGAAAATAATCTAATGAGAATTAGACATCAGGTTAATCTTAAAGACACAGATGAGTTTGCAGATTTTTTGGAGAAAGAAAAGAAAGATCCTACATTTAACACTCTTATGCAGGATATAGGACCTATGAAATTGTTTAAGGACGGTTCTCTAGGAGCTAGAAGTGCTCTAGTCAATGATGAGTATGCTGATAGTCCTGGAAACACAGGTATTGCTGCACTTACGGTTGAAGAGGCAGATGTATTTCTTAAGTTTGCTCATGATAATGATATGCAGGTAGTCACACATGTTATAGGGGATAGGGCGTTTAATGAGATGGCAAACTCTTATGCTAAGTATACAGGGGAAGAAAACCCTCTTAGATGGGGTCTTATTCACACGCAATTAAGCGGTAGAGAAGAACTTGATCTACTCACTAAATACAACATACCTACACTTGTTCAGCCTATATTTTTAAGGGCAGATATACCAAATGTAAAAAAAGCAGTGAGTGAAAAACTTCAGTCTACCTCTTATGCATTTGGAACGATGGTAAAAGAAGGTGTGCATCTCAGTCTAAGTACAGATACTCCAATTGAACCAGTAGACCCATTTGCAAATATATACTGGGCAGTTACTAGGAAAGCTCCAGAAGATAAAGAGGCATTTTATCCAGAACACTGTATGAGTGTTGAAGATGCGGTTGATGCATATACTATTGAAAGTGCCTATATCGAATTTAAAGAGGATTTCAAAGGAAGAATAAAAGAGGGATATTTGGCTGATTTTATAGTGTTAGATAAAGATATATTTACGATAGATAAACTTGATATACCGAGTATTAAAGTACTTATGACAGTTTTAGATGGAAATGTGGTTTATAAAAGGGATTAGGAAAAAAATATATAACTACTAAATTCAGTGGTGAAAGGAGAGGGTTTATTATGAAAGAGTATATTTTAAAAACACTCAAGGGACTTGTTGCTTGTGATAGTATCAGCTGTACTGAAAAAGAATTATCAGCTTCGGATTATGTGTATGATAGATTACTTGAAATGCCTTATTTTAAAGAAAACCCAGATTTAGTAGGTAAATACCAAATTCCAAATGATGCGTACGGAAGATATGTTGTATATGGCGCAGTGATCGGGCGTAGTAAAGATACGGTAGTGCTTTCTGGCCATACGGATGTAGTAAGTGTAGAAGTTTACGGTGAGGCAGAACCACTTGCGTTTACAATCGGAGAAGAACTTGAGAATAAATTATCCGAAATGGATTTGAGTGATCAGGCTAGAGCTGATCTAGAGTCTGGAGAATGGATCTGGGGCAGAGGTTCTGCAGATATGAAAGCTGGCGATGTACTGAATTTAGCGCTGACTAAAAAATATTCTGAACTTGCCTCTAAAGGAGAATTAAAGGGATCTATTCTTTTACTTGCCCTTCCAGATGAAGAGAGTTACTCTGCTGGAATGAGAGTGGCTTCAAAGATAATGAAAAAATTGAAAGACGATAAGGGTCTTAACTATAGACTGCTTATCGATCCAGAACCTGCAGCAGAGATGGGAGAAAGTCAGATAATGTCTATTGGCAGTGTAGGTAAACTTCAGCCTGTAGTTATTGCACAGGGTGAGGTGGCACACTTTGCTCATTGTTTTGACGGAATATCCGCTCTTAACATACTCTCAGGTATATATAAAAAGACTCAAGGGTCTCTTGATTTTGCTGATTTTTATGAGGGAGAGGCTACCGTTCCACCTAGCTGGGGAAATATGAAGGATATGAAACTCTGCTATGATGTATCTTTACCGTTTAGAGGTTATGGTTTTATGACAGTTTTAAGCTTCAAAAAAACTCCTGACGAGATAATAGGTATGTTGAGAGATATTTCTAAAAATGTTCTTGATGAAGAGATATCGATACTCAATGATACTTATCAAGAATACAAAAAGATGAGTAAATTTGCAAATAAGGAAAAAATCGAGTTTGATACTGCGGTATATACTGTAGAAGAACTTTGCAAAATACTAAGAGAAAGAGATGGAGATAAATTCGAAGAATTCTTTAAAAAAATATATGATGAAGCAGGTAAAAAAATATTGGAAGGAGAGAGTTACCCTGTAGCTACTGTATATATGATGGATGAACTCTTGACTTATGCAGATATAAAGAAACCTCTTGTCTTAATAGGAATAGCACCTCCGTACTATCCATCTACCCACAGCAACATGGTAGAAGGCCATGAGGGATTTGGAGAAAAGGTATTTGAATTTGCGAGTAAAATATCCGAAAAAGAGCACTCACAAAAATTAGTGTTTGAAAATTACTTTTTGGGAATATCAGACAATAGCTATACAAGCGTAGAGGAAATGGATTTTGAGAGGCTTAAATCTAATTTCCCTATGTGGGGAAAACTATATGAAATTGATTTCGAGAGTATACGAGAAGTGAGTGTTCCTTCCATTCTATATGGTCCAATAGGAAGAGACTATCATCAGTGGACAGAGAGAGTTAATAAAAGAAGTCTACTTGAGGTAATGCCTGATATGCTTGACAGAGTTATCAATTTTGTTTGGGACAATTAGTATAGGGTCAAATTAGTTATGTAGATAACCTTCGTTTAAATGAATAGGAGGAAAAATGAAAAAACTAATAGTTTTAATACTTTTTAGTACTTTATTACTTGTTGCTTGTAATAACGCTGGTGCAACAGATGAATCCGGCGTTGATTATGAGAATAAAGATAATAATGAAAAGGTCGAAACAACTGCTTTGGTTAGTAAAGATGATGGCGATAAAAAAGATTTTTTCAAAAAAGTAGATAGCGAAAATATTGATTTTTATGCTACCGCTTCAGTTGAGAGACTTTTTACTTTTTCAGATCCTAAATTTACTTACAACTATTTTGATAACGTTTTTATAGGAACAGTAACAGAAGTCAGGGAAGGTATAAACATTATACCGGGTGTTAGACACGATATATCTAATAAATTAATAAGAACTCCTGTTGTAATAAAAATCGAAAAAGTGTTTAAAGGTAACTATAAGTCCGAAGATAAAGTGGAAGCTCTTCTTTTTGGTGGAGTAATGAGGCTGGATAAATACTATGCAAATTTTACTGAGATCGATTTTAAAGGAAGAAAAGATGAAATATTTTCAAGGTATACAGAAGAGGAGTTAAAAACAAAATACGCAAAATTTACTTTTGACGATATTACTATACTTGAAGCAGGAAAGACCTATTTACTATATAGTAATAACTCTGATAAGTCGAAAGTATTAACAGATAATGCTGCACTAAAAGAGGTTGATTTAAAAAGTGGAGAATTGTTTTCTTATGATGGGATAAAAGTAAAAGAAAACTTAGATGAGTTTGCTGAAAAATATTTTGTGGAAGATGAAGAAATAAAAAAGGAAATAGAATCTAGATTAAATTATTCTGATTAAAAATTAAATAATTTGATTTTGAAGTTCGGAAATAATAAACCACCCTTAAAAAGGGTGGTTACAATTTTATGGACTTATTCTTTAACAGCTTCTGCTTTTATTTTATCTTCATAGAAAACTTTAAAGTCAGGATCTACTTTACCGATTCCGAGGTATCTAGCTTTATAGTCGTTAAGTAGCTTAATAAATTGTTTTGAAAGTATGATTATTACAGCCACATTAATGAAGGTAGGTATTACTGTGGAGAAGTCTGCGAAAACCCAAACCTCTGCAGGAGTTGCACCTACATATACGGTGTATAGAGTAAGAAGAGCACCTGGGATAGGGGTTCCATACTTTAGTATATTTAAGAATACTTTCTTTGTTTTTTCTTTTGTACTGAATGCGTGTTCAACAAGTACATAGTAATAGGTATACCAACCGGTTGCTGTTGTCAGTGCGAAGAAGAATATCGATACTGCCACAACAATCCTTGCGAAAGATCCGATATTGGCTTCAAGTGCAGTTAACGTGAGTTCTGCACCTAGAACACCACTGTTCCAGAAACCTGTTGTTATTACTAAAAGTCCAGTAGCAGTACAAACTATTATTGTGTCTACGAAGACTTCGAAAGCACCAAATAAGCCTTGTTTTACTGGGTGATTTGTTTCAGCAGTTGCGTGTACCATTGGAGAAGTTCCCCAACCAGCTTCGTTTGAGTATACACTTCTAGCAAATCCTAGGCGTATTGCCATCATAACAGTTGCACCTGCAAATCCGCCGACGGCAGCTTGCCCTGTGAATGCCCCCTTGAATATAAGCCCAAAAGCATTAGGGATTGCACTTGCATTCATAATTAAAACGACTATTACACATATAACATAGAATAAACACATAAATGGCACTAGATATCCAGCTATTTCACCGACTTTTTTAAGCCCACCTAATATGATTGCATATACACCTACAACAAGAATAAGAGCAGGAATTGCAAAAGGAATGTCGAAAGTAGTTCCTACCGCTTCAGCAACTGTGTAGTTTTGAAGTGTAATAAAGAATGTGATAAATATTCCGCCACCAAAAAGTACTGAGAGTACTTTCCAGAATCCGCCAATTTTTCGCTCTTCTCCGAGGGCTTTTTGGATATAGTATGTTGGTCCACCAAAGTGATTTCCGTCTTTATCTGTCGTTCTGTAATAAACGGCTAATGAAACTTCAGCCATTTTTATCATCATACCTAAGAGTGCAGCAATCCAAAGCCAAAATAGAGCACCTGGTCCACCGGTTGCGATCGCCGTACCAACACCAGAAATATTTGAAACTCCAACGGATCCGCCAATGGCTATCGAAACAGCTTGGAAAGGGGTTAGCTTTGTAGCGCTTTCCTTAATTTCTTTGTCTTTTACAAAAGGAGTTTTGATGATTCTAAATAGATTGGAAAATTGAAAACCTTTTCCAAAAAAAGTGAAAATAAGTCCTGCAGCTACAATTACAACGAGTAGGGGTGTTCCCCATAACCAATAAGTAAATGTTACAAATGATTCCCACATAGTATCCTCCTTAATATTTATTTATTAACATTATATCACTATTTTAATGTGAAATGTATAAATATATTTAATTTTTTTTAAGTTATAATATGGTTACTTTTAATTGACAAATTAGTTTGAAATTAAGATAATATAGCAAATAGAGTGTCACAATCATTTTGGAGGTTAGAAGATGAAAAACATATATATAAATGGCAAAGTTTATACGGAAAAAGGAAAATTTGCAGAAGGTTTTATCGTTGAAAATGGTGTGTTTACAAGAGTTGGAAGTACGGATGACATTCTATCAGATATGGAAGAAAAAAATGTAGTAGACTTAAAGGGAAAAACTGTTATTCCGGGAATTAATGATTCTCACGCACACCTTTTTATGCTAGCCAAATCCTATAGAGAGGTCTATTTGCTCGGCGTAGAGAGTATCGATGAGGTGATAGAGAAGAGCAAACAATTTATTGAAGATAACCCCGAAGTAAAAGCGGTTTATGGAATGGGATGGAATAAAGAGTTTTTTACATCGGGAGAAATTAGAGACCTTACCAGAGATGATCTTGATTTAGTGTCTTTAGAAATTCCTGTTGTACTCAGAAGGGCTTGTGGTCATATGTTAAGCGCTAATTCAAAGGCGATTGAAATGAGCGGAGTAAATGAGAATACTGTAATACCTGGAGGAGATTTTGATTATGAGAAGGGACATTTTTTCGAAAATGCCTGCAATCCACTTATAGAATTGATACCTGAGCCTACGGATGAAGAATTAATAGTGCTTATGAAAAGGGCGATGAAAGACTGTATGAGTAAAGGGATTACTACAGTCCAAGTAAATGAATGTACTACATCAGGAAGTAGAGAGAGTGTTGTTAATACGTATAGAGATTTGTTTAAAAAGGAAGAGAACTTAGTTAGAATACATCATCAGATATTTTTTGATAGTATAGAAGAATTTGATGATTTTTTAAATACAGAGAAAAAAGATCCTGTATTTAATACACTTATGCAAGATATAGGACCTATGAAACTATTTAAAGATGGATCTCTTGGAGCTAGAAGTGCACTTGTAAAAGAAGAGTATTTAGACAGTAAAGGAAATACTGGAATTAAAGTTCTATCTGATGAAGATTGTGATAAGTTCCTTAAGTTTGCCTATGATAATAACTTACAGGTTGTAACACATGTAATAGGTGATAGAGGTCTAAACGAAATGGTAAAAGATTATTCAAAATATACTGGGGAAGATAATCCTCTGAGATGGGGTATTATACATACACAGCTCAGCGATAGGGAAGATTTGGATTTGATAAAAAAATACAATATCGCTACTCTTGTTCAGCCCATCTTCCTTAGAGCGGATATCGTTACTCTTAAGAAAGCGGTTAGTGAGAAACTTCAATCGACCTCATATGCCTTTGGTACAATGGTGAGAGAAGGAATTCATATGAGTTTTGGAACGGACACACCGGTTGAAGAAATAGATCCATTTAATAATATATACTGGGCAGTTGCCAGAAAGAAAATTGGTGACAAGGAAGCTTTTTTTGAAAAGGAATGTGTGGGAATAGAAGATGCGATAGATGCATATACTATTGAAAGTGCATACATAGAATTTAAAGAGGATTTCAAGGGGAGAATAAAAGAAGGATATCTAGCTGATTTTGTGGTGCTCGACAGGGATATTTTTACGATAGAAACGGAAGAAATACCTGATGTAAAGGTACTTGAGACATTTATAAATGGTAAGAAAGTTTATCAATTACTGTAGGGGGATTCAATGAAAGATATATACTTTAATGGAAAAGTTTATAAGGGAAATGGAGAGTTTGTTAACGGATTTATTGTTGAAAATGGCGTTTTTGTTAAAACCGGAAGCGATGAGGAACTTCTATTAGAAAAGGAAGGAGCAAATCTTCATGATTTAAATGGTAAAACGGTAATTTCTGGAATAAATGATTCTCATGCACACCTTTTAAATATAGCAAAAACATATAGAGAAGTTTATCTTTTAGGTGTTGAGAGTATTGAGAAAATAATCGAATCCGGGAAAAAGTTCTTGCAAGAAAATCCAAATGCAAAAATAGTAAATGGTCGAGGTTGGAATAGTGATTTTTTCACCTCAGGAGAGAAAAGATATTTAACCAGAGAAGACCTAGATAAGGTTTCAAAAGAGATACCTGTGATATTTAGAAGGGTTTGTGGACATATGCTCACTGCCAATACTAAGGCCATTGAAATGAGCGGTATCACGAAAGACAGTGTTATTCCTGGAGGAGATTTTGACTATGAAAAGGGTCAGTTTTTCGAAAACGCTGGCAATCCTCTTTTAGATATCATAGCAGAACCTGATGATAGAGAAATGGTTGTTATTTTAAAAAAAGCAATCGATGAGTGTAAAAGTCTAGGAATAACTACTATACATACCAATGATTGTACAAATTCAGGAGAGAGAAGAGCTGTTTTAACTGCTTATAAGAACTTATTTGAAAACGAAAAGGATTTAATTAGAGTAAGACATCAAATTAATTTCAGCGATACTGAGCAGTTTGCAGATTTTTTAGCAAAGGAAAGAAAAGATCCGGCGTTTAATACAAGTATGCAGGATATTGGTCCTATGAAATTATTTAAGGACGGATCTCTTGGAGCAAGAAGTGCTTTAGTTAAGAAAGAATATGCTGACAGTAAGGGGAATACAGGTATTGCAGTTATGTCTGATGAAGAAACAAAAAACTTTATAAAATTTGCTCATGAAAACGGACTTCAAGTTGTAACACATGTTATAGGTGATAAAGCGCTAAACGATATGGTGGTAGCCTATTCAAAATATACAGGGGAAGAAAATCCTCTTAGATGGGGTCTTATTCATACACAGCTCAGTGATAGAGATGACATTGAGATAATGAAAAAGTACAATATAACAACTTTTGTACAGCCGATATTTTTAAGGGCGGATATCCCTAGTGTAAAAAAAGCGGTTAGTGAAGAACTCCAGTCCACATCATATGCTTTTGGATCTATGGTAAAAGAGGGAATACATATGAGTCTCAGTACTGACGCTCCTATTGATTCTCTTAATCCATTTGAAAATATCTACTGGGCAGTGGCTAGAAGATATCAAGGAGAAAACGAGATTTTCTTTGAGAAGGAATGTGTCAGTGTAGAGGAAGCTATTGATGCGTATACGATTGAAAGCGCTTATGTAGAATTTAAAGAAAATGTTAAAGGTAGAATAGAGGAGGGATATCTAGCGGACTTTATTATACTGGACAGGGATATTTTTACGATAGAAACAGATGATATTCCTAATATAAAAGTACTTTCCACTTTTATTGATGGAAAAAAAGTATACGAGAGGAAGTGAAAACGCAGTTCTAATTCTAATTGGGTAAAAAAGTGAAAATCACACCACTTAAGTTAAGTAGTGTGATTTCTTTTTTTTTAATAACCGATATGTTCATCTCATTTACAAGTACAAGTGCATAGGATATGTCATATAGTTAACTTGTTCTAGTTTTTCTACTGTTATATATCCAGGTGCGGCGCGTAGAATAGTAGGAATTCTATTTACGATATCTGCACAAGTGTGTTCAACGGTAGCTGGTTTTTTAACTAGGAATTCCATATCAGGCTCGCCGGTTATTTTCCAGTCGCACAAGTCACCATCATCTTCTCCGTAAACTTTTCCAATACACTGTGTTTCTATAATTGGTCCTTGGAAAGTTTCAGTAGTAACAACAGCACTCATTCCAATACATCTTCCTTTTTCTATTGTTTTTTCCATTGTTTTTGAGTATAGATCGTCGTCGTGGAAATATGGAACACATTTTTGAGTTTGCTTTTTGATAGTCCAACCCATTAGATTGCACAGTGCTTCATTTGAGTTCCAAACATAAGAAGGTTCAAGATTTTCTGGGTGAGCCAGTGTAGCTTCGAATTCTTCTGCTGTTAAGTCAACCCCGTGTGCCTTAGCTAATGCCAAGCCATAATCTTCAACGTTGTAGCTAGTTTTACCTTCAATTTTCTTAATATTATGAACGCCACCAGCCATGCAACCAATCATATTGCACCAGTAGATGTCCTGCATTCCGGCACCTGTGATTGTGCAGTTGTTTTCCTTTGCTAAAGCGTCGAGTTTGTTGGTTAGTTTACTAGCTGTTGTCCAAGGATAAATTGCCTCTTCACAAGTT